>Ga0116228_10000178_pt1 | contig 43860 bp, 38 predicted proteins | sample S1TSphfallax_2_FD_89694 | JGI IMG/M metagenome (GOLD analysis project Ga0116228, IMG submission 89694) | Host-associated microbial communities from peat moss isolated from Minnesota, USA - S1T2_Fc - Sphagnum fallax MG | ecosystem: Host-associated > Plants > Peat moss > Unclassified | place...
AGTGTACGTTCCGCCGAGACGGGGTTCGAACTCGGTGTAGCTCTCGGTCACGATGCCGAGCGGATTCTGGAAATCGGCCGGCGTCGTGCCCGCGGGGCAAGCGGCGGTCGGTTCCTTCGCAACGAGATTCTCATTCGCGTCGAGACAGTTGTCGAGGTTATACGCATTGTAGAAGAACGTCCGCGCTGCCGTTCCGGCCGTCGAACCGCCCTGGTATTGGAAGATGTCCATGCGCAAGCCACCGTTGATGGCGATCTTGCTCGTCGGGTGGAAGTCGTCGGTAAGCGACGCAGCGTAGAATATCGGCTTTACCGTGTTGTACGTGGCGTACTGACCGTTTCCGGTAATTAAGTATTCGCACGGACCGCCTCCGCACGTCCCGGTCGCTGCGGGGATTGCACCCTTCTGGGCGTCGGTTAACGACGCCGTTGCGGCGGTGGGGTCGACGCATGAGATGGGAGCGCCTCCGCCCGCCGCGTAACAGAGACCGTCCGTCGGGTTTGCGCTGTCGACGAGATAAGCGAAATTGTTTCTCGCCCCGCCGAAGGCATTCAAGTAGCCGGTGTTATTATCGCGTAGCGCGGAGGCCGTGGTATACGAGCCTTGCAGTTGCAAGAGGTTCTGAGCGTTGAGCTGATCGACGAACGTGCCGCTCACACCACGCGTATGACTCGAGAGTTCGTAATCGCCGGACACAAAGCCTAAGAAGTCCGAGTACGTGCTTTGCGCGCCCGTCTGTAGCCAGTCCGAGTAGTACGTGTAGCCGTAGACCTTGAGCAAAGCGTTTTGGCTGAACGGATGCGTGAACTGCAGTTTCAGGATGCCCTGATCGTTCACGAAGTCGTCCTCAAGATTGGCCGGGATCGCGGAACCGGCGAGACGCCCCGTCGGATCGGCCGAGTGCGGGAAGTTCTGCGGGCCGATAAGGCTCTGATAGTTCGCAGGAACCGCCGTTCCCGTCGGACCGTTGTAGATCAAGCCGTCGACGTAAAAGGGAACGCCGAGGCCGATCGTGTCGAGATACGCCGCGCCGCCCTGATCGTTCGTCGACGTGTATCCATAGGTCTTGAGCGCGTTGACCATCCCGAGGACTTGAATATCGTCCTTGAGACCGTTTTTGCGTGGGAGAGCGAGGTGAAGGTTGATCACGTTGTCGCGGTCGACAACCTCCGACTGCGCGAAGAGATTGTTCGAACCGAGAACGAACGCGTTCGTCGATCCGAAGTAGGCGTTATAAAGATTGACGCCCGTACCATATTCGGAGCCGTTCGGCGCGAAGCACGACGGGACGCTCGTTGCCGTGATCCCGGTTGTCGGACACGGCGCGAGCGGAGCTCCGAAAAGTTGACCGACGCTTCGGCCGTTATATTGATCGGTGTAGCGGTAGTCTTGCGTGTAGCCGCCTACGCCGACGTAGTACGAAAAATTGCGATTCGACGTCGCGCCGCCGAATTCGATTGCGGCCTTATGGTAGAACGTCGGGCCGCCGATGGCGAGGTCGCCCGTGAGGAAGCCCGGATACGTTCCCGTCCGGATCACCTGGTTGATGAAACCGGAGAGGCCCTGCGCCTCGGAGCTGGCCGGGCCACCGCCCGTGTAGACCTGAAGTTCTTGCTGGCCGAGCGACGATGCCGGGCCCGAGGGGTAATTGTCGAACGCGCGATTGACCGGGACGCCGTCGATTTCGTAACCGATCTGGTCGTAGTCGCCACCGCGAATGCTGAGCGACGGACCGGCGCCGATGTAGCCCGCTTGACCCGGAGCAACGAAGACACCCGGGACCGTCGAAAGCGCGGAGAACGCGCTATTTTGCGTGCCGCCACCGCCGGCAACCGAGGCCTTCGCCTGGGCCGTCGCGTCGATCGAATACACGTCCGACGTGGTGCCGGGCTTCACGAGCGAACCCGCGGCGCGGGTCGTCGCGCCGCCAATGAGCTTCAGCTGTTTCGCAACGGGGAAGCTCAACGTTCGCGAGTTGTCCGCGATGATGTTGATGCCGGAAATCGACGTCTCCTGATAGCCCGGATACTCGATCGACACGGTGTACGTATCGGGAATGAGCGTCAGGAAAGAAAAGTGGCCGCCGGCGTCGGTGACGGCCGTGGCGACCTGAGAGGGGCTCGCGGCGGTGACTTTCGCGCCGGAGAGGGGGGCGTTCGTAGCGGAATCGACCGCGACTCCTGACAGCTGACCGGTCGTGCCTGCCAGAACCATCGTTCCCTGGCAGAGTAAACCGGCGAGTGTCAAGACCGCGACGAGCGCTCGAAACGGCGATCGTGTAAGCATCGGGCTCCTTAACGGTTTGAGGACAATACGGAAACACGGCCCACGCGAAAGCGGGAGCCGAAAGATGCCCGAAGGCATCGATTTCGTGCAACGTCCATTAAGTAGCCTTAAGCCGGGGACCTGGCTAATCTGGAAAATTTATGGGAAATTCTCAGACCAGGGCGGCGAGTCGCTCCTTCACGAGCGCGGGGATGTCCGAAGGGCGGTCCGCCACGGGCACGCCGGCCGCGGCAAATGCGGCAAGTTTGCTCTCGGGCGTTCCGAAGTTGCCGGAAATGATCGCGCCCGCGTGGCCCAGCCGCTTTCCCTTGGGAGCCGAGCGGCCACCGATGAACGCGACGGCCGGCTTGTTCGGAAGATGCTCCTTGATGAACGCGGCCGCGTCTTCTTCATCGGAGCCGCCGATCTCGCCGCAGACCACGACCGCATCCGTTTCCGGATCGTTCGCGAACGCGCGGAGGCAATCCACGAACGTGGTGCCGATGATCGGGTCGCCGCCGATGCCGACGCACGTGGACTGCCCGAGGCCGGCCTTCGTGAGTCCGTCGACGATCTCGTACGTGAGCGTGCCCGAGCGCGAGATCATGCCGACGCGCCCTTCTTTGAATACGTGCCCCGGCATGATGCCGACGAGCGCTTTGCCGGGGGAAACGAGGCCGGGGCAATTCGGCCCGATGATCTGCATCGATTTCGTCGTCGCGACGACCTTGAGCATGTCGTGCGCCGGAATGCCTTCCGTGATGCACACGGCGAGCTTGATGCCCGCATCGTACGCTTCGTAGAGCGCGTCGGCAGCGAACGGCGGCGGCACGAAGATGATCGTGTGCGTGGCGCCCGTCGCGTCGACGGCGTCCTTCACCGTGTTGAACACCGGCTGCCCGCTCTCGATGCTCGTGCCGCCCTTGCCGGGGGTCACGCCGCCGACGAGATTCGTTCCGTACGCGAGCATGCGTTGCGTGTGAAAGAGACCTTCGCGCCCGGTGATGCCCTGCACGATGACCTTCGAATTCTTGTCGAGATAAATCGCCACGGTCCTAAACCTTCGCCTTCGCAAACTCGACGGCGCGCCGCGCGCCCTCATCCATCGTTTCCACCGGATTCATTCCGGCGGCCGCGAGGATCTCGCGGCCTTCTTTTTCGTTTGTGCCCGTCAACCGCACGACGAGCGGTACTTTTCGCACGTCGTCGCCCTTGAGCGCCTCGACGATGCCGAGCGCGACTTGATCGCCGCGCGTGATGCCGCCGAAAATGTTGATGAACATCGCCTTGACCTTCGGGTCGCCCGTGACGAGCTTGTAGCTCTTCTTCACGAGGTCGGCTTGCGCGCCGCCGCCGATATCGAGGAAGTTCGCCGCTTCGCCACCTGCGATGCGGATCGCATCCATCGTGCCCATGCCGAGCCCCGCGCCGTTCGCGATCACGCCGATATCGCCATCGAGCTTCGCATAGTTCGACATGCCGAGCCCGATCTCGACCGCTGCCGCCTGATCTTCGTCAGCCGGGCCGTCGTTACGCCATTCGTTTAGTTCCGGATGCTTGTAGAGCCCGTTGTCGTCGAGCTCGACCTTCGCGTCGCTCGCGATCACCTCACCGGATTTCGTGAGGACGAGCGGATTGATTTCGACGAGGTTCGCGCCGTATTCCATGAAGAGCGTGTAGAGGCCGCCGAGAATTTTCGGGAAAGCCTTCATGTACCCGGCGGGGAGCTTCGCCGCGAACGCGAGCTGACGCGCTTCGAACGGTTGGAAACCGATTGCGGGATCGATCCAATATTTGCTGATCGCATCGGGATCCGACTCCGCGACCTCTTCGACGTCCATGCCGCCTTGCGAGGTGACGATCACGACGGGCTTCTTCGTGGCGCGATCGATCGTGATCGATGCGTAGGCCTCGCTCTCGATCGCGACCTTCTCCTCGACCAGGAGCGAGCGCACTTCTTCACCGTCGGGGTTCTGTTGATTCTTGAGGACCTTACCGATCAGTTCTTTCGCGAAGGCCGCGCCTTCGGCAGCCGTGTCGGCGAATTTGATGCCGCCCGCTTTGCCGCGGCCGCCCATCATCACCTGACTCTTGATGACCCACGAGCCCGGATGCTCCGCGATGTACGCTTCGACCTCACCCGGGGTCCGCGCGAACACGCCGCGCGGCGTCGGAATTCCGACGCGGCGAAAGAGCTCTTTGCCCTGGTATTCCATCAACTTCACGACGACTCGATCTCCGTTCGAAAGGCCAAACGAAACGAGCTTTCCCAGCCGCGCCCGAAACCCTCGACGACGAACGTCGCACCGCGCCCGAGAGTGTATACGACGACGAGTTAACCCTGAAAATACCGGATCGATCCGGCATAGCGTGACACCATGACGTCGGACGTTACCAGGGTTACGTTTTCTACGAGCGACTGCGCGACGAGAATCCGATCGAAGGGATCCTTATGGATCGCGGGGAGCGCAGCAATTGCTACCGCGTGCTCGCTCGAAATCGCAATTTCGCGATACCCGTTGTCGAGGAGACCTCGCCTCAGCAAACGCGCATCGACGTTGAAATCAGGCCGCTCGATTGAAGACTTGATGGCGACTTCCCAAAGACTGGCGGCGCTGAAATTCAGTTCGTTCTCCGGATCTTCGAGCAAAGGGATCGCGTCGGGAGGGAGACGCGCCACGGAGAACGCGGACCAAAGCAACAGATGCGTATCCAATAAGAGCCGCACGCCGAGCGCTACCGAAACAGCTCTTCGATTTCCGTCTCACCCATTCGATCGAAGTCGTCGGGGACCGACATGCCGCTTCCGGCGAGGAAGCCAAACCGGCGCGGCGCTGCGGGCGCATCGAGAGCAGAAACCTTGACGAGGGGCTTCCCCGCTTTCGCAATCACGAACGACTCGCCGCGAGCGGCTTTCTCGACAAGCGCCGAAAGTTGGGTCTTCGCCTCGTGTATATTCACAATTCTCAAAAGCTGCAACCTCGATCGGGTAAACTAAGCCCCGTTAGTCTAGTCTATGGGATCGCTCCCGTCAACCTCAGTCGAAGCGGCCGAGGAGGGAGCGGGCGATGATCAGCTGTTGGATTTCGCTCGTGCCCTCGTAGATTTCCGTGATCTTTGCATCGCGGTAGTAGCGCTCGACGGGGAACTCGGTCGTGTAGCCGTAGCCGCCGTGGATTTGCAGCGCTTCCGCGGCATGTTTGCGGGCCGCCGTCGAGGCGAAGAGCTTCGCTTTGCTGGCGGGGATGGCGAACGGTTCGCCGCGGTCGCAGAGGGCGGCCGCGCGATACACGAGGAGGCGCGCGGCGTCGAGGTCCATGGCCATCTGCGCGATCTTGAACGACACGCCTTCGAAGGCGGCGATCGGCTTGCCGAACGCCTCGCGCTCGCGTGCGAACGCGACCGACGCGTCGAGGCAGGCCGCGAGGATGCCCGTCGCCTGCGCGGCGATGCCGATCCGCCCGGCCGTCAACGCGCTCATCGCCATCGTGAAGCCCGTGCCTTCCTCACCGAGCAGCGCGCTCGCGGGGACGCGCACGTCGTCGAAGGCGAGATCGCACGTGTTGCTCGTGTGGATGCCGAGTTTTTCCGTGACCTTTTCGATCACGATGCCCGGCGTCGCGTTGTCGATCAGGAACGCGGAGATGCCCTTCGAGCCCGGGCCGCCCGTGCGGAACATCCCCATCGTTACGGCGGCATAGCTTCCGTTCGTGCACCATTGCTTGCGGCCGCTCAAAACGTACGAATCGCCGTCGCGCCGCGCGGTGCTGATCAGCGCGCTCGCATCCGAACCCGCGCCCGGTTCCGTGAGTGCGAACCCGGCGATCGCATCGCCCGTCGCGATCATCGGAAGATACCGCGACTTCTGTTCGTCGTTGCCGAGCCGTAGGATCGCGGAGCCGATCATCGCGTGAACGGAAAGCGTCACGGCCGTGCCGGCATCGACGCGCGCGAGCTCTTCGATCGCGAGAGCGTATGAGACGTAGTCGGCGCCAGCGCCCCCATACGCTTCGGGAACGATGATGCCCATCAGCCCGGCATCGCAGAGCGTCGTATACAACGCACGCGGGAACACGTGATCGCGATCCCACCGCGCGACGTTCGGCGCGATTTCGCGAAGCGCGATTTCGCGCGCGAGGTCGCCAACCGCGCGCTGTTCCGGCGTTACGTCGAAGAGCGCGGGTTCCGTGGTCTCGAGCATCGGTACGGAACCTTAGACTTTGATCAGGAGCGCGTCGCCTTGCCCGCCACCGCTGCAGATCGCCGCGATGCCGTACCCGCCGCCGAGACGGCGCAATTGCCGGACGACGGAGCCGACGATGCGAGCGCCGGACGCGCCGACCGGATGGCCGAGGGCGACCGCTCCGCCGAGCGCGTTCAATTTCCGCGGGTCGACACCGAGCAGGTTCGCCGTGCTCCACGCGACGGCGGCGAAGGCTTCGTTGACTTCCCACACCGCGATGTCGGACGGCTTGAGGCCGTTCTTCTCGAGCACGAGTTGCGCCGCCATCGCGGGCGTCAGCGCCAGGTACGCCGGATCCCACGAAGCGTCGGCATGATCGACGATGGTCGCGAGCACTTCGTAGCCATGGCTCGTTGCGTAGTCTTCGCTCGCGAGCACGAGTGCGGCCGCGCCGTCGTTGACGCCCGGCGCGTTGCCGGCCGTCACGGTACCGTCTTTCTCGAGCGGCGGGAGCTTCGCGAGCCCCTCGACCGTGGTCTCGGCGCGAATCGGCTCGTCCTTGTCGACGAGCGTGAACGGCGCGTCGCCCGTCACGTACGAGTTGTAACGCGCGAGTTGTGCCTGCATGTTTTCCGGCGGCGCGTGGAAGAGCTTGTCGGCCGCACCCGCGGCGCCGGCCGCGACGGGAACGCGCGCCCGCGCCGGCTCCGGCAGCGCGTCGATCACGAGCTTGCCCTTCGCTTTCGTCGCGACTTTGAGCGCGACGATCTCTTCGCCGAGCAGACCGTCGGCCGTCGCCTTCGCCGCGCGCTGATGCGAGATCGCGGCAAACTCGTCTTGTACGGCGCGCGTGATCCCGAGGTCGGCGTTCACGCGCGTTTGCGCTTGCGCCATCGTCCAACCCGAGAACGGATCGAGCAGCGCATCGTAGTTCATCAAGTCGAGGAACGCGCCGTCGCCGAAACGATACCCGAAGCGCGCGTTCGCGGCCGCGTAGGGCGCGTTCGACATCGATTCCATGCCGCCGGCGAGCACGACGTTCTTCGCATCGGAATTGATCGCGCGCATGGCGTGGACGATCGCGATGAGGCCCGACGCGCAGACCTTGTTCACGGTCTCGAACGTGGTCGTCTTCGCGAGGCCGGCCTTGAACATCGCTTGCCGCGCCGGCGCCTGGCCGACCGCCGCCTGAATCACGTTGCCCATGATCACGTGTTCGATCTCGGCCGGGTCGAGCTTCGCGCGCTCGACGGCCGCGCGAATCGCCTCGCCGCCCAGGGTCGTGGCGGAGAGGCCGGAGATCGCCCCACCGAGCCTTCCGAAGGGCGTACGGGCGGTGCTGAGGACGACGGTTTTGGACTGCATAACGCCTCTGTGATTCCCGATGGCCGCGAGGCAGACCTCGACCGGAAAAGTCGGCGCTAGACGCCCCGAGCCGCCGTTTGGGTGCAGACGATCCGCTCGTCGGGCGAACACGAAACGCATTCGAATTGGATCGTGACGTGCCCGATCGCGAACTCGTCGTGCAGGCGCGTTTCGAGGGCGTGGAGCACGGAAGACGCTTCGCTGATCCGCTTGTCCTCGAGCAGGACGTGCGCGGAGAGCACGTGATCGCTGCTGCCGAGGCTCCATACGTGCAGGTCGTGCACACCGACCACGCCCGGCACGTCGCGCATCCGATCGGCGACGACCGACGTCGCCGCATGTGCCGGGGCGCTCTGAAGAAGGACGTCTGCCGATTCGCGCACGATCCGCACGACGCCGATCACGATCAGGGCCGCGACGCCGAGCGACACGATGGGGTCGATCCACGTGGCGTGCGTCGCGAGTACCGCGAGGCCCCCGAGCACGACCGCGAGCGCGCCGATCGCGTCGCCCGCCACGTGGAAGAGCGCGGCGCGCACGTTCATGTCGCCGTGCGAGAAGCGCGCGAGGGAGAGCCCGATCGTGACGTTGACCGCGAGGCCGATCGCCGCGAAGGTCGCCATCGGACCGCCCTGCGGAAGCTCCGGCGCGCCGAGGCGATGGATCGCTTCGAGCACGATCGCGACCGTCACGCCGAAGAGCAGCACGCCGTTCGCGAGCGCGGCCAGGATCTCGAAGCGCGCGTACCCGTAGGTGCGCGTCGCGTTCGCGGGGCGGCGCATCTGCCATGCCGCGAAGAGCGAGATCCCGAGCGCGAGCACGTCCATGAACACGTGCGCCGAATCCGAGAGCAGCGCGAGGCTGTGCGAGACGAATCCGCCGACGAGTTCGAGCACGGCGACGAAGAGCGTGAGCCCGAGCGCGAGCCCGAGCGGTGCGTCGTGGCCGCCGTGGTCGTGATCGTGGTCGTGATGGCCGCTCATGGGGCCGGCGCGGACGCTGCCTTGAACGCGAGCGCGAGCAACATCGCGCCGAACGTCACGAACGTGCGGCTCTCCGCGCGCACGATTACGCTCGGGTCGTACGTGCCGGCCTGCGAACCGGCCGGTGCAAGAGCGGGCACGACCCGCGGTACCTGCGCCACGTAGTCGTCGAACGCATCGCCGAACGTCTCGCGCAAGTACGCCTCTTCGAGCGGAACGATGGCCGCATAGACGCCGAGCATCGTCCCGAGTCCCGCCGCCGTGAGGGTGGCGCGCTGCGCGGGCGAGCACGCGCCCGTGAACGCGATCGTGAATCCGAGTGCGGTCAGGAAATTCCCGACGTACAGCGGATTGCGGACGTAGCTATACGGACCGGCCGTCACGAGTTGCGGCGCGGTCACGGTATCGCCGCGCGTCGTCACGCCCGAGAATCCAACCGCCCAGATGCGCAGCGCTTCACCGGCGAGCGCGAGCGGAACCCCGATGGCGATCGAATTGCGCGAGGGCTTTCCGAGTAGGGCGAGCGAGACCGCGGGCAATGCGAGCAGCGTCCCTCGGTTCTTGAAGAACGCATCGCGCCACGATCGTCCGGATTCACTCGCCATCGGTCAAAGACTCCTCGATTCGCGCGGCGATCTCCGCGAACGGGCGCTGCCGCTCGCGCGCGATCCGCGCAACGTCATCGTATTCGAGCGTCCGGCGGCGTTGTCCGTCGATGATCGCGGTCTTCACGCGCACCTCGCCGAACGGCGTCGCGACCGCCGTCGTTTCGCGCGGCAACGTATAGCGTCGCTCGCGGCGCACGCGAACGCCGAGCGTCGTCGTTTCCGCCAGCATCGCGTGGGCGACGGCCGCCTCGCACGCGGGCGGTGCGATCGCGCCGAAGAGGATCGCGGGGCGCGACTTCTTCATCGTAACCGGCGCGAGCCACACGTCGAACGCACCGGCCGCGAGCGTACGCTCGAGCGCGAGTTCGAAACGCTGCGGCGACATGTCGTCGACGTTCGCTTCGAGCACCGAGACCTCGTCGTGCAGCAGCTCCCCGTCAGCCGCCGCAGCGCTCGCGAGCGTGCCGACCGTCGCTCGCAAGACGTTCGGGATGGTAAAGTCCGAACGACCCGCACCATAACCGATCGCGGAGGCCGTCATCGGAGGGCGCACGCCGGGACGCGCGACGAGTTCCGCGAGAATCGCGGCGCCCGTGGTCGTCACCATTTCGCCCGCGACGTCGGCATCGTAGGTCGGCGCGCCGCGCAAGAGTTCGGCGGTCGCCGGCGGCGGATTCGGATAGCGTCCGTGCTGCATGTCGATCGCGCCGCGCCCCACCGGAAATGCCGAACACCATACGCTCTCGACCTCGAGCAGATCGAGCGCGACGCACGCGCCCGCAACGTCGAGGATCGCATCGACGGCACCGACTTCGTGAAAGTGAATACGATCCGGTGTCGTACCGTGGACCTTCGCTTCGGCGTCCGCGAGCCGAACGTAGATCGCGCTCGCGCGGTTGCGCTGCGACGCCGAGAGTCCGCTGCGCTCGACGATATCGAGCACCTCGGAGAGATGCCGACCGTGACCGTGCGCGCCGGCATGCTCGTGCGCGTGGTGATCTTCGCCCGGCACGATGAAATCGAAATAGGTCGCCGCGATACCATGCTTGTCGACGCGTCGCGATTCGCTCGACCAGCCGTCGACGGGAATCGTGCGCAGCGCGGCGAGGATCCGTTCCGGATCGGCGCCGGCATCGATCATCGCGCCGAGCAGCATGTTGCCGCTCGCGCCGCCGATCATCTCGAAATAGATCGCGCTCACGCGCCCGCACCGACCGTGCGCGCGATTTCGTCGTAGACGTCGCGTAACGTGCGCGCGAGCGCGAACGTCGGCTCCCAGCCGGTGGCCGCGCGCAACTTCGTATTGTCGCCGTACACGATCGGTATGTCGACGGCGCGGACGAGCGCGGGATCTTCGCGAATTTCGACGCCCACGTGCGCGATCGTGACGAGCTTGCGCAAGATGTCGACGATGGCCGTCGGCACGCCGCTGCACACGTTGTAGATCTCGCCGGGCACGCCGCGTTCGCCGAGATCCGCGTACGCCCGCACGACGTCGCGAACGTCGAGAAAGTCGCGCTGCGGCTCGAGATTTCCGACGGTCAGCAACGGATCGCCGCCGGCCGCGATGAGCGCGAGACGCGCGGCGAACGACGGCACGACGAACGGCCGGCTTTGCCCGGGCCCGATCTGGTTGAACGCGCGCGTGACGATCGCATCGATCGCCTTGGCGCGCGTCGCCGCGAGAACGATCGTCTCGCCCGCGAGTTTGCTTGCGGCGTACGGGTTCGAAGGTGCCGTCGTCGCGTCTTCACGGAGCGGCAAATCGCTCGCGGGATGCGCGCCGTACACTTCGCCCGAGCTGACGAACACGAGGCGCATCGGCGCGCCGGGATGGAGGCTCCGAATCGCATCGACGAGACGCGCCGTCCCCATCACGTTCGTATCGAACGTGCCGAGCGGATCTTCCGTGGAACGCGGCACGAACGCTTGCGCGGCTAAGTGGTACACGATATCCGGGCGAGCCGCAACGACCGCATTTCTCACGCTCGCGGCGTCGGCGAGATCGAGTTCGAAATCGACCTCGTCTTCGTCGCCGGCCGGGCGGCCCGCGACGAACGTTTGCGCCCCGCGGCTTTGCAATTCCGCGCAGAGATGGCGGCCGACGAACCCGTTGCCGCCGGTGACGAGGGCTCTCACGCTCAGGCGCGGACGAGCGGCCGCAGACGTTCCAAATCGTGGCGCACCATGCGTTCCACGAGATCCTCGAACGAGGTCTGCGGCTCCCAGCCGAGGACGCGTTTCGCCTTCGCGGCATCGCCGATCAAGAGATCCACTTCGGCGGGACGCATGAAGCGCTGGTCCTCGACGACGTAACGCTCGTAGTCGAGGCCGGCGGCCGCGAACGCGAGCCGACAAAATTCGCGCACCGTGTGCGTGCGACCGGTCGCGATCACGTAGTCGTCCGCCTCGTGATGCTGCAACATCGCCCACATCGCGCGCACGTAGTCGCCCGCAAAACCCCAATCGCGGCGGGCGTCGAGATTGCCGAGCCGCAGATCCTTCGAAAGCCCGTACTTGATGCGCGCGACGCCGTCGGAAATTTTCCGGGTGACGAATTCTTTGCCGCGCCGCTCGCTCTCGTGATTGAAGAGGATGCCGCTCACCGCGAACATGTCGTACGATTCACGATAGTTGATCGTGATCCAATGGCCGTACACTTTTGCGACGCCGTAGGGGCTGCGCGGATAGAACGGCGTGGACTCGGCCTGCGGCGTCTCCACCACCTTCCCGAACATCTCGGAACTCGACGCCTGATAGAAACGGATACGCGGGTTCACTTGGCGGATCGCCTCCAAGACGCGCGTGACCCCGAGCGCGGTGAACTCTCCGGTGAGGACCGGCTGCGCCCACGATGTCGGGACGAACGACTGCGCCGCGAGATTATAGACCTCGTGCGGGCGGATGTCGTCGATCAGCTTGGTCATCGAACTCTGATCGAGGAGGTCGCCCGAGACGATCTCGACCCGGTCGACGATGTGCTCGATCCGCTCGTGGACCTCGGTGCTGGTCCGGCGCGTCATCCCGACCACGCGGTAGCCGTTCTCGAGGAGCAATTCCGCGAGATACGAACCGTCCTGGCCCGTGATACCCGTAATGAGCGCCGTTTTGTTCGCCACGAGGGCGAGTTTTGCGGCCGAGGCCACGAGGCCCCCCGGGCCTTGGCGCCCGGCCTCCAAACACTTCGGCAACGAAACGTCGGGAGTTGGGGTCTAACGGCCGGGTATGACCTACGATTATCTGGTGGTCGGCGCGGGGTTCGCCGGGACGACGCTTGCGGAGCGGCTCGCGTCGCAGTGCGGGCACAGCGTGCTCGTGGTCGATTCGCGGGAGCACGTCGGCGGCAACGCCTACGACGAACTGGACGACCACGGCATCCGGGTCCACCGCTACGGGCCGCACATCTTCCATACCTCGAGCGAGCGCGTCGTGCGGTACCTCTCCGAGTTTACGGCCTGGCGGCCCTACGAACACCGGGTGCTCTCGCACGTCGAAGGGCGCGACGTCGCGATGCCGATCTGTAGCCGCACGATCGCCGCGCTCTACGGCCTCGATCTCGACCCGGCGCAGATGGCGGCATTCTTCGAAGAGCGCCGCGAGAAACTGCCGGAGATCCGTAACTCGGAAGATGCGATCGTCTCCCGGGTGGGTCGCGAGATTTACGAGCTCCTCTTCGCGGGCTACACGCGCAAGCAGTGGGGTATCGATGCGCGCGATCTCGATGCGAGCGTTTGCGGCCGCATTCCGATTCGCACGGACCGCGACGACCGCTATTTCTCGGATTCGTTCCAAGCGATGCCGCTCGACGGATTTAGCGCGATGTTCGAGCGGATGCTCGCCCATCCGAAGATCGACGTCGTGCTCGGCACGCGTTTCGAAGACGTCGCGGATCGCGTCCGATTCGACCGGCTCATCTATACGGGCCCGATCGATGCGTACTTCGGAAACTGTTACGGCGCTTTACCGTATCGCTCGCTCGACTTTCAATTCGAAACGCACGCCGTCGAACGTTACCAGCGCACGGGCGTCGTGAACTATCCGGGCCAAGAACCGTACACGCGCGTCAGCGAATTCAAGCACATCACGGGTCAGGAGCATCCGCTCACGACGATCGTGCGCGAGTATCCGCGCGCGACGGGCGATCCGTACTATCCGATTCCGCGAGCGGAAAATCGCGCGCTATACGCGCGCTATGCGGAGCGAGCGGCGGCGGAGAAACACGTCACGTTCGTCGGCCGCCTCGCCGAGTATCGCTACTACAACATGGATCAGGTCGTGGCATCCGCGCTCGCCACGTTCGAGTCGCTCGCGACCGAACGCGTCGCATAGCGCGTCGCCGTTACCACGCGCGACGCGCGATAGCGTCCCACTGCGCGTCGTTCGTGGCGCGCCAATCGAAGAACGTGATGCCGAGCGCGCCGAGGCGCCGCGACTGGTCGATCGCCGCGTCGATTTCGCCGGCGGGTGGTGCGCCGCGCGGGCCGTCGCCCGCGGTCTGACCGCCGATATCGATCGGCACGTTGCGCCCCGCCTCGCGTAACGTTGCCGCATACGAACCGCGCAAGGCCGCGCGCACGGCGGCCGGCGTGACGGCACGCTTCGAAAGCATCCGCCAGTACGCCATCGGCTGCAGCACGCTCGCGTCGCGCGCGATGGCGCGATACGGATAGTCCGCGCCGGTCAGGCGTTCGAGAAACGGATCTTCGACCGTCGCAACGAGCGGATAGCGCGGGCCGAGCGCGGCGCGAAGTCCGCCGAGATACGTTCCGAGGGCCGCGTAACCTGTCGCACCGCCTCCGAGGTAATCGTCGCCACGTTCGAGATCGACGGCGAGCCCCGCAAAGTGCGCGCCGCGCGCGGTACGATAGCGCGCCATGCGGACGGCCGTCGCGAGATCTTCGAACGCGGTGCTGCGCGGGACCGTCCACGCGAGCACGGCGATACGGTTCGAGTCTGCGTCATCGAGGAGCGCGTCGATCGTGGCGCGATCGTCCGGCGTGATCTGCGAGAACGGACCGTAGGCGACGCGTAGCTCGATCGCGCGAACGCCGCTCGCGCGAGCACGCGCCACGATCGCGTTCGAATCGAGACGCGCGTACGTATTCGAATCGAGCGGCGACGGCGAGAACGAGAGCCACATCGCTTTACCAGCAAAGCGATCGATCGAGGCGAAGGGAGGCTCGGAGGGCGTCGAGACCCGCAATTCGACCGGCGCACGGCCGTGGAGGGACACCTCGTAGCGATACGTCGTTCCCGGCTCGACCGTTCCGTCGCGAAACGACGAGGCCGTCGTGAGCACGTCGAGGTTCGCGTGGCTCGGCGAGCGCCGCACGAGGCGGACCGTCTCGTCGGCAATTCCCGGAAACCAACCGAGTTGAATCGCGTGCGGACCGAGTGCCTCGGCGACGACGCGCGGTCCGTGCCAGTCGCGCGTATCGAGCTGCACGCGCACGGCAGAGAGCGGCGCACCGACCGCCGCACGCACCAGCAACGTGGCTACTCCGGGGCGGTCGAACGAAACGATTGCGGCGGGGCCGCCAAAACGCAGGCGCGTCTGCCACTGCGCGCTCGCGTGCCCGGAAGCGGTGTCGAACGCGACGTCGCCGCCGCCGACGAGGATCGTCGGCATGCCGCGCGCGTCCAGAAAGCGCGCACGGACGAGAAATCGCAGTGCGCCATCCGGCGACACGCCGAGCGCGCGTTTCTCGAGAACCAGTCGCTTCGGCGGCGCGCCGCTAAACATCGGCGAGCCACGCGCATGCTGGACGGGAGCGAGAGGCGGAGGTGCCGCGGGTCGCGGCGCGCACGCGCTCGGGATCGTCGCGCACAGCGCGAGTACGACGAGCGTGCGCCACGATGCCATGCGGATCAGAGCACGAACTTCGAGAGCCCACGCGGCGCATCGCCGTCGATGCCGCGCACGCGGCCGAGTGCGAGTGCGAGAACCTGGCCCGTGACGAGCCACGCGAGCGTATTGAACGGCTCCGCAACGAGCGGCCCGAGGCGCGGCAGATCGCCGACGTCCGCGCCGATCGTGTAGCGCAGCGAGTCGGAGCGCGCGGCTTCGCCGAGCGGCCGTTCGACGATCGCGCGCGACGCATCGTCCACGATCCCGACGAGCGCGGTCGACGCATCGAGAATCGCCGCACTCCCGTGCCGGAACTCGCCGGCCGAGAAGCCCTCGGCATGAACGTACGTGGATTCCTTGATCTTGAGCGCGAGCTCGCATGCGATCGCAACGCCGTAGCCCGCGCCGACGACGGCGATCGTGCGCCGTAGCGCGAGGCGCGCCGCAGCCGCCGCGACGTCGGCGAGCGCGACGTCATCCGCAAGCCAACCCTCGACGTCGCTCGCCACGCGTTCGAGCGCGTCGCGACCACGATCGGACGTGCCCGAAACCAATCCCGCGCCCCATAAGAGCACGGCGACCATCGACGTGACCGTCTTCGTTGCGGGCACGGCGCTCTCGCGACCCGCAGCGACGTCGATCACGAGATCCGCGCGCTTGGCGAGCGGCGCCTCGGCATCGTTCGTCACGGCGATCAAGCGCTCGGGCCGCAGCACCTCGACGGCTCGCAAGACGTCGGCGGAACGGCCGCTCTGCGAGAGCGCGACGACCGTGCGACCGCAGTACGCGCCGCGTTCGAAACCTGCCTCGCTCGCGGCGATCGCCGCGGCACGAACGCCACGCCGACGCAGCGCGAGCGCACCGAGCATCGCAACGAAGAGCGAGCTCCCGCTTCCAACGAGCACGACGTCGCGCCCCCGCACGGCGCCCGCGAAATCGGCTGCGTCAGGCGATGCGGCGATGCGACGCCACACGTCCGGCTGCTCGCGAATTTCACGCTCGAACGCGGCCCCGAGGCTCATCGTTCAGTCCTGAACGATCCGGCTCAACACCGCGGCGCGAACCTTCGCGAGGTCCGGATACGCGCCGATCCAATCGTCGACTTCGAACGCGAACGTCACCGCACCGTGGCGCTGCGTCGCGAGGTACCCGGCGAGCCCGCGCACGTGCATCATGCTGCCCGTCTTCGCAAACACGCGCCCAGAAGCCGGTGTGCCCGCGACGCCTTCGATCGTTCCGCGGGCGCCTCCGATCGGCAGCGAATCCAGCACGAGTTGGCGATTCGGCCCGTTCCAATCGTGTTGGAGGATCGTCACGAGATCGCGCGGCGTGATGCGATCGTATTGCGAGAGGCCGCTGCCGTCGTACAGCGTCGTCGTCACGGGATCGACGCCGATCGAACGCAACCATCCGCGCTCGACATCGAGCGCAGCATCGCGCGACCCCGCGAGATGCATGAGAAGCGTCTCGCCCACGAAGTTGTCGCTCGGAATCCAAAAGCGCGGCAACACGGCCGAGAGCGGTGCCCCGTCGTGATTCCAAACCGGCGTCATGACCGTCACGCTCGAGATCAGGCGAAGCTCTTCGCGTCGATCCACGCTTCCGTTACCGTCGACGGAAATGCCGGCGGCTTTCAATGCGGCGACGAGGCTTTGCGCGAGATAGAGCGGCGGATCGGGGACCGCCACATCCGTCTCACTCGCGGACGATCCGGACGGAAGCGATCCGACGAGCAAACGGCATCCGCTTGCCGTCGGCTGCGCATCGAGCGTGTCGTCCGACCCGCTCGTTCCCGTTATCGCACGGTTTACGAGAAACGCGCCCGCCGGCGTGCACGTGTCGACGTCCGGCGCGACGATCGGCAGCGGGGGCGACGTCCGAACGACGACCGACGCTTTCGCGGTACCGCCCGGCGTCGCGAAAACGTGCACGACGTTTTCTTCGAACGTCGCAGCCGAAGGACGCGCTGCGTAGTCTTCGGCAAAATCATCGAACGTCCAACCCCCAGGGTATGTCGGCGAACGCTCGGGGAACACGCGGACGACGACGTCGCTCACGTGCGCGAGAGGAAACGCTCGTGCGGCACGAGCGAGCGCATTCGCTTCTTCGATACCGAAAAATGGATCGCCGTCGGGCTCGACCTCGAGTTCGCCACCAATGAGTTGCGCGTACGTGCGCGGCGCATACGTGGGGCCGAGCACGTCGAGTGCGGCGCTGCCGACCACGAGCTTGAGCGTACTGGCTGGTTGGAAAGACTGGTCGGCGTGCCGCTCGTACAACGTCGCGCCCGTCGCCGTATCGGTCGCGATCACGCCGACGTGCGCGCCACGCAGAGTGTCTGCTGAATCGAGCATCGTATCGATGTCGGCGTGCAACTTCGCGACGTCGTCGCTCGTCCACGGCGTACCGCCGAGCGTTGGCGTGACGATCGCGGGCGCGGACGCGCTCGCGATCGGAGCCGCGCCGAGCGTGATGAAGGCGAGCGTGAGGACGGCAGCCGAAAGGCGTCGCCGCGTTATGCGAGCACCCGATCGGCCATGCGCTGCGCGACGAACGTGGCGACGTCGCTCGGCAGCGTACCGCGGCCGAAGCCAGCGTCGTAGCCGAGTTCCGTGGCGAGCAGGTTCGTCACACGCGGGCCTCCCGCAATCAAGAGCACGTTCTCGCGAATGCCTTCGGCCTCGAGAATCTCGGCGAGCGCCGTGAAGTTCGTGACGTCGCTGCCCTTCTGCGTGACGACTTGCGACGCGAGGACGGCGTCGATGCGCTCGTCCTTCACGAAGCGTGCGAGATCTTCGACCGAAACTTGGCTGCCCAGGTTAAACGTTTCGAACTCCTTGTAGCGTTCGAGACCGTAGTCGCCCTTGTAGCCCTTCATGTTGAGGATCGCATCGATGCCGACCGTATGCGCGTCGGTACCGATGCACGCGCCCGCGATGCGAATCTTGCGACCGACGTTCTCGCGCACGAACGCGTCGATCTCGTCCATCGACATCGTCTGCGTCTTCGTTTGCGGCGCCGCGATGCCGTCGAGATCGACCGCCGCGGGCGTGCTCGCGTACACCACGAAAAACGAGAAACCCGTTGCGATTCTGCGGCCTTCGGCCACGGCGACTTCGCTGAATCCCATCTTCGCGACGAGTTGGCGCGCGGCTTCGTCCGCGGCCTCGCTCCACTCGACCGGCAGCGTGAACGAGAGCTGCACCTTCCCGTCGTCGCGCGTGTCGCCGTAGGGCTTCACGAACGTGCTCATGCCGCACCCGCCGTCTGCGGTTCGAGCGCGTCGGCGAACGGATTCCAATACGACGGAGCGCGCTCGAAAACGCCCTCGAAGCCACGGCCGCCGTCCGGCGACCGCTTCACGTCGGCGAACGTCTTGCGCTCGATCGCCGTCATCAGCCCCATCTCGCGCACGCGCTCGAGCAACGCACGTGCGTCGTGCAACACGGCGTTCGCGCGGCGCTCCACGATACCGTCGCGCTTGAATTCGATCTCGTCGCCGAAATGGCGGGCCGTATTCATCACGTACGTCGCGTTATCGAGCGAGAGCACGCGGTCGCCGAGGAACGGCGTGTGAATCGCCTCGGTCATCATGCCACAGAGATGGATCGTCTGATCCGTCATCACGGACGTCAGGTTGAACATCGCGTCGATCAGGTGACCTTTGAACACGTCGCCCGTCATGTGCTTCGTCGGCGGCATGTACTTGAGCGGCGCGTTCGGGAAGCACTGTCGCGCGAGTCGCGCTTGCGCGATCGCGAGCAAGAAGCCGTCTTCGAGCGCCGGATCGATTTCGTACGCGTCGCCGAGGCCGATCTTCGCATCGTCCATCCCGGCCGCGTGCGCGAAGGCTTCGTTGATAAACTGCGAGGCGAGAACGGCCGGCGCTTGATCGACGGCATCGGCCGTCGTCAGGTAGTTGTCCTCGCCCGTGTTGATGATGATGCCGGCGCGTGCGTTGAGCATGCGCGAGAAATGCTGGTCGACGAACGTCCGCTTCATGTTGATGTCGCGAAAGAGGATGCCGTACATCGAGTCGTTGAGCAGCATGTCGAGCCGCTCGAGCGCCGCCATCGTCGCGATCTCGGGCATGCAGAGGCCGCTCGCATAGTTCGTGAGCATCACGTAGCGACCGAGGCGTTCGGAGACCGCGTCGAGCGCCTCCCGCATGATGCGGAAATTCTCTTGCGTGGCGTAGGTGCCGCCGAAGCCTTCGGTCGTCGCGCCGAACGGGACGTAGTCGAGCAGCGACTGCCCCGTCGAACGAATGACGGCGATGATCTGCGCGCCGGCCTCCGCTGCGGCAACGGCCGCCGTGCGATCTTCGTAAATGTTGCCGCTCGCGACGATCACGTAGAGCAGCGGCGAGCGGCCTTGCGGCAGACGCTGCAGGATGCGCTCCCGCTCCTCACGCCGCCCGTCGATTCGCGCGATCGCGGCCCGCACGTAGCGCTCGAGCGCCCCGCGCGCGGCGGCCTCCGGAACGCCGTCCGCAAGCGAGGCATCGAGCGTGCCCTCAGCGAGCGCACTCGCGACGTCGTCCGGCGTCCGGCCGGTCTCGGCGACGAGCGCTCCGATCGGTCGAGCCGCTCCGCCCGAAAGGCGGCCAGGCCCGAGCCGTTCGAGCACGCGGTTCGGCACGGGAGCGTCGTCGGCACACACGCCGTCGACACCGAGCAAGCGCAGGACGGAACGTTCGACCGCCACCGTCGAATGAGCGGCGATAAACGTCGAAACGGGAGCTGCGATCTCCCGCGAGAGCCGGCGAGCATCCGCGACGATGCCGCTATCGATCCGAAGTTCCATAATCCCCGCGCTAGCTTTCCGCACGGGCCCGTAACTTTCCGGGCACCCCGGGGTACCGACCGAACAACTTAGAAACGGAGGAGGATGACGATCGGAGAGCAGACCGACGAAGAGTTGGTCAGGCTCGTACTCGCGGGCGAACGCGACAGTTTCGCCGTGCTTGTCGACCGTTATAAACGCGGTATCACGAACTTTATCGGGGCGAGCGTCCGCAGCCCAGCCGACGTCGCCGATCTGGCCCAGGACACGTTCATGCGCGCCTACGCGCATCTCGGCACGTTCAATCCGGGCCTCGGCCGCTTCTCCACCTGGATCTACCACATCGCCCGCAACGTGGTGCGCACGCACCTCGGCAAGTCGTTGCGGCGTCCGAAGACTCAGGAACTCGGCGAGGACCGGACGGTCGAGAACGCGCTTCCGGATCTCTCCGTCGACGCGGATCCGGCCCACGGCATCCTCCGAGCCGAAGTGGAATCCGACGTGCGCGCCGCCCTCGCCGAACTCCCCGAACGGACGCGGACCGTCCTCGCACTACGCTACTACGAGAACATGGAATATCAAACGATCGCGGAAACGATGGGCCTCTCGCTCGGAAACGTCAAGACGTTGATCCATCGCGGAAAGCTCGCCCTCGCACAACGGATGCGCGAGCGGGAACGCGATGCGGAAACGGCGCTGCGCAAGCGTTCGAACGTGGGGGTGCCGCATGCGCTGTTCGTCTTCTGAGGCGCTCCTCGACGCCTACGTCGAAGGGACGCTCGATCCACGCCGCCGCGCGCTCGTCACGGCGCATCTCGCCACGTGCGACGGGTGCACGTCGTTGCTCGAGGAGTTCCGCGTGATCGACGCGTTGCTCTTGACGCCGCGCACGCTCGAACCCGCGGCGAACTTCACGTTCAAGCTGATGGCCGAGGTCCGCGACATGCCACGGCCGCACGTGCATCGCGTGCCGACGCTCGCCGTCCTCGGGACGTACGTCGTGTTCGCATGGGCGATCCTCGGCGCGTTCTTCCTCTTCGCCCGCGGTCAGGCTCTGGAAGCGGTCGCCTCGGTCGGCGCATGGTTTGCGAGCGCGAACGCCGCCTTCGCGACGCTCGCGCGGGCCACGGGCCACGTGTTCGGCCGCCATTCGGTCGACGTGACCGCTGCGATGGGCAGCGTGCTCGCCGCCGACGCCGTCGCGGCGGCCGCCCTGTTCGCACTCTACAACGTCATCCGCTCGCGACGCGTGGCTGCAGAACAGGTCGAGGTCTAGGCATGCGAAACGCGCGGTCCCGCACCATCGTCTTCGTGATCGCCGCGCTCGCGGCGCTGCTCGTCGGATCGGTCTCCATCGCGAACGCACGCACGTTCCATCACGGGATGAGCGTGTGGTTCAGCGACGAGACGATCGGCGAAGGCGACGACGTCGCGGGCGATCTCGATATCTATTTCGGGAGCGTCACCTGTTCCGACGGCGGACACATCGAAGGCAACGTGCGAAAGTTCTTCGGCTCGTTCGATGCCGACGACAACTGTCAGATCGACGGTCGCGTGACCGATGCGTTCGACGGCAGCTCGTTCGTGCCGGCCGCACCGTGGATCGATCGGCTCGACGACGACTTCTCCGCGCAAAACCGCGCGCTCTTCAAGAAGATCGGCTGGGATATCGTCGTCCTCTTCGCGTTCCTACTCTTTCCGGTGCGCGTCCGCATCGGACTCGATCGCGTCGAACGGCATCCGGGTTGGTCGGCCGCCGCGGGCGTCGTCGCCGTCGTCGCCGCGCTTCCGCTCGCCGTGATGCTGTTGATCACCGTCATCGGCATCCCGCTGATCGTGCTCGAATTCGCGGCGCTCCTCGCGTGCCTGTGGATCGGATGGGCCGCCGTCTCCGTGGTGCTCGGGCGACGACTGCTCGAACTCGCACGGCCGCACACGACGCCGTCGCCGCTCGCCGCGCTCGTCGCGGGCCTCGTGCTCGTGACCGCCGCGCAGATGCTCCCGCTCGTCGGGTGGGCCGTCACCGCATTGATGATCTTCGTGTCGCTCGGCTGCGCGCTACTCGGGTTCGTTCGCGAATCGGCATTCAGTTCGTTCACCACCGCGACGGGAACCGCGCCGAACCCGGGTCCGCCGATGAACCGCCCGGCGTGATGCTCGCAACCGGGGCGGGGGTTCGCACCAGGCTCGTGTCTAATCACACCGCATGGGATTAGTCGTCACGGGGCTGTCGCAGACGGGCGACGTTTCCGCTCTCAAGGCCGCGCTTCACGAAGCCGGCTACTCGCTCGATCCGTTACAAGTCATCGCCCCCGACGATTCGACCGAACCGATCGCGCGCGGCTTGATCGGCTCCGAGTTGATCGTGAGCGAAGGCGGCACGAGCGTTCCCGGCCTCAACAATTCGCATCGCGGATCGAGCTTCTTCCGGAACGAGACGCTCGCCGACCGACTCGGCGACCTCGAGATCCCCGATAGCGAAACCGACAACTACGTCGAAGCGCTCGAGCGCGGTCGCAGCGTCGTCGCCTACTTCGCACACGCCGACTCGATCGACGCGATCGAACAAATCTTCAAAACGTCCGCCTTAGCGAACGTTCGCCGCTTCTAGAGCTTCGCCGCCCCAGCCGCCAACGGGTGGTCTGCGGGTAGCGGGCCGCAACGATCGCACGTGGTCGCGTCGTCTGCGAGGCGGGCACCGCAGGGGCAGACCCACGCGAGGCGACGTGCGGGCGAGCCGACGACGAGCGCGTATGCGGGGACGTCGTGTGTGACGACCGATCCCGCGCCGATCATCGCCCAACGACCGATGGCGATGCCGGGCAAGATCGTCGCGTTGGCTCCGATCGCGGCACCGTCGGCAACCGTCGTCTCGCCGACTTCCCAGTCGCCGTCGCCGAGCGGGGCGAACGAGGGATCGGTCGCGCGCGGACGGCGATCGTTCGTGAACACGGCGTGCGGGCCGACGAACACGCCGCGACCGAGCGTGACGCCGTGATAGACGCACGCATAGTTCTGAAGTTTCGAATCGTCGCCGATCGTCACGTCGAAATCGACGAACGCGCCCTTGCCCACGATGCAGCGCGCACCGATCTGCGCGCGCGTACGCACTTGCGCCTGATGCCAGATGCGCGAACCCTCACCGATCGTCGCGCCGTTTTCGACGAGCGCGGTCTCGTGCACGAACGCGGAAGCGGCGACGGTCACGCCGTTCCTTGAATTTGCATCGAGGTCGGCGTCCGGTTGATCATCTCGGTCGCCTCTTCCGCGATGCGTAGCGACGCGAGCGCGATGCTCGGGCTCGGCAGCGGGCCGCCGCGAACGCCGTTGACGAAAACTTCGAGTTCGCGCGCGAGCGGTTCGCGCTTCTTCACGGGCAACGAGATGAGCGATCCCTCTTTGTACTGTTTGACGAGTTCTTCATAGTCGGTCGTCGGTTCGAAACGTTGGCCGGGAGCGAACCACGCTTCCTGCGTGATGTAGTCGACGCGGCAGTAGCCGCGCGTTCCCGTGATGGAGAGCTCGCGCAACTTGACGGGCGTGATCCAATTCGCCTCGATCGAAACGACGCAACCGGCCGCATCGAGCAACAGCGTCGCAAAATCGAGCCGATCGTCGAGAACCGCCATGCCGCCTTGCGCCGCGAGCAGATTGAGACGCGCGCCCGTGATGAATGCGACCATATCGATATCGTGAACGCCGATGTCGATCAGCACGCTCGCATCGCGAATCCGCGGGGGGAGCGCGCCGACGCGACGCGCCGACATGCTGATCATCCGGCCGAGGCTTCCGCCGGCGACGAAATCTCGCACGACTTCCATCGCCGGATTGTAGCGTTCCACGTAGCCGACCATCAGCGGCACGCCCGCGCGCTGGCAGCGCGCGATCAAACGCTTTGCCGCCGCCATGTTGTGGGCGATCGGCTTCTCGACGAGCAGCGCGCACGAGCGATCGATGAACTCTTCGGATACGTCCTCGTGAAGGCTCGTCGGAACGGAGATGACCGCGGCCTCGATGCCGGCGTCGAGCAACGCGCGCGACGTCGCGAACGTCGTATACCCGAGTTGCTCCGCCTGCGATCGCGCGAGCGGCGAGGGATCGGCGACGCCGACGAGTTCCACGTCGTCCATCGCGAACAAATTGCGCGCGTGATGGCGACCGATCGAACCGAACCCGACGACCCCGACGCGTAGCGGACGGACGGAAACGTTCACAGAGGCGCGGCTCCGACCGCTTCACGCAAACATCGTACGACGTGCGCGAGTTGGTCGCGGTCGAGGAGCGGGTGAATCGGTAGCGCGAGGATCTGCTCCGACACGCGCTCGGCCACGGGGAAGTCGCCGCGACCGTACCCATAGGATGCGAAGAGCGGATGCAGATGCAGCGGAATCGGATAGTAGATGCCGCTGCCGACGCCGTTTGCGGCGAGGGCGGCGCGCACGGCGTTGCGATCCGCACCGTTCGCGGTCTGCGCCGGGTCGATCAAAATCGAATACTGATGGTAGGCGTGTGACGCGTTGGCGGGGACGAGCGGTGTGGTGAGCCCATCGACGCCGGCGAGTTCCGCATCGTAGAATGCCGCGTTGGCGCGCCGGTCGGCGCCGATGCGCGGAAGGCGGCGCAACTGAACGCGCCCGAGCGCGGCGGCCAGATCCGTCATCCGATAATTGTAGCCGAGCGAGAGATACTCGTATTGCGCACCCATGCCGTGCTGGCGGAATCGCTTCGCGGACTCGACGATCGACGGATCGTTCGTCGCGAGCATCCCGCCTTCGCCCGTCATGATGTTCTTCGTCGCGTAAAACGAAAAAGAGGCCGCCTCACCGATCGAGCCGGCCGCGAATCCATCGCGAGCGGCACCGATCGCCTGACACGCATCCTCGAGAAGCCGAATTCCGCGAGCGCGGAGACCGCCGACGCCGGCAGGGTCGACGGGCAAGCCGAAGAGATCGACGACGACCGCGGCTTTCGTCGCGGGCGTGGCGGCCGCGAGCATCGCTGCGGGACTCACGTCGAACGTTCGTGGGTCGATATCGACGAACCGCGGGATCGCGCGCTCCATCAGAATCGGCGTCGCCGTGGCGGCGAACGTGAACGGTGTGGTGACGACCTCGTCCCCCGCCATAACGCCGAAGGCCGCAAGGGCCGCATGATTCGCAGCCGTGCCGGAGTTGACGGCGACCGCGTGAGCGGTGCCGGCGACCGGTGCGAACTCGCGCTCGAACGCTGCCGTCTCGGGGCCCTGAGCGAGTTGCCCAGAACGCAAAACGGCCGTTACCGCCTCGACTTCCTCGTCACCGACGAACGGAGCGACCAGCGGAACGTTCAAAGAAAGCCTCGTCATCGGTATACTGGCCCCTCCCCGGCCTTTCAGTAGTCATCGGCAGAATAACGGCGGCGGCCAGGGGACCGATGGATTTAGGGGTCGCGCAAAAGCGAACCTCCGTCGCGAAGCCGGAGGGTGCGAATCTCGAGCAGAACCCGACGGTTGTGAAGTTCTTATCCATCGTGGGCGCGAGACCGGAGTTCGTGCAGGTGGCGATTCTCTCGCACGCACTCCGCAACAAGCATGATGAGGCCCTCGTTCACACGGGCCAGCACTACGACGGACGCATGTCGGAGCAATTCTTCTCCGACCTTGGAATTCCACAGCCGGATCTCAATCTCGGGGTCGGGTCGCTGCCCGCGAGCGAGCAACTGGCGCAGATGCTCGTGGGGCTCGCCGCCGCGGTGGAGCGGATCCGGCCCGACCTCATCATCGTGCGCGGCGATACGAACAGTACGCTCGCGGGTGCGATCGTCGCGAAGCAACTGCTGCTTCCGCTCGCGCACATCGAGGCCGGCATGCGCTCCTACGATCGTACGATGCCTGAAGAGATCAACCGCGTGATGACCGATCACGTGGCCGACATCCAACTCGTGACGGACGAAGCGGCGAAGGATCGGCTCGCGAGCGAGGGTATCGTGCGCGGCGTCCACGTTTGCGGCGACGTGATGTTCGACATCTTTCTCCGCGCGCGCGCCACGGCGGATCGATCGCTTTCCGCCGAATTACGCGAGCTCACCCGGAAGCCGTACGCCCTGCTCACGTTACACCGAGCGGAGAACGTCGACGACCGCGAGCGCCTCGCGGCGATCGTCGCCGGTTTCTCCGCCGCGCCGAAGACCGTGATCTTTCCGATCCATCCGCGCACGCGCACGCGCCTGCACGAATTCGGCGTCGCGCTACCGCCGAACGTGCGCGCGATCGAACCCCTCGGCTATCTCGAGATGGTGGCGCTCGAATGTTCGGCGCAGACGATCTTTACCGATTCCGGGGGCGTGCAACGCGAGGCGTACTTCGCGGGCGTGCCCTGCGTGACGCTTCGCGACACGACCGAATGGACCAATACCGTCGACGCCGGGTGGAATCGCTTGACGGGCGCGTCCACGGCGAAGATCGCGGCCACGCTCCTCAGGCCGCCGGAAAAGCCGGCAACACGACCGCCGCTCTTCGGCAACGGCGATGCCGCGGAAAAGATCGTCGCGGCGCTCGAGTCGCCCGACACGCTCGAGATCGTTCGCGCGGCACACGCGACGCGAATCGCGCGCGGTTATGCCGCGTCGACGGCAGCCGACACGGACACGCGCGGCGCGAGCGGCGCCGTGACGCGGTAGGCCGCACACGCGAACGCGAGGGCGTTGCCGACGATCAGCACGCCGATGACCTGCGAGAGCGTTTGGTGGAAGAGCGACATGCCGACGACTTCGCCGACCGCGCAGACGGCGAGCGGTGCGAGAAAATCGAACCGGTGGATGCCCATCTTGTATACGACGACGACGTTGAGCCCCGCGAGTAGCACCATCGCGAACCCATAACTGAAGACGTACGGAGCGGCCGGCGCGAACGACGCGCCCGCGAGCGTCGTCACGACGAGCGCCGGAAAGAAATAGTACACGACGAGTCCGGCGCTCGACATCGCCACGCTGATCGCGATCGCCTGGAGAAAGACGTTGATCGGGGAGACGCCGCTGAGGGCTTGACGCGTCGCCTTGGGCAGCACGACCGTCGGAACGAAGCCGACGAGGAAGAGCAAGATCTTGCCCGAGAGCGAGAGCGCGCCGTAGAGACCGGCCGTGGTCGGATCCGCGAAGTGCTTGACGACGATCACGTCCGCATACGAGATCGTCGTGATCAAAAGCGTCGCCATCGCAACGCTCGCCATCGTGCGCGCGAGCCGCGAGAAGTCGAGTGAGAGCGGCGCGTCCGGAATGCGCCGGTACCGCCGTCCGAGCGCGACGATCGTATACACGAGCGCGATCCCGCTGCCGCAGGCCCACCCACCGAACGCCCCGTCCACGCCGTAGCCGGCGTACACGAGCCCGATTCCAAAGAGCGCTTTGAGTGCCGATTCGATGACCGTCGAAATCGAATAGCCGCGAAAATCTTCGGTTCCGGCGAACACGCCGCGCAAGCACGGCGTCGCGACGGAGAATCCGATCACGACCATCGTGAGCGCCACGGCCGTTACGTTTGCGATCTTCAAGTACGCGGCGACGAAGGGCGATGCGGCGATCCCCGCGACCATCACGAGCGCCGCCGCGAACGATCCGTAGATCGTGAGCTTGTGCACGAGCGCGGCGAGATGCGCGCGATCGTCGCGCGCGCGAAACTCCGCGGCGTACTTGATGACGACGGTGCTGCCGATGCCGCCGATCACGCCACTGATCATGAACCCGGCGTTGAGCGCGGAAAGCACGCCGTACTGTTCGACGCCGATCTTCCGGCTGATCGCGAAGTGAAACGCATACCCGAGCACGTTGACGAGCATCGTCGCGCTGAAAACGAGAAGCCCGTGACGTACGAAATCGCTCGCCGCGAGCGTTCGCAGGAATCGCGCGGCATCACGCAAAGGGCACCTCGCGATTTTCCGGCGGGCTCGGGACGCGATTTTCGAATTTCTGCAAGATCATCTTGATCGAGATGCCGAGCTCTTCGACGCCGAAGAGCCGCGCGGCACCTACGAAGACGAACGCACCGATCGCGAGCTCTCCGATCAGATACCACGCACGCGACCCGAGGTCGCCTTCGACGTGTGCGCCGAGCGCGTTGATCCAGACGAGAGCCGACATCATGACGCCGGCGCAGAGCGCGATCCGCGCGCCCGACCACACGATCGTCTTCCAGTCGAGCCCGTTGACCAGCCGCCAGACGAGCGCGAACAACAGGACCGCCTGCACCCATTGACTGACCGAGTTGGCGAGCAGCAAGCCCCGCGCTCCGAGCGGCCCGAGCCACGCGATCGAAAGAACGACGTTCAGCACGACCGTGAAGACGGAGATCACTACGGTCCAGCGCGTTTCCTTACATGCGAAGCAACACCGCGTCAGCACGATGCTCGCCGCGAGGCCGATCAACGCGCTCGCGGCGTACGGAAGCAGGCCCGAGCAGAGGTCGGTCGCGCTCTCCCGGAACGCACCGCGCTCGAAGAGCGTCGCGACCATCGGGCGCGAGAGCGCGATCAGGCCGCACACCGACGGTATGGTGATGAAGTTCACGAGCCGCAAGCCCATGACGAGGCTTCGTTTGATGCCGGCCTTGTTCGCGCTCGCGAATTGCGACGCGAAGAGCGGGAAGATCACGGTCGCGATCGCCGCCGCGAAGATCTGCTGCGGAAAGCCGACGAGCTTCGTCGCGTAGTTCATGCCCGAGATGTAGCCGGGCGTCAGCGTCGATGCGAAATTTCGATCGAAAAAGATCGCGAGTTGACCGGCCGCCGAGCCGACCACGATCGGCCCGAGCATGGTCCAGATCTTCGTGAAACCCGGATGATGGATGTCCATCACCGGGCGCAACATGTTGTAACGGAAGGCGGCCGGCAACTGCACGATCAGCTGCGCGGACAGGCCGAGCGCGGTGCCGAGCACGAGCGCGTAGATGCCGAGCCGTCCGGCGAACGCGAGGACGATCGCGATCGTGACGAGATTGATCGCGATCCCTTGAATCGCCGACGACGAAAAGCGATGGCGCGCGTTGAGCATCGCCGTAACGACGCCGGCGAGGCTCGTCGCAACGACGCTCGGCATCAACCAGCGCGTCATCTCGATCGTCGTCGCGAGTTCGTCGCCGTGGAAGCCGCGCGCGACGATCGGAACGTACGCCGGGGCGAGGAACCATCCGACGACGGCGAGCAAGCTGAGCACCACGAGTAAGACGTTGAACACGGTGCTGCCGAGGCGCCACGCGGACTCTTCTTCGCCCCGCGCCACGTATTCGGAAAAGACCGGCACGAGCGCGCTGACGAGCGCTCCGTTGAAGACGCCGAAGAGGATCGTCGGAATGGTCGCCGCGGCGAGGAACGCGTCCATCTCGATCTGCGTCCCGAACGATCGCGCGTTGACGACCTCGCGGCCGAATCCGAGGATGCTCGATGCGAGCGTGGCGACCATCACGACGACGGTCGACCGGGCGAGGGAAACGTGGGTTGGCGCCGGAGCCGGAGCCGGAACCGCTCGAAGCTGTGGCTTCACCGCGCTGAGCGCTCGCGCATGGTCACCCGCCTAATGAGCGCCCTCGCCGCGTAGGACGGCCGGAACGGTCTTGGCGACGATCGCGAGATCGCCGAGCGGCGTCCAGGTATCGATGTAGAGGTTATCGAGACGCATCCACTCGTCGAAGAGCAGGTTGGAGCGGCCGGAAACCTGCCAGAGGCACGTGATCCCGGGTTTCACGGTGAGGCGGCGGCGCGCGTAGTCGTCGTAGTGCGCGACCTCGCTCGGCAGCGGCGGTCGGGGCCCGACGATCGACATCTCCCCGCGGAGGACGTTGATCAGGTTCGGCAGCTCGTCGATGCTCGTGCGGCGGAGCAGTTTGCCGAGCGGGTGGAGCCGCGGGTCGTTCCGGATCTTGAAGACGGGGCCGTCGACCTCGTTGAGCGCCCGGAGGTCGTCGTGGTAGAGGTGCGCTCCGTCGACCATCGTCCGCAGCTTGTAGAGGCGGAACCGCTCGCCGTTGCGTCCGACGCGCTCCTGCAGGAACAGCGGCGATCCCGACGACACGCAGGCGACCCCGAGCGCGGCGAGCGCGATGACCGGGGAGAGGACGATCAGGGCGGTGCCGGCGAGCACGACGTCGGCCACGCGCTTGAGGACGTGCCACGAGTGCGGCACGCGGCGCGGAACCAGCTGCGGGCGGGGGCGGGCAAAGGGGCGATCGACGACGAGAACGCGTTCCGCATGCGGCGTCATCCATTCACCGCCGCGGGCAGGGAGAGCGTTTCCTCGACCCGTTGGCCGACCAGATCGAACCCTTCAAAGGTCCCTCCTACCCCCCGCCGGCTTCCGAGCTCGATGAAGGGGGCGTACTCGCGGGTGTGGTCGGTGCCGGGGGCGGTCGGGTCGCAGCCGTGGTCGGCGGTGAAGATCGCAAGATCGCCCGGGCGCAGCAAGGCCTCGAGCGCCGGTACGTGGCGGTCGAGGCGCTCGAGCGCGGCGGCATACCCGCGGACATCACGGCGATGCCCGAACTTGGTATCGAAATCGTTGAGATTCACGAACACGAACCCCGAGTCGACGGAGCGAAGGATCTCGAAGGCACGCTGCATCGCCTCTTCGTTATCGGCGACACGCACCGATGTGGACACACCCCGACCGTTGAAGATATCGCAGATCTTCCCGACGGCATGTACCCCGATATTGGCTTCTGCGAGCCTGTCTAAGAGATTATCGGGCGGTTCGAGTGCATAATCGCGTCGGTTGGGGGTCCGGGCGAACGAACCCGGGGCGCCGACGAAGGGACGGGCGATGACCCGGTTGACCTCATAGGGAGCGACGAGCATCGCTCGCGCTCGCTCGCACCATTCGTATAAGGTCTCGAGTTCCACGATATCTTCGTGGGCGGCGACTTGAAAGACGCTATCGGCCGAGGTGTAGAGAATCGGCCGCCCCGTCAGCATGTGCTCGCTTCCAAGGGCTTCGATGATCTCGGTGCCGGACGCCGCCACGTTGCCGAGCGGTTCGACGCCGCAGATCGCGGTGAACGCCTCGATGACGTCGGGTGGAAAGCCGTCGGGGAAGGTTGGAAACGGTATCACCGTGCGTATGCCGGCCATCTCCCAGTGCCCCGTGATCGTATCCTTGCCTTTCGAGAGTTCGCCGAGACGAGCGACGAACGCGGACGGCTCATCGACTGCATCGACGCCGCGAATCGACGTCAACGATCCAAGTCCGAGTCGTCGGAAATTCGGAAGGTTCAACCCGCCGACGTGTGCGGCGACGTTGCCGATCGTATTCGCTCCCGGTGCGTCTCCGTAGGTCTGCGCGTCGGGGAGTGCGCCAATACCACCAGAGTCGAGAACGATGACGATGCATCGTGTCATGACCTACGCGCTTCGTAAGTTTACCGATCGATGCCTTCCGACGCGCGCGTCAGCGGAGAATCGACGTACGCTCGGTTATCGCACGTGGCAAACATGAGAATCGCATTAGCTTACGATTTTGTGGGCGACGCACGCGGCACCGAAACCGTTGTCGATGTTCACGACGCTGACGCCGGGCGCGCAGCTGTTGAGCATCGCGAGCAATGCGGCGAGGCCACCGAACGACGCACCGTAGCCGACCGACGTGGGCACCGCAACGATCGGCGGCCGCACGAGACCCGCGACCACCGACGGCAACGCGCCTTCCATTCCGGCGACGACCACGAGCACGCGACACGCGTCGAGTTCGTCGCGCACGGCGAGCGTGCGATGGATACCGGCGACGCCGATATCGTAGAATTCACGCACGTCGTGTCCGAACGCATCGAGCGTCTGCGCGGCCTCTTCCGCGACCGCGAGGTCCGACGTTCCGGCGCACGCCACACCGATCGGAATTCCCGTGCGTGGCCGCGAGCCGCACACGAGAACGCGCGAGCGCGATGCGTAACGCGCGTCGGGCAACGTCGCAGCGAGCGCTTCGCCGTCGTCCGGTGCGACGCGCGTCGCGAGCGCGAACGCGTTCGCCGCGTAGAACTCGCGCGCGATCCGCTCGATCTGTTCGCGCGATTTTCCGGCACCGTAAATGACTTCGGGTACGTTCGTTCGCGCATCCCGCGCGATATCGAGACGCGCTTCGCGATCGGGATCCACGTTCACTGAAACGTGATCTCGATCGAACGGCTGACGCTCGCGCCATCTTTCTCGCTCGCGACGATCGCCATCGAATACGTGCCGTGAAACATACCCGGTACGTTCGGCGGGATCGCGAACGAGAGCGCGAAACGCCCCGGCGCGGTGCGCACGAACGGCAACGTGTACGCCGATACCTTCGCCGTGACCGTCGCGACGTCGGGCGACGTTTTCGCAGAGAACGCAACGGACTCTCCGGCATGAACGACGGCGGACGATTGCGTGACCGCGAGAATCTGCGGCCCGGTCGCGCCCGGCACCGCGCCCTGCGAGGCCTCGGGCGAAGCGCTCGCCGCGGGCGACGGCACGCCCGTAGCATTCGGCGTCGCGCCGGTCGCGATGCCGGACGGCGCCTGCGATTCGACGGCGCTCGAACTCTGCGCGACGTTCGTCGCCGCGCGATCGTCGTGCGCGCAGTCGGCGACGAGCGCGAGCGCACCGCACGCGACAAGGGCTCGTAACAGGCCGCTGGAACCTGGCACCCGTGGACTATCCTCCGATCGACCTCCGGCGGTTGAACGTGACCTCGCTCGAAGATCGCCCGTCGAAGGTTCGCTCTTCGGATGCAGGCCGTACGGTGTCGTCGGAGGCGTCATTCCGCACGTGGTTCGACGCGCTGCCGAACATCCTGGCCGGCGAAGGTTTGCGCGAGCTCGTGCAACGCACGGTGCGTGCGATAAAAACAGGGCGGCCCGTCCTCTTCGGCATGGGCGGCCACGTGATCAAGGTCGGCCTGGGCGGCATGCTGTGCGATCTCGTGCGCGATGGGCTCGTGAGCGCCGTCGCCGCGAACGGATCCGTGACGATCCACGATTCCGAACTCGCGCTCGTCGGCAAGACCTCCGAAGACGTCGACACCGCACTGCAAGACGGATCGTTCGGCATGTCGGGCGCGACGGCCGGAACGATTCTCGGCGCCATCGCCGCGCATCCCGAACGCGGGATCGGGCGCGCGATCGGCGACGCGCTGATCGCGTGCGACGCGCCGAACGCGGACGCGTCGATCCTGGTCACGTGCGCGCGAGAGAAGATCCCGATGTGCGTGAGCGTCGCGATCGGCACCGACATCGTGCACGCGCATCCGCAAGCCGACGGCGCGGCACTCGGTGAAGCGGCACTCGTCGATTTCCGCACGCTCTGCTCGGTCGTCGCGGATTTGCTCGACGGCGGCGTGTACCTGAACTTCGGATCGGCCGTCCTCTTGCCGGAAGCGTTTCTCAAGGCGGTGAGCGTCGCACGCAATCTCGGCCATCGCGGCGATTTCACGACGGCGGACTTCGATTTCATCCGGCAGTATCGCCCGCAGACGAACGTCGTACGGCGGCCGCATCTCGGAACCGGCGGTAAGGGCTTTGCGTTCACGGGACATCACGAATTGCTTTTCCCACTTTTCTGGCAAGCGGTTCGAACGGAGCTCGCATGAGCACGATCAGCGTCGTCATACCGGTCTTCAATGAAGAAGGTAACGTCCCCGAACTGATTTCGCGCGTTTCGGCGATCATGAAGCGAGCGACGCTCGCGCACGGCGATGGCTACGAAATCCTCGCGGTCAACGACGGATCGCGCGACGGAACGCTCGCGGCGCTGCGCGCGGCGCGCGTGCAAGAGCCGCGCCTCGTGATCGTCGATCTGTCGCGCAATTTCGGTCACCAGATCGCGGCGACGGCCGGCCTCGACGAAGCGCGCGGCGATGCGGTCGTGCTGATGGACGGCGACCTGCAAGATCCGCCGGAACTGATCGAAGCGTTCCTCGAAAAGTGGCGCGAGGGCTACGACGTGGTGTTCGCGACCCGCAAGGCGCGCCGCGGAGAGAGCGTCTTCAAGGTCCTCACGGCGCGGGTCTTCTATCGAACGATACGGCGCTTGACCAACGTGTCGATTCCCGTCGACACCGGCGATTTTCGACTGATGAGCCGGCGCGTCGTCGACGCGCTCGGGCAAACGCGCGAGAAGCATCGCTTCCTCCGCGGCCTCGTCGGCTGGGTCGGATACCGGCAGATCGGTGTCGAGTACGAACGCGACCCGCGCTTCAGCGGCGAGACGAAATATCCACTCTCGAAGATGCTGACGTTTGCGATCGACGGCATCACGTCGTTCTCGGAAATCCCGCTGCGTTTCGCAACGTATCTCGGCTTTACCGTCAGCGTGTTCGCGTTCGTGTACATCGTCTACGTCCTCGTGCAGAAAGCCCTCGGCGCGAACGAACCCGGCTATACCTCGATCATGGTCGCGCTGCTCTTCCTCGGCGGCGTCATCCTGATCTCGCTCGGCATCATCGGCGAATACCTCGGACGCATCTACGACCAAGTGAAATTGCGGCCGCTCTACTTGCTCTCGAGCGTGGAGCGCGGCGCCGCGACGCCGCCGGACGTTCCATCTCCGGTCCAATCGGAGCCGGCTTCGATCTCACCGTAGACGAGCGGACGTTCGTGCGTACGCGCGTGGGACCACGCGAACGCGCGCGCGACCGTCGCCGCAGCGTGCGCGTCGCCGCCATAGACGCGTGCGACCACGTCGCCACGCGTGCGGTGGTCGCCCGTTCGCGCGTCCAGCACGATTCCGGCACCGGAGCCCGATGCCACGACGAGATCGCGCGCGCATTCGCCGAGCGCGACGGCGTCGAGGCCCGCGACGAACCCGTCGCGCTCGGCGCGAACGAGCGTCGGCTCCCCCGCAACCGCGAGCGTATCGAGTGCGCTGGGCACCGCACCTTGCGCCGCAAGCATCGCGTCGAACGTCTCGGCCGCGCGACCGCTCGCGAGCGCGTCGGCGAGCGCACGACCCGCATCGCCGTCGTAACCGGCGACGCGCAGAAGCGCGCGCCCGAGCGCGTCGCACACGGATGCGAGGCGCTCGTTACGACGGGTGCCGCGCAGAAAATCGCGCGCTTCGATCGCCTCGATGCCGGTACCGATCGCGGGGCCGAGCGGTTCGTTCATATCGGTCACGAGCGCGAGCGCGCGCCTGCCGAACCTCTCGGTCAAGCGCACGAGCGTCTCCGCGAGTTCGCGTGCGTCGGCTTCGCGTTCGAGAAACGCGCCGCCACCGGTCTTTACGTCGTAGACGATCGCGCGCGCGCCGCCCGCGATCTTCTTCGAGACGATCGATGCGGCGATCAATCCGCGCGATGGAACGGTCGCCGTCCGATCGCGCAACGCATAGAAGAGTTTGTCCGCGGGGACGAGCCGCGGCCCTTGCGCGGCGATCGCGCACCCTACATCGCGAACGATCGCGAAGAATCGCTCGGGCGCGAGATCCGTTCGGACGCCCGGGATCGCCTCGAGTTTGTCGAGCGTACCGCCCGTGTGTCCGAGCGCGCGGCCGGAGAGCTTCGCAAACGGAACGCCGCACGCGGCAACGAGCGGCACGACGACGAGCGACGCCGTATCGGCGACGCCTCCCGAACTGTGTTTGTCGACCGTTCGCGGATCGTGCGCGACGAGCGTCTCGCCGCTCGCGACGAACGCTTCGGTCAGGGCGTACGTTTCGTCGAACGTCATTCCGCGGAGCACGCACGCCATCAGCAGCGCCGCCGTCTGTGCGTCGTCGATCTCGCCTGCGAGCGCCGCTCGCGTGACGTCGGCATAGGTCCGCGCGTCGAGTTCGCCGCCGTCGCGTTTGTGGGCGATCGCACGCCGCATCTGCGCTTCCGTCATGAGCCGAATGGGATTCGCTTCGAGCGGGGCGAAGCCCGCAGGCCGTGCTGCCGCATCACGTGATCGATCCCGCGCACGTGCGGACGCCGCTCGACGCGCTCGGCGTCGTGTCGTACGCGCTCGTTTTCGCGTGCGTCGCGCTGCTCGCGCAGCGGCGACCATCGTACGCGATCGCGGCGCTCGTCGCCGTCGTCCCGTTCGCGCTCTACCGCGACGTCGGCCACACGACGATCACGCTCTCGAAGGTCGCGCTCCTCGGCGCGATCGTCGGCCTCGCGCTGCGACGCGCCGACGTCCGTTGCGTGCTCGATCCGACCGCGCGCGGCATCGCACTTGCCGGCCTCGGCGTCATCGCCGCGACGGCGCTCTCGATCGTCCATGCGGATTTCAAGGAACCGGCGCTGCGCGAAACGCTCAAAGCCTGTGAGTACCTCGCGCTGTTCGCGACCGTCGTGGTGGCCGCGCGCGCGGATGCGGCGCAAACGCCCGTGCGCTATGCGTTTGCGGCGAGCGTCGCCGTCGTCGCCGTGCTGGCGCTCGCACAAGAATTCGGCGGCGCTCCCTCCGGACTGTGGTACGCCGATCACGCGATTCCACGCATCGCGGGGCCCCTCGAGGGACCGAACCAGCTCGCCGGATATCTCGGACTCGCGCTGCCGCTCGTCTTCGCCTATCTCGCGACGCGTGGAACCGCGCTCGAACGCTTCGCGTTCCTCGCGGGCTCCGCCGCACTCGTCCTCACGATCTCGCGCGCCGGCGTCGCGAGCGCGGCGCTCGCCATCGCGATCGTCGCGGCGTTCTCACCCGCGCGCACGCGCCGCACGGCACTCGCGCTCGGCGCGTGCGGCGCGATCGCGGGCATCGCGCTCCTCGCATTTTGGGGCTATGCCGCGGCGCACTCGCTCGCCGGCTTCGATCTCCTGGGCCGCTTCTCGACGTTTGCCGAAGTCGAACAACCGGGGTCGGTCGGCAACCGCTCCCAACTCTGGCACGCGGCCATCATCCTCTGGCACGCGCATCCGATCTTCGGAATCGGCGCCGGAAATTTCGAATTCGAACTCGCGCGCGCCGGCTATCCGGGCTTGCGAACGCACGCGAATAGTCTCTACCTTCAGTCGCTCGCGGAGGGCGGCGTCATCACGTTCACGGCGACGCTCGCGCTCGTCGCCGTCTCGATCGCGAGCTTCGTGCGGGCGCCGCGCGAACCGCTGATCGTGGCCGCCCTCGCCGCGAGCATCGGGTTCGCGATCCATCAGTTCTTCGATCTGCTCGTCTTCTTCCCGAAAGTCGGCGAACTGTGGTGGATTCTTCTCGCGCTCGCCGCGGCGCACACCGATGCCGCGCGCCACGCGCGGGCGCCGTCCTGAGCCCGCGAACGACCGCGGCTGCGAGTACGCTCGCACTCGCGTTTGCGGCGGGGGCGGTGGTGGCGAGAGCACTCGTCGCGGACGCGCCGCAACTCGCGCGCGTCGGACTCGCGCAACCGTTACCCGTCGTCGATACGTGGGGCGCGTTCGGCGGCGCGTGTTTCGCGATTCTCGCAGCGACGATCGCCGTCGCGAGCGTCGCTCTCGTCGTGCTCCTTCGATCGATCGCAAACGAAGAATCGCACGTGCGCGGACTTGCGATCTGCGTTGTTTCGGCCATCGCCCTCACCGGCGCGGCCGCGTGGCCGTTCGTCTTTTCGAGCGACGCGTACGCCTATGCCGCGTACGGAGAGATGGCCGCGCGAGGACTCGACCCGTACGTCCTCGTTCCGGCGAACGCGCATGGTGCGTCGATCGATGCGGCGCGCGTGCAGTGGCACGGCGATTTTCCCGTCTGCGTGTACGGTCCGGCATTCGTCGTGCTCGCACGCGCGGTTTGGGCCGCAACGAACGTATGGGGCGCCGGTGCACCGATCGCGGCACTACGCGCACTCGCCGCACTCGCTTTTCTCGGAAGCATTCCGCTTCTCGCGCGCGCACTCGCCGGCGTCGAGGAACGCAGCAAATCACTCATTCTCTGCGCGTACGGACTCAATCCCATGATGCTATGGTCGGTTGCCGAGGGCCACAACGACGCGTTCGTGCTGCTCGTCGCCGCGGTCGCCGCGGTCGTCTTTCGGAGCGGGAGAACCGCCACCGCCGGCGCGATCCTCGGGCTATCCGCCGCGATCAAAGCGCCCGGCGCCATGTTCGCCGCGGCGTTCGGCCTCGACGCACGTTTCATGCGGAAGGATACGCTCGGAACGCTCGGAGCCGCGGCAGGCCTCGTGCTGGCCGCCGCAATCTCCATCCCGCCGCTCCTGCCCGCGCTCGGAGCCGTGAGTTCGCACGGGCGCTACCTCCCGATGGTGTCTCTGCAAGCGTTCATCGGAATCGGCCCCGCGATCGCGATCGCCGTCGTCCTGCTGGTGAACGGCGTCTGGAACGTATGTCGTGCGAAGCGTGAGGGCTTCGCGTTGATCGGGATCGCGATCGTCGCCGCGCTTCCGAACCCGTACCCCTGGTACGCGTTGTGGCTCGCGCCGCTCGCCCTCGCCGGCGCGCCGTCGTCCGCCGCGACGGCACTCTACGCGGTGACGATTCTCAGCGTGCTACGTTATCTTCCCGATGCCACGGGCAACATGACGGTCGGCGCACTGGCACTCGCAGCGCTCGGTGCGTGCATTCCCCTCGTCGTCCTCTTCGCAGCGCACACCATGAAGAAAGCAAACGCCCCAACGTGATCGGACCTACGATATTCGCCCTGCTCCTCACTCTCGCACAGGGCGAACCGACGGCGTCTCCCACGATCCCGCCGACGCCGGTTTCGAGCGTAACGCCCGGTCCCGAGCCGAGCACCTCGCCGACCCCGATGAACCTGCCGGGGTTCCCGACGGCAACGCCGTCGCCCGAAGCGTCGCCGAGCCCATCGGGAACGCCGATCGCCTACGGCTACCGCTTCGTACCACATCAGCCCGAGCATCCCGAACCGGGCACGCCGCAGATCTTTGCCGTATATCTCAACAGCAAGACGCTCGTATCGCAAGGACCGATCTCGATCAAAGTGTGGACCGATCCCGGCACGGTGAAGGTGACGAGTAGCAGCGGCGGCCGCCAAGGCGTTATCCCGATGGTTTCACCCGGCGACTTCGAAGCGAACTCCAAGCTTCCGAAGTTTCCGTTCATCGCCTCGGGCATGACGCTCGATCTCGAGTTCACCGCGATCGCGGCGGACGGGCGGAAGACGACGGTGCGCGTGCCGGTCGCGCTGAAATGATCGCTCCGGCCTCGCTCGTCGGCGCGATCGTTCTCGCGGCGGCTATCGTGGTCGCGCAAGCGACGCCGGCGCCCGCGCCCGAACCCTCGCCGACGGTAGCCGCACCGAGCGCCGCGCCGGCTACGACGGCTCCAGCGGCCCTGCCGATTCCGACGCCGCCCGCGTCGCCCACGCCCACACCGACCGAAACGCCGGCTCCAACAGAGACACCGGCACCACAGCCGACGGCGCCACCGACACCGCGCTACGCATTCGTGTATCGCGCATCGCCGCAGCCGATTCCGCCGAACGACGTGCCGGTGATCGCGGAGATCGATCTCAACGGCAACGCGTTAACGCCCCCCTCACCGCTCCACGTGCGCGTGCTTACGAGCGTCGCCGTGGTCTCGGTCTACGCGCAGACGTCGCTTTCGTTCATGACGCGCAGCATACAAATACCGAAGGCGCAGCCCGGACTGTTTCTCTTCGACGGCTACATCCCCGACGTGCCGTCGTTCGTCCGAAACCACACCTTCGCGGTGACGTTCGTCGCGACCGCAGCGAACGGTACGACGGCGAACGTCACCCTACCATTACGATTGAACTAGTTTACGAGCGAACTAGTTCGACGAGCCGAACGCGATGGCGATCTTCTTCGGCTGCGCCTTCGGATGAACGCGCAGCGTGAGCGTCAGCATACCGTGCTCGACGTTCGCGCCGATGTTGTCGCCGTCGATATCGTCCGGGAGCAGCAACGAGCGCGTGAACTGGCGACGCTCCGACTTGCCGACGACGGTCAGCACGCCGTCCTCGAGCGTCACTTCGATCTGTTCGGGCTTGTAACCGGCGACCGGGATCTCAACGTGGTAGCCGCCGTCGTCGGTCCGCGTGACGTCGACACCGGCGATGCCGGCGCCCGTCGTCGCAAAATTCCGGAACGGGTCCCATCCGAGAGCTTCACCGAACGGACGCGTCACGATCCCGCGGCCGGTGCGCATCAATACATCCGTCATATCTTCATGCCTCACTGAGTAGCGGAGCGGCACGACGCGGGGTCGCACCGCAGAAGGTAAGTACATTCCGATTTTATTCAAGTCTGGCACTCATGTCAACAGACTGCCAATACTGCCAGGCGAGGCCCAAAAATGGATGTATCGCGGTATAGTAGAGCGCCTGCAACCAAACCGTGCCGGGACCACGTTCGGCGAAGGGCCCGACGAGAATGAGTCTCGATTGCTGGAGCCCATGCGTGCGGACTCGGGGCTCAGCGGGGGCCTTCACCGCCCCATTTTCAACCGCACCCCCTCCCGAGATCTTACAGAGGCATCCCCATCGCTACGTTAGCTCCCTCGCTCGTTCGGGCGCTTCCGAGTTCCAGCCGCCCCCTCGCGGGGCTGCTCGAGCGCCTGAAGGCTCATCGCGCGGCGTTCACCCTCCACGAAACGACACAGGCGGCGCGACCGTACCTGCTGGCGGGGATCTTTCGTTCGCTCCGCGCTCCCGTGTTCGTCGTCGTTCCTACGGCCGATGTCGCGGAGCGGACGTTCGCCGACTTGACGTACTACCTCGGGTCCGCCGACACGCGCGACGTGACGCTCGTGCGGCCGCGCGAAGAGAGCGTCGGCGTCCTCGAGAGCCCCTCCGAACGCAGCGCGCGCATGACGCTCTTCGCCGACCTCGCGGCCGGGCGCGCGGCCGTCTACGTGCTGCCCGTCGCAGCGCTGCGTCAGTACGTGATGCCGCGAGCCGTGTTCGAGAGCTCGCGCTTCACGCTCGCGGTCGGCGACGAGTTCGGCTTCGAAGCGCTCGCGGAACGTCTCTTCGCGATCGGGTATCGGCGCGCGGACGTCGTTGCGGCCGCAGGCGAGTTCGCCGTGCGCGGCGGCATCGTCGACGTCTGGAGCGCGACCGCGGATTTCCCCGCGCGCGTCGAATTCTTCGGCGACGAGATCGAGTCGATTCGCAGCTTCGATCTCGCGACGCAGCGGAGCACGGATCCGCTCGCGTCGCTCGACGTCGTACCCTGGAGCGAGATTCCGCGCGACGAATCGTATCGCGAACGCACGCTCGAGCGGATCGTCGGCAATGCGGCCACGATCTCGGCCGCACGCGCGTACATCGCGAGCGGCGCGGACATTCCCGAAGCGTGGCTCGCGCTCGCGTACGACGAACGCGAGACGCTGCTCGACTATCTCGGCGACGACGCGCTCGTGGTGCTCGAGGAACCGTCGCTTCTCGCAACGGTGGAACGCGGACTCGAAGAAGAACGCTCGCGCGAAGAACACGTATTGCTCGCAGCCGTCGAGTCGGGCGAACTCAGCGTCGACGAGGACGCGGTCGGCGAAGCGCTGCTCGCCGAGGTTTCGGCGCCGCACCCCTCGCTCGCGACGCTGGCGCCGGCCCTCGCCACGCGACGAACGCTCGTCGTTCCGGACGCCATCGAAGGCGATCCGACGCCGTGGCTTCCGCGCTCGCTCGAATCGTTCGTGCTCGAGACGCGCCCCGTCGAGCATTTCAATCGTCAGCTCACGATGTTTCTCGATCAGGTGAAGACGTGGGTCACGGGCGGCGAGACGGTCGCGCTCGTCGCGTCCGGCGCGTCGCGCCTGGCTGAGATGTTGCGCGCGGCGAACCTAACGGTCGAACGCAGCGCGACGATGCTGCACCTGCGCGAGAACGGCGCGGCGTCGTTCGTCGGCAGCGCGCCCGGCATGACGAAGGGCGGCGTCGTCTTCGTCGATCAAGGCAACATCGAAGCGGGCTTCGCGATTCCGGGCCTCCGACTTCACGTGCTCGGCGATCGCGAGATCTACGGTCAGCCTCCGAAGCGCGTGAAGCTTCGCGCCGTGAAGGAAGGCGTGCCGGTCACGCTCGCCGATCTCAAAGTCGGCGACTACGTCGTTCACGCGGTTCACGGAATCGGGCAGTATCTCGGACTGCGCGCGGAGACGATCCTCGGCGCGCGACAAGATTATTTAGACCTGAAGTATGCGGGAACGGATCGGATGCTCGTTCCGGTCACGCAGATGCATCAGGTCACGAAGTACGGCGCGAACGAAGGCGCCGCGCCGCGCCTTTCCAAGATGGGCGGTGCCGACTGGGCCCGCACGAAGACGCGCGTTTCCGAAAGCCTCGCGAAGATCGCCGAAGGCCTCGTCGGCCTCTACGCGGAGCGCGAGAGCGCGCCCGGTTACGCGTTCGGCGCCGATACGCCGTGGCAGGCCGAACTCGAAGAAGCGTTCCCCTACGACACGACGCCCGACCAGCAGAAGGCGATCGACGATGCGAAGCGCGACATGGAGCGCGCGCGCCCGATGGACCGCCTCGTGTGCGGCGACGTGGGCTACGGCAAGACCGAAGTGGCCGTGCGCGCGACCTTCAAAGCGATCGCCGATCGGAAACAGGTCGCGGTCCTCGTGCCCACGACCTTACTCGCGGCGCAGCACTATCGCACGTTCGCCGCGCGCTTCGCGAGCTTTCCGGTTCGCATCGAAGAGCTCTCGCGCTTCAAGACGAAAAAAGAGCAACAGGCGATCCTCAAGGACGTGGCCGACGGCAAGGTCGACGTCGTGGTCGGCACGCATCGGCTCTTGCAGAAAGACGTCGTCTTCGCGAACCTCGGGCTGATCGTCGTCGACGAAGAACAGCGTTTCGGCGTGATGCACAAGGAGCGCCTCAAGCAGATGCGCGCCACCGTCGACGTGCTGACGCTCTCGGCGACGCCGATACCGCGCACGCTGCACATGTCGCTCCTCGGCGTGCGCGATCTCTCGCTGATCCAAACGCCGCCGAAGAATCGCATGTCGATCAAGACGGTCGTCGTGCCGTTCTCCGATGCGATCGTGCAACGCGCGATCGTCTCGGAGCTCGATCGCGGCGGTCAAGTATATTACTTGCACAATCGTGTCGAGTCGATCTACGGCGTCGCACGCGCCTTGCAACAACTCGTGCCGAAGGCGCGCATCGGCATCGGGCACGGACAGATGACGGAAGGCGAACTCGAGCCGATCATGGCGAAATTCGTCGAAGGCGAGCTCGACGTACTGGTCGCGACCACGATCATCGAGAACGGCATCGACATCCCGAACGTCAACACGATCGTCGTCAACGATGCGGATCGCTTCGGGCTCGCGCAACTCTATCAGTTGCGCGGCCGTGTGGGACGCTCGAACCACCAGGCGTACGCGTACCTTCTCTATCAGGCGCACAAGGCGCTGAGCGAAGATGCCAAGGCACGCTTGGAGGCGATCCGCGAATTCACGCATCTCGGAAGCGGGCTTCAGGTCGCGATGCGCGATCTCGAGATTCGCGGCGCGGGCAATCTGCTCGGCGCCGCACAGTCCGGATTCATCGGCGCGGTCGGATTCGAAACCTACTGCGAACTGCTCGCCGAGGCGATCGCCCAGCGCAAGGGCGCGCAAGCGGAGCTTCCGGAGAAGCGGGAAGCCGTGATCGACGTCAAGCTCGACGCGTTCATTCCGAACGACTATATCCCACAGGTCTCGCAGAAAATCGCCGCCTACCAGCAGCTCGCGACCGCCCGCACCGAGGCGCAGGTCGACGAGATCGGCGAGGGGCTGCGCGACCGTTTTGGGACGCTTCCCGAACCGCTCGCGAACCTGGTCGAGATCACGAAGCTGAGAACGAAGGCCCTCGAGAAGAACGTGACGCGCGTGGTCGTGGACAACACGCGGCTCACGCTCGGCGTCGGGAGCTCCTTCGAGATCGCGCCCACGGCGATTCCCAAGCTCCAATCGATCACGAAGAACAAATTTCGTTTCGGCGACGGCAAGATCACG
>Ga0116228_10000179_pt1 | contig 43786 bp, 35 predicted proteins | sample S1TSphfallax_2_FD_89694 | JGI IMG/M metagenome (GOLD analysis project Ga0116228, IMG submission 89694) | Host-associated microbial communities from peat moss isolated from Minnesota, USA - S1T2_Fc - Sphagnum fallax MG | ecosystem: Host-associated > Plants > Peat moss > Unclassified | place...
GGCCGCACCGAAGCCCGAACCGAAACCACCCGCGGTCACCCGACCGCTCCGCCACACGCAGCCCGATCAGATCGACGCCCCCGGCGCCTGGATCTACAGCGCCGGCATCCCAAACCTCTCCCGCCACCCGCCAGTCCCGGCACCGGTGCTCTCGGGGTAAACACGCCACCCAACGAGCAAAAGTGTTTAGCTTCTTTTTTCAAAAAAGAAGGCCTTCTTTTTTGAAAACAAGAAGCAAAAAACTTTTGCTCCTTGGATTCGCAGGCTTGCCCAAATTGACGCTGCCGGGCACGCGTGGTTCAGCGGATACGGGGGACCACGCGTGGCTTCTACGGAAAAAACCCTGTTTGGCCACCCGATCGGGCTCTCGGTGCTGTTCGGCACCGAGATGTGGGAGCGCTTCTGCTATTACGGCATGCGCGCGATCCTCACCTTCTATATGGTGGACTACCTGTTCGTCGGCGGCACGCCGGAGACGATCTTCGGCTACCACGCGGTCAAGCGCGCGCTGGAATCGTTCAACGGGCCGCTCAAGCCGGAACCGCTCGCGGCGCTGATTTACGGGCTTTACGCCTCCGGCACGTATCTGACCGGGCTCGCCGGCGGCTTCATCGCCGACCGGTTCCTGGGGCAGCGCCGCGCCGTGGTGGCCGGCGGCCTGACCATGGCGGTCGGCGAGTTTCTGCTCGTCGACCCGCATTTCTTCTTTCCAGGCCTGCTGACGCTGGTGCTCGGCAACGGGTTCTTCAAACCGAACATCGCGACGCAGGTCGGCGGCCTCTACAAGCCGGGCGATGCGCGCATCGATCGCGCCTACTCGGTGTTCTATGTTGGCATCAATCTGGGCGCGCTGATCGCACCGATCATTTGCGGCCGGGCGGCGCATTTCGGCGCCGGGCCGCCACACTGGAATTACGGTTTCGCCGCGGCTGGCATCGGCATGCTGATCGGCGTGGCCATCAACCTGGCCGGCCAGCGCACGCTGCCGCCGGACGTGCGGCAGCGGCGCCTGGCCTCCACCGAAGCGCACGCGCCGCTCACGCCGACCGACCGCCGTGCCGTCGTGGCGCTATGCGTGGTCGCGTTCTTCAACCTGTTTTTCTGGGGCTGCTACGAACAGCAGGGCCTGACCGTCGCGCTGCTGGCGGAAAAATACACCGACCTCGGCACGCCGTTCGGCAGCCTGAATGCCGAGGACGTGCAGTCCTTCAACCCATTCTTCATTTTTACCCTCACGCCCGCGATCATCGCATTCTGGGCCTGGCAGGCGCGGCGCGGCGCGGAGCCGAGCTCGGTCACCAAGATGGCGTTCGGCTGCGCCGGCGCCGCCGCGTCCTATGCCGTGCTGGCGGCACTCTGCCTCTCAGTCGATGCGGGGCACAAAATCGGCTGGGTGTGGCTGCTGTTTGCGATGGCGGTGCTGACGCTGGGTGAGCTGTATCTGTCCCCGGTGGGCCTGTCGCTGTTCAGCAAGGCGGCGCCGGCAAAGCTCGCCTCGCTGATGATGGCGGTGAATTACTTGTCCAACGCCGCCGGCAATTACATGGCCGGGTATTTGGGCAGCTACTGGGACGGTATGGCCAAGTCGGCGTTTTTCCTCGCGATCGCGGCGTTGGCTGCGCTGACGTCGCTGGGGATTTTCGTGGTTGCCCTGTGGCTGAACCCGATTTTGCAGGCGCGCGTGGTGCGTTATACCGAGCCGCTTTGAATTTGACTCATCTAGGAAGGCGGGTGGCTTTGCCCCCTCGACCCCCATCGTGCGCAGCACGCATTACGGGGTCGAGGGGCGGAGCCCCCGCCTTCTTCGCAGGGTTAATCCCAGCGCGGATCGGTATTGCCGGCGGCCGTTGCTGGTCCAGCGCGTCCAGGATGCGTAGCGCGCGGGCGAACGCGCGCGGTTCGATGCTGAAGCGCTGCACGATATCCTGTCCTTCGGTGTCGCCGAGCACATAGGCCGCGTCCTGGCCCAGTGCGGTCGCGATGCCGGTCTGCACCAGGCTCGGATGGCGCGATGTGCCGCGCAGCCCGCACACCAGCGTGCCCGGCGGTGCGAACACCGAATTATGCAGCGCCGAGCCATATTCGCCGACGATGATCCGGGCGCCGGCGAACAGCGCGATCTGTTCGGCGATGGTTTTCTCCTCCGGGCGAACGACCATGTATCCGGCGTCGGCGGCCGCGGCCTCGATCGTCGCGCGGTTTTCCAGCGTGCGCTGCTTGGGCGCATTGCCGCGGGACAGCAGCAGGCGGCTTGGCCCCGCGGCGGTGACGCCGGCGGCCGCGCGCGCGCGCGCGGTCCACCACGCGGTCGCTTCGGCAAAGCAGGTCGCGAAACGGTTGCCCGCGCGCATGAAGGTTGGCAGCACCAGCAGGTCGGTGCGGATGATTTCCTGCCAATATTGATAGACCACGCATTGCTCGGCGCGAATGCCACAGAGCGCCAGTAATGCCGCCCCGAAATCGCGCAGATCCCACGGCACCAGGAAGCGTAGGGTGGCGAGGTCATACCCGGCGGCGCGCAGCAGCCACAGGCACGGCATCAGGTCGGTGAGCCAGTGGCCCCAGGTTTCGTGCGCCGGCCCGCACATGACCGCGAGCGGACCGGGCACATGGCGGATCGGCAAATCCTCCCGATTCAGCCGGGCCGCGAGATGCGCCACATGGCATTCGGGCTGCATGAATTGCTCGCCGTAGAACGCGATGCCGTTGCGGATCGGAATGCCGGTAGGCGCGACGGTGACATCCTCGATGTCGTAGACGCCGGCGGCCGGCGCTTCGATGTCCGCGAACATGTCCCACAGCAGCGCGGCCGGCGCCGGCCCCAGCACGAAGGGCGGCGGCCGCATTGGCACGCAGGCCGCACCCGCCACGGCGCGATAGGCGGCGGCTTGCGCCGTGCCGGATCGGGGCGGTGCGCCAATGAATCGGATTTCGCCGATATGCGTCATCGTACCACCTGTGGCGGTTAACGGCCGAACAACGCTGATGAATAAGCGCATAAAGTATATGAATCAGTAATTTTCAGCCGCTTTCAGAAACCAAAAGTTTTGCCGCCGCGGGATGGCGCCTAGGCCGCCGGGGCCGGACGACGATGTCGCCGCCGGCCACGACGCAAACCATCAACGCGGCCGCGCAATGGCGCCGCCATCATAGACGAGGAAATTACGATCATGCATACGAGCTTCCAGGTCATCAGCAGCACCGCGCTCGCGGCGCTCATTCTGGCCACCACCGGCGGCACGGCGCTCGCCGCCCCGGTGCCGACCAACCTGCCGGGCGTGACCGCCATCGTGGACGTGCCGGCGGGCATCGATCCGCTGCGCGCCACGCCGAAGCAGCTCGCCGCCGCCTTCCTGCCGCCGCGCCCGGACGTGCGGCGCGACCCGAACGGCTTCGCGAGCTGGCAACGCGCGGTCACGTCCGGCGCCCACCGCATCCTGCCGGTGCTGCAGCAGACCGACATCAAGCACAAGCCGCGCGTGCCGTCGCCGATCGACAATGCCAGCAGCAGCAACTGGAGCGGCTATGCGCTGGTGAATAATTCCGTCAGCAGCTACGGCGGCACATCGTTCTATTACCTGATCGCCGATTTCGTGCAGCCGGTGGCGCAGCAGGCCTACGGCGCGTGCACCGGCAGCTGGGATTATTCGTCCGCCTGGGTCGGCATCGACGGCTATAATAACGACGACGTGCTGCAGGCCGGCACCGAAGCCGACGCGTATTGTTCCGGTGGTTCGACGGCTTCGTACTATTCGCCCTGGTACGAATGGTATCCGAACGGCGAAACCCGCATCACCAACCTGCCGGTGGCGCCCGGCGATGATTTGTTCGTCGAGGTCTGGAGCACCGGCAGCACCACCGGCAACGCCTATATCGTCAATTACACCACCGACCAGTCCGTGCAGGTGCAGTTCACCGCGCCGAGCGGCACCACGCTGGTCGGCAACAGCGCCGAGTTCATCGTCGAGCGCCCCGGCGTGGATGGCGGCCTGGCGACGCTGAGCAACTACCTCCAGGATTTCTGGGAGGACACCTACGCCTATAATTTCAGCTACGATCCGTCGGCGCCGGGCAAGACCTATTCTGGCGTGACATCGGTGTCGATCAAGATGCTCGATAATAACGGCCACGCCATTTCGAAAGTGACGCGGCTGGGCGTTGATGGGCTGTTTTTCCAGGATGAAGGCTCAGCCGAGTAGAGACCTGAAATAAAAGGAAGGCTGGGTGGGGCAAGCCGCCCCCCCAGACCCCCCGGCGCTCCTACGCTGGGATCAGCATATCGGCCAGACTTGCGGATTATTTGGTGCCATCGACGACGCTGCGCCCTGGGGGGCCGGTCAAGCACTACCGGCCGCTTGCGCGAGGCGCTGCAGCAGATATTTTTCCACGAACGGGGCCTGCGGCCCGGCCAGCACCGCCAGCGGATTGATCAGCCGCGCCTCGATCACCTCGCGGCCGTCCGGCGACAAATCGGGCATGTCGTCCAGATGCGCCTCGAAGATCGTCACGTCGTCCAGCCGCCAGTCCCAGAACGAAACGCCCTGCCAGGCGACGCGCAACGAACCCGCCGGCAGGTCCAGCCCGACCTCCTCGCGCAGTTCGCGCCGCGCCGCTTGCTCCGGCGTCTCGTCCGGCGCGACGCCGCCGCCCGGCAAATTCAGATGCACGCGATAGCTTTGGCGCAGTACCAGCACGCGGTCCCCAACCCAGACGGCCACCAGCGCGCCGCGATGGCGCGGGCGAGCGACAAACCACCAGATGCGCAGCGCACGGAATGCCAGCCAGTAACCGGCACGGAACGCACGGTCGCGCGGCCGGTGCGGACCGACCCAGATCGACTTGTTATTCACTGCGCCGCCGTTCCATTGGCTATGCCGCGCTCACCTCGCATGGGGGTCAGGCGGCTTTCATGGCGTCGATCATCGCCCGCACGGCCGCCCCGGCCCCGCCCGGACTGTCCCATATCGCATCGCCGACGGCCAGGAAATCCGCGCCGGCCCGCACCAGCGCGGCGCAGTTGCCCGCATCGATGGCGCCCGCCGCAACGACCGGCACTTCCATCAACGCCGACCACCAGGCAATCAGCTCGGCATCCGGTGGCGCCGCAGCGGCGGGCGCGGGCGGGGTAAAATACGGGCCAAACGCCACATAATCGGCGCCGTCCTCGCCAGCGCGCATCGCCTGGTCGCGACTGGCGCCGCAGAACACACCGAGTTGCCGGTCACCCAGCGTGCGCCGCGCGGCCTTGGTACCGTCCGGGTCGATCAGATGCACGCCGTCGCAGCCGGTGGCGACGGCCAATGCCGGAGCACCCTGCAGAATCAGCGCAACGTCATGCGCCTCGGTCACCGGCCGCACCGCAGCCACCGCGGCACGCACAGCGGCGGTGTCAGCGCCGTCCATCGGCAGCAGCAGTGCCGCGACATCGCCGCCCGCCAGCGCGGCAGCCAACGTTGCGGGAAAGCCGGCGGACCACAGCGGCGGCGCGACAAGGTAAAGGCGGCAGTGCGGCGAGATCATCGCCGCACTCTATGGCCCGGCCACGCCGGGTGCCGCCAGCCCCAGCCGGGTCTGGTCGTTCAGGCCGCCTCGTACAACCTGATGGTGCCGCGCGTGATGTCCGTGCTGACCGGCCCATCCAGCGGCGCGCCCACTGCGCCGTAGTCGCCGCTGATCAGGTCGCCGCCCACGATAGCATCGCTGCCGGCGGGTCCGGCATCCTCGCGTGAGCTGGCCTCCCAATCCGCCTCGCCCGCGTAGACACCGTCCCAGCCGGCCTGCCGCCACGCGGTGACATGCGTCTCGAGATCGAGCGGATGCTCGGCGGCCAACGCTTGCAGGGCTGCCGGGCGCTGCGCCTCGTCGATATCGGCCATCAGCAGCGGATGGCCGCGTGTAATGGCCTCGGCGTAATGATGGGAATGATGGGTGGGCAGCAGCCGGGCCTTCAGCGTGGCCCAGATATGCCGGGGGCCGCGCGGCTCACCGCCGTGGCTGCCGCGGTCGAGCAGCAAAATCTGACTGTCCGGAATGCCGGCAGCGACGAGCGCCGCGCGCGCCGCGCGGGCTGCCGGGATAGTTTCGAAAACCGCCGCTACATGCATGGGGCACCTCTTGCTCGCTCGTCACACTTAAATAGCGGCCGGCGAGGCGTTCAGTTCCCGCTCGGCGTTGCCTGCGCGCCGGAAAGCCAGGCGTGCAGGCAACGGTCCGCTCCGCGTGCCGCCAGATCGAGCGCCGGCGGCGCGGTGGCGAAGACCAGGCCGCCCTGGCGCGCGGCGCGTTCGGCGATGTCGGCGAAGACCCGCTCATGAAGATGCGCCGCGCGCAGCACGAGCAGGCGCTGGCCGTGCCGCAACGCTTCGAGCGCGCGACCGGACGCGTCGGCGCAGTCCAGGATGTCGGGTGGTGGCGGCTCTGTGCTGGCGGCTTGAGCCACCAGGGCGCGCCACCAGCCGACGCCGGCATAGAGTGCCGCGCCGGGCGCTGACAGCAGGGTGACCGGCAACCGGGGCGCGAGCGCTGCGTGCGCGTGGTCCGCGCCGTGCACAATTACCGCGGGCGGAAGCTGCATGCTTGACCTTCAACGCCATGGCGGCTTTCTCTTACGCCACGACTGAAGCGGGAATACGCCATGCCGGGAGACAGCGTGCCGGACGAAGCGGCTCGGCTGGAGGCAGCGCTGGAGCGCATCTCCCGGGCCGCCGCGCAGGCAAAGGCGGCGCCCCCGCCGGCCGCACGCGATACCGCCTTGCGTGACGCGGCAGCGCAGGTCACAACGTCGGCGTCCCTGCCGCACGGTGCCGAGATTGCGGCGCGGCTGGACGGTCTGATCGCCGAATTGCGCGGTGTGCTCGGCACCGACGCGTGACCAGGATTTTGATCAACGCAGTGTTCAGGGAGAGGCCTCGCCGTGGCGCAGGTGACCATTCGCATTAACGGCTTCGCTTATACGCTCGGCTGCGAGGATGGGCAGGAATCCCATCTGATCGCGATGTCGGCGAGGGTGGAGGAACGCATCGACAGCATCAAGGCGCTGGGCGGCCAAACCGGCGAGTCCAAGCTGCTGGTGCTGGCGGCGCTGCTGATGGCCGATGAACTGCACGACCAGAGCAAGCTGCTGGACCGGCTGAAATCCGAATTGCAGCACGTGCCGCAGGCGGAGCAGGGGCAGCGGCGCCGGTTGGCGAAGCTGGCGGACAAGGCGGAAGAGATCGCGGCGGGGTTGGAAAGTTAAAGAAAGGCTTCTTTTTTGAAGAAAAGAAGCAAAAAACTTTTGCCTGTTGCGTCTCGCCGTGAGTTCAACCAGGGCGCCCGGATGCTGCCCGCACTAGAAAAAGTTTTTTGGTTCTTTTCTTCAAAAAAGAACTACTTCCTTCCTTCCTTCCTTCCTTCCTTCCTTCTATTGCGTGCAGGGCGCCTGACCGGCCGCGCATTGGGCAATGAACACGCCGCTCGCCGATGTCGATGTATATTGGCCGATCAGGGAATTTTTGGCGTTGATGGCGACAATCGCCGTTGTGCTCGATCCTGGGACCAGGATCGTATGATACGCGCCGGCGATATGGACGAACCCTTTCGTTGCATAGCCGGCACTGCTGTCCAGATAGCAGCCGGCCACGACATCGTCCGCGGATACGCCCGACACCGTCGTCTGGGCCGGCTGGCCGGGGAATTCGTAGGATTTGTAATGGCCCTGGTGCCAGGTGAAGCCGACCACGCCGGCGGCGTTGCCATAGCTGCCGGCGACGATGCCGGTGTTGCTGATGGCGCCCGAATTGCTGGCACACCCGAAGCCGTTGACCGAGGCGCCGCCGGGGGGTGCCAGCAGGGTGAATTTGCCGGCGCGATAGACGTAGGAATATTCGTCGTCCGCAAGATCGACGCCGCTCATAACGGCTTCGTCACGGTCGCTGATGGCCACGCCCACCGTCACGTAAGGGGAGTGCGGCACTGAGACCAGTTCGGCGCTGTGCGACTTGGCGATGAAGGCTTTTTCGTGCGGACCGCTGAACGCGGTGCCGATGACGACGCCCTGGGCATTGATGCCGAGGGCTACGGCGGAATATTTGCTGCTGAGCGGCACGTCCGTATGGGTTTGCTTGACCGTATCGTATGTCATGGCGGTATATTTGAATTTCTTGGCATCGGCGGCGTTGGCGTAATAATAGCCGGCGGCAATGCCCGATGCGTTAATGGCGGTCAGGAACGTGCCATACGCGCCCACGTCGATTTGGGTAAAAGTGCCGCCGCTCCAGAGGAAGCCGTGGCTGCGGTAGGTGGTGGGGTCCTGGAACGAGCCGACCACCTGGTCGCTGTCGTTCATGCCGCTGACGGCGGGCTGGATCGACCCTGCGGGTGCGAGCGAGGTGTACGTGTAGGTGCCTGCCGCCGCCGGCGTGGCAGCGCCGCAGAGTGCCGCAAGCATGATCGCATGCGGACGTATTTTAGTTTGAAATCGCATATTAAAACTTCACCCCGAAATACCGTGAAATCGCCTCGCTGGCTGCGCGTGCGCAACCCGTGGCTGTATTTCGCGCATGATTAAAATCGATTGCTCTCAGTGCCTGTAACAGGGGGCGGATTACGATGTTGGCGTGGTGATACCAAGTGCCGTTTTGTTTCAGCCGTCAGCGGGTTCGAACGCATGGCGCATGACACACCGGGCGGGACAGTTTATGCCAATCCACTTTTCGCATGACACTATTAGAACACGCGAGATCTCGCGTGTGGTCCTGGATTGCTTCGCCGCGGCCCGCAATGACGAGGAAGAACGGAGTGAACGATGGCTCGCGGCAGACACGAGAGCCCATCAGCGTTTTTTGGTTCGTGGTTTATGAGGTAGCGGCTTTCTTTTCGCGGCGGCGCGCGTGCAGCACGAACTCGGTGTAGCCGTTCGGCTGTTCCCGGCCCTTCAGCACCAGATCGACCGCGGCGTGGAAGGCCGGGCCGTCGAAGCTGGGCGCCATCGGCACGTAGGCCGGGTCGGCTTCGTTCTGCCGGTCGACCACGCGCGCCATGCGCCACATCACGTCCATCACCTGGGTTTGCGACACCACGCCGTGCAGCAGCCAGTTCGCGATATGCTGGCTGGAGATACGCAGCGTCGCGCGATCCTCCATCAGGCCGACATCGTGAATATCGGGCACCTTGCTGCAGCCGACGCCCTGATCCACCCATCGCACCACGTAACCGAGGATGCTCTGGATGTTGTTCTCCAGCTCCTCCTGCACCTCGGCCTCGGACCAGTTCTGGCCGGGCGACAGCGGAATGGTGAGCAGGTCGCGCAGCGGCGCGCGGCCGCGGGTGGTGAGCTCGGCCTGGCGCGCGGCGACATCCACCTGATGATAATGGAGTGCATGCAGCGTCGCCGCGGTGGGGGATGGCACCCACGCGGTGTTGGCGCCGGCGCGCGGATGCGCGATTTTCTGCGCCAGCATGTCCGCCATCCGGTCCGGGATCGCCCACATGCCCTTGCCGATCTGCGCGCGACCCGGCAGCCCGCAGGCCAGGCCGATATCGACATTCTGGTCCTCGTAGGCACGGATCCAGGGCGTGCCCTTGATGTCGTTCTTGCGGATCATCGGCCCGGCCTCGATCGAGGTATGGATTTCGTCGCCGGTACGATCAAGGAAGCCGGTGTTGATGAAGGCCACGCGTTCCTTCGCGGCGTGGATGCAGGCGGCCAGGTTCACGCTGGTGCGCCGCTCCTCATCCATGATGCCCATTTTCAGCGTGTTGCGCGGCAGCGCCAGAATATCCTCGACCCGGGCGAACAATTCGCTGGCGAAACCGACTTCCTCCGGCCCGTGCAGCTTGGGCTTGACGATATACATCGATCCGGTGCGGCTGTTATGCAGCCGCGGGCGGCCGCGCAGATCATGCGTGGCGATCAGCGCGGTGATCGCGCAATCCAGGAAGGTTTCCGGCGTCGGTTCGCCGGCGCTGGTCAGCACCGCATCCGTATACATGTGGTGGCCGACATTACGCACCAGCATCAGCGCGCGGCCATGCAGGGTCATGCGGCCGCCTGACGGCGTCTCGTACACCTGGTCGGGTTCGAGGAACCGTTCCACTGAACGGCCGCCCTTCGGGAAGCGCGCCGACAGCGTGCCTTGCGTCAGGCCAAGCCAGTTGCGGTAGACCTCCACCTTGTCGGCGGCATCGACCGCGGCGACGCTGTCCTCGCAATCCATGATGGTGCTGACCGCGGCTTCGAGCACGACATCGGCGAGGCCGGCCGGATCGTCGCGGCCGATCGGGTGCGTGCGGTCGATCTTCAGCACGATATGCAGGCCGTGATGGCGGAGCAGGATGGCAGTGGGCGCGTGCGGTTCGCCTTGCCAGCCGGCGAGCTGGCCGGGAACTTTCAGCCCGCTCTCGCCGGCGGCGGAGGCCGCGACCAAGGCGCCGTCACGCACCACATACAGCGTTGCGGCGGCGTGCGAAAACGCCGTCAGCGGCACGAAGCTGTCGAGATATTCGCGCGCCCGGGCCACGACGCGGGCGCCGCGGATCTTGTTGTAGCCGCCGCCGCGGGTGGCGCCGTCATCCTCCGGCACCGCGTCGGTGCCGTAGAGCGCATCATACAGGCTGCCGAACCGCGCATTGGCGGCGTTCAGCGCGTAGCGGGCATTGGAGATCGGCACGACAAGCTGCGGGCCGGCGAGGTGGGCGATTTCGGTGTCGACGTTGGCGGTGGTGATCGTGAAGGGCGGCGGTTCGGGGACGAGATAGCCGATGTCGCGCAGGAAGGATTCCGTGGCGGCCGGGTCCGACACTTCGGCGCGGTTGGCTTGCAGCCAGGAATCGAGCGTGGCTTGCAGGCTGTCGCGCTTTTGCAGCAGGTGGCGGTTGCGCGGTGCGAGGTCGGCGATCAGGCTGGCGTAACCGCCCCAGAACTGGCTGGCCGAGACGCCGCTGCCGGTCAGGGCCTCCTGCACCACGAAGTCGTGCAGGATTTTTTCCACCTGCAGACCGTTGGCCTCGACTAGCTCCATGTAGTTCCTCACGTGCGCGCGCTTGCGGCGGCGGTAATGGCGGCTTGGGGCCGGGAAGGGAAGGGGAAAAGAAAGTCTTCTTTTCTAAAAAAAGAAGTAAAAAACATTTGCCGGCTGGCGTACGCGGCCTATTTGCCAGGGGCCGTGTGTGCCAAGTAGCAAAAGTTTTTTGGTTCTTTTTTTCAAAAAAGAACATGCTTCCTGTCTTCTTTTACTCTGGAAACCCCCATGTCCGCCACTTACGCCGCGCCCGCCGACCGCGGCGGGACCGGGCCGATCGCCGCGTATCTGGCGCTCTGTTTCGTGTGGGGCTCCACGTATCTTGCCATCCGCCTTGCGGTCGCGACCATCCCGCCATGGCTGATGGTCGGCAGCCGCTCGGTGCTGGCCGGCGTCGCGCTGACGGCGTTCGCGTTGTACCGCGGAGCGCGGCTGCCTGCGGCGCGCGAGATGGGCGCGCTGGCCGCGGGCGGCGTGCTGCTGTTCGTCGGCGGCCAGGGCATGCTCGCCATTGCCGAGACCCGCATCGAAAGCGGGCAGGCGGCGTTGCTTGGTGCGTTGCAGGCGCTGGTGATGCCGCTGGCGGCCTGGGCGCTGGGCGCCGCGGGCGCGCCAGGGGCCGCCGCCTGGCTCGGCCTGCTGACCGGGTTCGCGGGTGTCGCCGTGCTGGTCAACCCCGGCGCGCATGCGCTCGATCTGGTGGGTATCGGTGCGGTGCTGACCAGCACGCTGTTCTGGAGTTTTGGCGGCGCGATGGCGCGGCGCTGGCCGGTCGGCCCGGTGGCGCTCGCCAGCGGCCTGCAAATGGTGATCGGCGGCCTGGGGTGCCTGGCGCTCAGCGTGCCCGCCGGCGAATGGCATGGGTTCTCGCTGGCGCATGTCTCGGCGCGGTCGGCGGCGGGGTTCTGTTACCTGGTGACGGTGGGCTCGCTGGTCGGGTTTTCCGCGTTTGCGTGGCTGGTGCAGATCTGGTCGCCGGCGCGGCTTTCCACGTACACCTACGTCAATCCGGTGGTGGCGCTGGCGCTGGGCGCGCTGATCGCCGGCGAGGCGCTGACGCTGCGCGACGTGTTGGCGACGCTGCTGATATTGGGCGCGGTGGGGGTGGTGATGGCGGCGGGCCGGGCGGAAGGAAGCAAGGTCTTATTTTTTGCAAAAAAGAAGCAAAAAACGTTTGTTCTCAAAGAGTAAAGGTTTTTTGGTTCTTTTTTTCAAAAAAAGAGCACCTGCTTACTTCTGATCCCAAGCTGCGACGGTCCGTTTCGGCGCCTGCATACGCCAGGCCTGTTCGATCCGCCCCGCGATCGTTGCATTGTCGGCGGCGCTCAGCCGCACCAAAATCGCCGGATACCCGGTGTAGTGATCGGTTTCGAAGAACACCGCGGGATCGGCGTCCATCAGAAAGGTTTTTTCTTCCAGCGGGCAGCGCACGACGAGCGTATCGGCATCCTTGATTCGGGCGAGGAACTTGCCGCCGACTTTCAGACCGGGCGTGCCGTAGGATGGGGCGGACTCGATGCCGGGCAGGCCGGTGGACGCGGCGATCGCGAGCACGCGTGCAAACGCAGCGTCCATTTTGGGCTAGACCGCCTTGATCATCAGTTTGCCGAAATTGGCACCGCTGAACAATTTTAACAGCGTTTCCGGAAAGGTCTCGATGCCGTCGACGATGTCCTCGCGCGACTTGATCTGGCCGGATTTCAGCCAGCCGGCCATGTCGTGCAGGCCTTCGCCGTAGCGGGCGGCGTAGTTGAATACGACGAACCCTTCCATGCGCGCATTGTTCACCAGCAGCGACAGGTAGTTTTTCGGGCCGACGATCGCCTCGGTGCTGTTATATTGCGAAATCGCGCCGCAGATGATGATGCGGGCCTTGCGGGCAATGCGGGCCAGGCAAAGATCGAGGATCTCGCCGCCGACATTGTCGAAATAGACGTCGATGCCTTTCGGGCAGTGCTTTGAAAGACCCTTGCCGATATCGTCGGTTTTGTAATCGATGCAGGCGTCGAAGCCGAGTTCCTCGGTGACGTAGCGGCATTTTGCGGCGCCGCCGGCCAGGCCCACCGCGCGGGCGCCCTTGATGCGGGCGATCTGGCCGACCAGCGCCCCCACCGCGCCGCTGGCGGCGGACACCACCACCGTCTGGCCCGGCTGCGGGGCGCCGATATCCAGCAGGCCGAAATAGGCGGTCATGCCCGGCATGCCGAGGGTGGAAATGAACAGCGGCAGCGGCGCCAAAGCCGGGTCCACCTTCTGCGCGCCACCGCCGTCAGCGGCCGCGTAATCCTGCACGCCGAACATGCCGACGGCGAAATCGCCCTCGCGGAAACCGGCGTGCCGGGTGGCAACGACCTCGCCGACCGCGCCGGCGCGCATCACCTCGCCGAGCCCCACCGGGGGCACGTAGCTGCGGCCGTCATTCATCCAGCCGCGCATGGCGGGGTCGAGCGAGATATAGTGGTTGCGCACCAGAATCTGGCCGTCGGCGAGGTCGGGCGCCGGCGCGGTCTCGAAGGCGAAATCACTGCGCTTGGGCAGGCCGACGGGGCGGGCGGTGAGCTTCCATTGGCGATTGGCGGGGGCGTTCATGGGGCGTTCCTCCTGGGGTGTTTACCCGGTTTATGGCCCTCGGATGCGACAGGCGGACGCGGTTGGCAAGGGCAGAAGAAGTGTTCTTTTTTGAAAAAAAGAACCAAAAAACTTTTGCTCCGGCGCCTTCATCATCCCGCGCGTATCTGCTTCACCTTGCGCGAAGCCACACAGACAAAAGTTTTTTGGTTCTTTTTTTCAAAAAAGAACACGTCTTCCTTCACCTGTCTGACCAGAAAGCTACCGTGACCGCGCATTTAACCGAAATTCGCGTTTTCCCCGTCAAGGGCCTGCGCGGCGACACGCAGGACAGCGCCGTGGCCGAACCGCGGGGCCTGGAAGGTGACCGGCGCTGGATGGTGGTGGACACCAACGGCCGGTTCCTCAGCCAGCGTGAATTGCCTCGTATGGCGCTGCTCTCCGCCCGGATCGAGGTGGGCGGGATTAGGCTCGCCACGGCCGGGCAGGCGCCGCTGTTCGTGCCGGTGCCCACGCAGCGCGACGCCCAAGCGGTGCGGGTTTGGGACGATACGGTCGCGGCATTGCCCGCCGGGCCGCCGGCCAGTGCCTGGCTGACCGAGGCGCTCGGCGCGGCCTGCGCGCTGGTGTTTCAGGCCGACGCCGCGTCCCGCCCGGTGCGGCCGACGCATGCGGTGGCCGGCGACGTTGTCAGCTTCGCCGATGCATTTCCGATCCTGCTGGGTGCCGCGGAGTCGCTCGCCGACCTGAACGCGCGGCTGGCGCGGCCGGTGCCTATGCTGCGCTTCCGGCCCAACCTGGTGGTCGAAGGCGCGCCGGCCTGGGCGGAGGATGGCTGGCGGCGTGTGCGCATCGGTGATGCCATTTTCCGCGTCGTCAAAGCCTGCGACCGCTGCATCGTCACCACGATCGACCCCGACACCGGCGACCGCCCGGACCCGGAGGAACCGCTGCGCACGCTGAAAAGCTTTCGCCGCGACGCACGCGGGCGCGTGTATTTCGGCCAGAACCTGGTGCCGGAGCGGTGCGGCTTGGTGCGGGTTGGCGACGCGGTCGAGGTGCTGGAGGCGGGGGCGCCGAATGTTGCGGTCGATTTAGGTAGGAAGAAAACACTTCTTTTTTGAAAAAAAGAAGCAAAAAACTTTAGCTCCTTCGCCGACACGACCCAATGCGCGGTTGGCCACGTACGCCAGGTAGCAAAAGTTTTTTGGTTCTTTTTTCCAAAAATTACATACTTTCTTCTAGTTTTCCATCTCTTCTCGTAACAACTCTAGCTCCAGCCAGCGCTGCTCCGCCGCTGCCAGCGCCGCGCCGTCCTTTGCCAGCGCGGCAGTTGCCGCGTCGAACCGTTTACTGTCGCGCGTGAATAAATTCGGGTCCGCCAGCACCGCCTCGTGCGCGGCGATGCGGGCGTGCAGCGTCTCGATTTCTACCGGCAGGGTTTTCAGCGCGTGCTGATCCTTGAAGGACATTTTGCGCGCGGGCGACTTTGCCGCGGAGGTTTGCGGCAGCGCTGCGCGGGAGCGCGTTGCCTTGGCCGTGGGCGCCGGCGTGCCGCGCTGCGTCAGCATGTCGCTGTAGCCGCCGGCATATTCCACCCAGCGCCCGTCGCCTTCCGAGGCGATCGTGCTGGTGACCACGCGGTCGAGAAAATCCCGGTCGTGGCTGACCAGCAGCACGGTGCCCTGATAGTCCGACAGCATATCCTGCAACAAATCCAGCGTTTCCAGATCGAGATCGTTGGTCGGCTCGTCGAGGATCATCAGGTTCGACGGCTTGGCTAATGCGACGGCCAGCATCAGCCGGCCGCGCTCGCCGCCCGAGAGCACGCCGACGCGGGTGCGGGCCTGCTCGGGCCGGAACAGAAAATCCTTCATGTAGCCGATCACGTGCCGGCGCTCGCCGCGCACATCCACCGTGTCGCCGCCGCCGCCGGTGAGCGTTTCCATCAGCGTGCGGTCCGGGTTCAGGCTGGCGCGCGTCTGGTCCAGCGACACGGCCTGCAAATTGGTGCCGACGCGGACCTCGCCGTCATCGGGCGCCAGCACGCCGGTCAGCATGCGCAGCAGCGTGGTTTTGCCGGCGCCGTTCGAGCCCACGATGCCGACGCGGTCGCCGCGGATGATGCGCGCCGAAAAATCCCGCACCACGGTGCGGGCGCCGAAACGCTTGCTGATGTTTTCTGCCACCGCGACCAGCTTGCCGCTGCCAGTGGCCTCGGACGCTTCCAGCTTGGCGAGGCCCAGCGCGCCGACATGGGTTTTCTTCGCGTCCCGCAGCGCCGCGAGCTCGGCCACGCGGCGCACGTTGCGCTTGCGGCGCGCGGTGACGCCGTAGCGCATCCAGTGTTCTTCGCGCACGATCTGGCGGGCCAGCTTGTGCTGCTCGGCCTCCTCCTGCGTCAGCACCTCGTCGCGCCAGGTTTCGAACTGGCCGAAGCCGCGATCCATGCGGCGCGTGGTGCCGCGATCCAGCCACACGACGGCGCGCCCGGCCCGCTCCAGCAGCCGCCGGTCGTGGCTGATCAGCACCAGCGCGCCGCGGAAGGAGGCGAGGGCGGATTCCAGCCACTCGATCGCCGGCAGGTCGAGATGGTTGGTGGGTTCGTCGAGCAGCAGCAGATCGGGCTCGGGCGCCAGCGTGCGCGCCAGGGCCGCCCGCCGCGCCTCGCCGCCGGAGAGTTTTTGCGGGTTTTCCTCGCCGGTGAGGCCCAGCTCATGCAGCAAGGCGGTGGCGCGATGCGATTCGTCCGCCGGGCCCAGGCCGGCCTCGACATAGGCCAGCGTGGTGGCGAAGCCGGTGAAATCGGGCTCCTGCGGCAGATAGCGCACGGTGGTGCCGGGTTGCAGGAACACCACGCCTTCCTGCGCCGGCAGCAGACCTGCCGCGATGCGCAGCAGCGTGGATTTGCCGGAGCCGTTGCGCCCGACCAGGCACAGCCGGTCCCCCGGTGAGACCGCGAGCTCGGCGCCGCCGAGCAGCGGGGCGCCGCCGAGGGTGAAGTGAATGTCCTGAAGATGGAGGATCGGCGGCGGCATGGGCGGGAAAGACCACCGATCGAGGGGCGCTGGCAACCTGTGCGCGGCGCCCGGCGCGGCGCATGGCTGGGCCGCTTCGCCCGTGCGATTTGTCTACACTTTGGTGAAAGTCGCATGGTATGTGCGGTGCAACATGAATTCTGACGCCGCTCTCACGTTACCGCAGCCCAGGCCTGGCCAGACCGAAGTGACCAAGATTGTCAGTTGGAACCTGCTTCGCCTGACCGGCGCGAGGATCGGGGATGTCGTGCGGCTTGCCCGGCATGAACGGCCGGACTTGCTGCTGTTGCAGGAGGCGACGCGGGAGATCGACGCGCTGCCGGAGTATCTGGGCGGTTTTTACCATCGCGTGCCGCTGCCGGGCCGTATTCATGGCCTCGCGGTGTGGAGCGCCACGCCGCGGCCCAAGCCGCAAGTGATCAAGCTGCCGAGCGGTGCGGTGGTGGACCGCGTGTGCCAGATAATCGACCTTGGTGCGTTTTCGGTGGCGAACGTGCATCTGTCGCACGGGCAGCTGCTGAACCGGCGGCAGTTGCGGCACATCGCGCAGCATCTGCCGGCGCGTGCCGCGGTGCTGGGTGATTTCAACCTGGTCGGGCCCGCGTTGCTGCCCGGTTTTGTCGATGCCGGGCCGCGCGAACCGACGCATATCTGCGCCGACATGCTGCCGCTGCGGCTCGACCGCTGCTATGTGCGCGGGCTGCGCTGCACGGAGGCCGCGGCATTGCACCGGCAGACGTCGGATCACCGGCCGATCATGGTGCGGTTGCGGATTGGCGAGGCCCGGGGGCGGCTGGCCGCGTAGGGCATGCGTTCAGATAGGCGGAACGCGGGCCGCAATTATGCGCCCAGCCGGTCGATCATGGCTTGCGTGATGAGGCATATGCCGGTTTCGGTGCGGCGGAAGCGGCGTGCGTCGAGTTCGGGGTCTTCGCCGACGACCAACCCCGCAGGGATGTGCACGCCGTGCTCGATGATCACGTTGCGGAGGCGTGCGGAACGGCCGACATCGACCTCGGGCAATATGACGGCGTATTCGATATCCGCCCACGAATGCACGTGGACGTGGCTGAAGACCAGCGAGCGGCGTAGCCGCGCACCCGAAATGATCGTGCCGCCGGCGAGCACCGAGGCGATGGCGCAGCCACGCCGGCTTTCCTCGTCATGGACGAATTTGGCGGGTGCGGTCATTTCGGCATAGGTCCAAAGCGGCCATTCCTTGTCGAACAGATCGAGATGCGGCACCACGTCGGTCAGGTCGATATTGGCGGCGAAATACGAATCGAGCGTGCCGACGTCGCGCCAATAGGGCAGCGCCTCGGCGCTCGACCGCACGCAGGACCGCTCGAACGGGTGTGCTACGGCCTTGCCATGTTTGACCAGGCGCGGAATGATATCCTTGCCGAAATCATGGTTCGAGCCCGGATCGGCCGCGTCCTCGCGCAGCCGTTCGATCAGATACCGCGTCTCGAACACGTAAATGCCCATGCTGGCCAGGCTGGTGTCGGGCCGGCCCGGCATCGGCGGCGGATCGGCGGGCTTTTCCAGGAAATCCAGGATCCGGTCCGACGCGTCGACATGCATGACACCGAACGCGCTCGCCTGCGCGCGCGCCATCTCGAGGCAGCCCACGGTGACATCGGCGCCTTGCGCGACATGCTGTTGCAGCATCGGCTCGAAATCCATCTTGTAGACGTGGTCGCCGGCCAGGATGAGGATATATTTCGGTGCCGCACTTTGAATGATATCGATATTCTGGAACACCGCGTCCGCGGTGCCCTGATACCAGCGATCCTCCGCCACACGCTGGCTCGCGGGCAATATGTCGAAGCTTTCGTTACGCTCGGAGCGGAAAAAGTTCCAGCCGCGTTGCAGATGCCGGATCAGGCTGTGCGCTTTGTATTGCGTTGCCACCGCCATGCGGCGAATACCGGAATTCAGCGCGTTCGAGAGTGCGAAATCGATGATGCGCAGCTTGCCGCCGAAATACACCGCGGGCTTGGCGCGCGCGTCGGTCATTTCCATCAGCCGGCTGCCGCGGCCGCCGGCCAGCACAAAGGCCATGGTTTGCCGTGCCAACGGGGCACTGGTCGATTGGCTCGGCGGCATGGTGCGCTCCGTAGGGCGCCCCGCCGGCGCCGCGGCGGCAGGATAGAACGGGGCGGCGGGGGGCAACAATAAGAAGAAGTGTTCTTTTTTGAAAAAAAGAACCAAAAAACTTTTACCACTTGGCGTACGCGGCCCAGGTTCGCGTACGCCAAGTGGCAAAAGTTTTTTGGTTCTTTTTTTCAAAAAAGAACACTTTCTTCCTTTCTCCTTCTTTGCGCCGGCGTTAAGCCCGCCCGCATGCGCATTCTCTTCCTCGGTGACATCGTCGGCCGCAGCGGCCGTGAGGCGGTGCTCGCCGGCCTGCCCGGCCTGCGGCAGCGCCTGCGCCTCGACCTGGTCGTGGTGAACGCCGAAAACGCCAGCCACGGGTTCGGGCTCGCACCTGATATGGCCACCGCGTTCTTCGCCGCCGGCGCCGACGTGCTGACGCTCGGCAACCATGCGTGGGACCGCAAGGAACTGGTGGGGTATATCGACACCCAGCCGCGCCTGATCCGGCCGCTGAATTTCGCGCCGGGCACGCCGGGCCAGGGTTTTTCGCTCGTCGAGGTGCCGGGCGGTCGGCGCGCGCTGGTGATCCAGGTGATGGGCCGCCTGTTCATGGAGCCGAGCGACGACCCGTTCCGGCTGACCGCGGAATTGCTTGGGCGCCACCGGCTGGGCGCCACGGTGGACGCGGTGGTGCTCGACATCCATGGCGAAGCGACGTCGGAGAAAATGGCCTACGCGCATTCGTTCGACGGGCGCGCGTCGCTGGTGGTCGGCACCCATACGCATGTGCCGACGGCGGACACGCAGATCCTGCCGGGCGGCACGGCGTATCAGACCGATGCGGGCATGTGTGGCGACTACGATAGCGTCATCGGCATGGACAAGGGCGCTGCCGCGGCCCGCTTCTGGCGCCGCGTGCCCGGCGAGCGCCTGGGGCCGGCCGGCGGCGAGGCCACATTGTGCGGTGTGTTCGTGGAAACCGACGACAGCACGGGGTTGGCGATGCGGGCGGCGCCGGTGCGGTTGGGGGGGAAGCTGTCGCAGACAGAAGAAAGGCTTCTTTTTTGAAAAAAAGAAGCAAAAAGACTTTTGCTCATTGGCATACGCGGTGTACTTCGCAGCAGGCCGCGGGTGCCAACTGGCAAAAGTTTTTTGCTTCTTTTTTTCAAAAAAGAAGTTCTTCCTTTTTCTGTTTCACCAGCACCACCCACGCGGCAAACGCGCCGCACGCGGCCAGCGCCATCAGCAGCGTCATCGGCCGCGCCGTCCCGTCCGCGGTCATGCCCAGCACGAAGGTCGCGGCCGAACTCATCGTCAGTTCCAGTGCCACGCCGAGCGCCGCGGCAGCCCCCGCGGTCGCGGCGAACGGCTCCATGGCGGTCAGGAAGGCGGGTGCCATCAGCAGGCCCAGGCAGGTGAAAGCGGTCAGCGTCAGCGCGATGAACGGCCACAGCGCCGCCACGCCTGCGAATACCAGCGCGCAGAGCGTGCACGCCGCCGTGGCCAGTGCCAACGATGCGCCGCCGAGCAGCGTGCGCGTGCCGAGCATGCGGAGCATCGGCGCGTTGAACTGGCTGGTGCCGATCAGCGCGATGGCGTGCAGCGCGAACAGCGCGCCGTAGCGCGGCGGCGACACGCCATGCAGCGTGACGAACACGAACGGCGATCCGGAAATGAACAGCAGCAGCACGCACTGCGCGAACCCGGCGATCAGCATCGGCACCACGAACTGCCGGTCGCGCAGCAGCCGGCTGTAGCTGACCAGGATCTGGGCCGGCCCGGTGGCGACGCGGCGCGCCGGCGGCAGCGTCTCGGGCAGCAGCCGCGCGGTCATTGCCGCGGCCAGCACGCCGATCAGGGTCAGCACGCCGAAAATGACGCGCCAGGAGAAAAACTGCACCAGGATGCCGCCGGCCGACGGCGCCAGGATTGGCGACACGCTCAGCGCTAGCATCGCGAGCGAGAGCAGGCGCGCCGCATCCGGGCCGCGATGTTCGTCGCTGATCACCGCCATCGGCACCACCGCGGTCGCCGCGGCGCCCAGGCCCTGGAAGAAGCGCGCGGCGATCAGGCTACCGATTGACGGCGCGAACGCGGCCCAGACCGAGCTCGCGGCGAACAGCGCCAGACCGACGAAGATCGGGCGCTTGCGGCCGATTGCGTCGGACACCGGGCCATACAGGACCTGGCCGATCGCGAGCGCGACGAAATAGGCGGTCATGCTGAGTTGCACGGTGCCTGCGTCGGCATGCAGGTCGCGGGCGATGGCGGCGAATCCTGGGATGTACATATCGATGGCGAACGCGCCGACCGCGATCAGCAGGCCGAGGATAATGGCGCGCCGATACAGCGCGCTGCGGGGCGTGGCGATGCTGCCGTTCATGCTAATGCGGCTGCGGGGCTGGTCCCCGGCGCGGGGTGGTTCCCCTGGGCTTTTTCGCGAGGCCGGCCCAGGCCAGCGCGTCCGCGACGTCAACGACGCGCCGCGGACCTTGCCAGGCGCCGACCGTGCGCACGCCGAGCGTCGGCGGCGCGATCACCGCCGGCTGCAGCCACACCGTCGCGTCCTCGGTCTGGCCCGGCAGGTCCACCGTGCCGGCCAGCGCGACGCGCCCGGCGGCGCCATTCAGCGCCGGCGCCGACACAGTGAGCGCGCCATGATCGAATGTGCCGGCAACCGCGCCGGACAACGGTCCGGTGTTCCCGGTCGCCAGCGCCGCGGGCAGCGTGGCCCGCAGTTTCGCGCCGCGGGTTGCGAGCAAATCGGTCACTTGCGGCAGATCGATGCCCTGAAGCCGGGCGCGCTCGAGATCGCCGTGCGCGGTGCCGCCGAGCGTCGCCAGAAAGGCGGCCGGGCTATTGCCGGTGGCGGTCAGATCGGCGGTTATGTCCACCGTGCCATCGGTCAGCGACCAGGGCGGCCGCGTGTCCATCGCGTCGAGCGACGCACCGGCGATGTCGCCGCGCACGGCCAGCATCGGGGCGCCGGCCGCCTGGTTTTCGGTGTCCAGCGCGATGGCGCCGTGGAGCGTGCCGTTCGCAACCTGGGCGGTCATGCCCTCGGCCAAGACGACGCCGCCGCCGGCGTAGACGTCGGCCGCCAGCGCGGTCGCCACCGGCCGCAGGTCGATCATGGTTTGCGCCGCGGCCAGATGCACCTGGCCCTGCCAGCCGCCGAGGAGGGGCCAGGAGACCGGCGCCTGACCGCGCGGGTCGAACGACGGCAGCGTCAGCCGCGCGGCGTTTATGCTGGCCGTCACGTCGGGCACGGCGCCGGACAGATCGACACGCGCCTGTCCCGCGAGGCGCAGCGACGCCGCCGCCAGCGAGACATCGCGCGCCTCGACCAGACCTGGCCGCACGGCCAGATGCGCCACCAGCGCGACGGACCCCTGCTCCAGCCATCGCCCTGCGTCCGGCACGCCGAGCTGCTGCAACAGGCGCGGCGCGCCAGGATGGCGCAGCGTCGCGGTGCCTGCCAGCGATGGCACGCCGGTGTCGACACTGCCGTCGGCTTCGGCGCGCAGGTCGCCGAGGTCGCAGCGTAGTTGTGCCGCGATCGCGCGCGGCGGGCCGGCGGCGGTCACGGCCAGATGCAGCGGGCCCTGCCAGAGACGCGGCAGCTTGCGCCAGGCGGCAGGCAGCAACGCCGCATCGGCGGCATCCAGGTTCAAGGCGGCTTCCGACACCGTGCCGTCCGGCGCCAGCCGTCCCGAGGCTTCCAGATGGCCGCCCTGGAAATCGGCGGAGAGATGGTCGATCGCCACACCACGCCGGTCGCCGGCGCCGGCGACCAACACATGCGACAATATCAGGCCTGGCAGCGTGAGCGCGCCGATCGTCAGCGTGCCGCCGGCGTCGATGGTGCGAAACGGTGCAGCGGCCGCGTCGGGCCGCGCCGGCAGCAGGGCGAGCCATCTGGTCCCGGTCAGGGCATCGATCTTGATGGCCGCGTGCAAGGTCGGCCTGGGAGCCGCGGCGAAGCGTGCTTCGCCGGCCGCGGCGACACCGTCGATCACCGCATGCAGATGGGTCAGCGTCACGCCGGCCGAAGATGCGGTCAGATCGGCATCGGCATCGCCGGTGCGTGCGAGGTCCGGCGGCAGCGCCGGCCAGGTCCGGTGCAGCCATGCCATGGTCGCGTGCAGGTCGGGGGCATGCAGGCGGATCGGCCCCGTCAGCGACGCGGCGCGCACCACGCCGGACAGGTTGAGCGTGGCGCCGCCCGGCAAGGTTGCGGTCGCCGTCTCCAGCGCGGTCTGGGTCCCATCCGCGGCGAGCACGATGTGCGGTGCGCGGATGGTGCCGCCGGGCGCGGTGGCCGCGTCGGCTTTCAGGTCGAGATGAAGGGGCAAGGGCGTGGGGCTAGCGCCGGCCTGCAGCAGCCAGGTCCCAAGCGGGACCTGGCCCAGCGACAGCGTGGCGTCGAGCCGGGCCGGCGCGTCCAGCCGCAAGGTCGCCCGCGCCGTGCCGGGGGATTCGCCCAGCATGGTCAGCAGACCGGGCGCCTGGACGACGCCATCGGCCGCCTGCACCTGGCCGCGCACGCGCCAGGGCAGCGCGGGGCCCGGCAACAGAAGCGACAGATCGGGTCCGCTGCCGCGCAAGGCGCCTTGGAGCGTGCCGTCGGCCAGGATGTGGCCCTGGAACGTGGCGCCGGTGCCGCCCAGCCGCGCCAGGCCATCGAGCGTCAGCGACACGACCGCGATGCCGTTCGGCGCAGGAGCGCCGATCAGCGCGGAGAGGTGCACCTCGTGGCCGCCGACGGCGCCGGTGCCGGCGGCCGAGAAGGCGCCGGTGTCCGGGTCGGCGCTGATGTCGGCGGCGATGTGCGTGAGCGTGACGCCGCCGAGGCGCAGCGCGCCGCCTTCGAGGCGCGCGTCGAAGCCAGGGGCCAGTTTCAGCGCGCCGCGCACGGGCACGCGCGGCAGCGGCCATGGGACGGTGACGGTGGGGTCGTCCATTTTCAAATTGAGCGGCACCAGGCGGCCATGCAGCAGCGGCCCGATGGCGACTTCGAGGCGCAGCGCGCCGATGCGGGCGGAAACGCCGTCGCCGCGGTCGGCGAGGGTGACGTCCTGCGCGGTCAGTTCGGGTTGTGGCAGAAGGGTGAGATGGACCGGGCCGCCGATGGCGACGGGGCGGCCGATGCGGGCGGCGGCGAAGGCGGCGATGGCCTGGCGGTAGCGGGCCCAGTCCAGGTGGGGGGGGAGCTGCCAGACCGCTAAGAAAAGAAAAAGCAAGGCAAGAAGAAGGCCAGGGGCTCTGCCCCATCGCCACCGGCGCTTGAACCGGTGGCGCTTTGGTGGTGAGCCCGCTGGGGACACGTCCCCAGACCCCATTCCTTCAGGTACGCTGGTGGACATGGCACCTTAAGAGTGGGGGGTCTGTGGCCGTCGTGCGTAGCACGCGTTCGCGTCACGGCCCCAGCTTGGGTTCAGCGGGCGGAGTCCCCTGGCCTTCCTTAGAACGCCAAAGCCGTCGCCTGCACAACCAGAGGCAACCCCCGCACCTCCGTCAACACCTGCTCGCTGACATCCTCATCGACGGAAACGAGGCAGATCGCATCGCCGCCCTGCGCCGCCCGGCCCAGATGAAACGTCGCGATATTGATGCCGTGCTGCGCCAGCTTGTCGCCGAACTTGCCGATGAAGCCTGGCTTGTCGTGGTTGGTGACATATAGCATGTGCCGCGCGAAATCGGCCTCCACCGGAATGCCCTTGATTTCCACCAGCCGTGGCTTGTTGCCGGCGAACAGCGTGCCGGCCACGCCGCGTGTGCCACGATCGGTGGTGATCGAAATGCGCACCAGCGTCTGATACTCGCCGGCGCGCTCATGCACCGTTTCGGCGACGTCGATGCCGTGGTCGCGCGCGGCCACCGGCGCATTGACCATGTTCACGCCGGACATCACCGGCGTCAGCACGCCGGCCAGGGCCGCCGCGGTCAGCGGCTTCTGGTTCAGCGCTGCCGCGGCACCTTCGTACTCGATGGAAATGCGCCGGATGGCACCTTCCTGCGCGTGGGTGAGCTGGCCGGCGAACGCGCCCAGCTTCTGCACCAGCTCCATATAGGGGCGCAGACGCGGCGCGTCCTCGGCTGAGACGCTCGGCGCGTTGATAGCGTTCGTCACAGCACCGGTCAGCAGGAAATCGGACATCTGCTCGGCCACCTGCAACGCCACGTTCTCCTGCGCCTCGCTGGTGCTGGCGCCGAGATGCGGCGTGCACACGACGTTATCGAGCGTGAATAGCGGACTATCCTTGGCCGGTTCGGTTTCGAATACATCGAGTGCGGCGCCGGCGACATGCCCGGATTTGAGCAATTCGTACAACGCCGTTTCGTCGATCAGGCCGCCGCGGGCGCAATTGATGATGCGCACGCCCTTCTTGGTTTTCGCCAGCGCGTCGGCGGAGAGGATGTTGCGCGTCGCCTCGGTGAGCGGTGTGTGCAGCGTGATGAAGTCGGCGCGCGCGAGGAGCTCGTCCAGCTCGACTTTTTCCACGCCGAGTTCGACGGCGCGCTTGGCCGACAGGAACGGATCGTAGGCGATGACGCGCATGCGCAGGCCGTGGGCGCGATCGGCGACGATGCCGCCGATATTGCCGGCGCCGATCAGGCCGAGGATCTTGCCGGTGAGCTCGACGCCCATGAAACGGTTTTTCTCCCATTTCCCGGCCTTGGTGCTGGCGGTGGCCTCTGGCAGGTCGCGCGCGACGGCGAACATCATGGCAATGGCATGCTCGGCGGTGGTGATCGAATTGCCGTGCGGCGTGTTCATCACCACCACGCCGCGCGCGGTGGCCGCTTTCAGATCGACATTATCCACGCCGATGCCGGCGCGGCCCACAACTTTCAGGTTGGTGGCGAAATCGAGCAATTCCTTCGTCACCTTGGTGTTCGAACGGATCGCGAGCCCGTCATAGTCGCCGATTATGGCGCGCAGTTCGGGCGGGGTCAGGCCGGGTTTGACGTCGACATGGACGCCGCGGGTGCGGAAGATGTCGACCGCGGCTTGCGACAATTTGTCGCTGATCAGGACTTTGGGGATGCTGGTCATGGCGCTTACGCCGCCGCCTGGGCGGTGTGTTCGGCGCGGACCTGCGCCTCCGCCCAATCGAGCCAGGGCAGCAATTTTTCGATGTCCGCGGCCTCCACCGTGGCGCCGCCCCAGATGCGCAGGCCGGGCGGCGCGTCTCGATACGCGCCGATATCGAGTGCGGCGCCTTCCTGTTCCAGCAACGCTGCCAGCTTCTTCGCCGCGGCGGCCTGGGCGTCGGGCGGCAGCGCGGTGAACCAGGGGGCGGCGATGCGCAGGCAGATCGAAGTATTGCTGCGCGTGGCCGGGGTTTCGGCCAGGAAGGCGGCCCAGCGGCTGGTTTCGACCCACGCCGCGATGGCGGCGAGGTTGGCTTCGCTGCGCGCGATCAGGCCGCGCAGGCCGCCGATCTGTTCCGCCCAGCGCAACCCGTCCAGCGCATCGGCGACGCAGAGCATGCTGGGGGTGTTGATCGTCTCGCCGGCGAAAATACCGTCGATCAATTTGCCGCCTTTGGTCAGGCGGAAAAGCTTCGGCAGCGGCCAGGCGGGCTTGTAGCTTTCGAGCCGCGCGACGGCGCGGGGCGAGAGGGCCAGCATGCCGTGCGCCGCCTCGCCGCCGAGCACTTTCTGCCAGGACCAGGTGACCACATCCAGTTTGGCCCACGGCAGATCCATGGCGAATGCGGCGCTGGTGGCGTCGCAGAGCACGAGGCCTTCGCGGTCGGCGGCGATGAAATCGCCGTCCGGCAGTTTCACGCCGCTGGTGGTGCCGTTCCAGGCCAGCACCAGGTCGCGTGCCGGGTCCACCGAAGCGAGGTCGGGGAGTTGGCCGTACGGGGCCGAGAGCACGCGGGCATCGAGCTTCAGTTGCTTGACCGCGTCGGTTGCCCAGCCTTCGGAAAAGCTTTCGAACGAGAGCACATCGACGCCGCGGGCGCCGAGCAGGCTCCACATCGCCGCCTCGAACGCGCCGGTGTCGGAGCCCGGCAGGATGCCGAGCTTCCAGCCGGCGGGCATGCCGAGTAGCGCGCGGGAGCGGTCGATGACCTCGGTCAGGGCGGCTTTCGGCGCCTTTGCGCGGTGGCTGCGGCCGAGCCAGGCGCCTTCGAGCGCCGCGAGCGACCAGCCGGGTCGTTTGGCGCAGGGGCCGGATGAAAACAGGGGATTATGCGGACGTGCGTCCGGTTTCGCGGCGATTGCCATTGCAGCTCTCCCTTTCAGAAGAGAAGCGCCCCGGTGGGGGGGCGTGACCCGCGGCGGCCTCTATCGGGCTTTGCGGCGGGATGCAACAGTGCGGTGAGTTAAGGGAGGAATAAAGAATGTTCTTTTTTGAAAAAAAGAACCAAAAGACTTCTGTCCGTTTGGTTCGGCGTGTGCGCGTCAGGTCATGAGGGCGCAGGAGCAAAAGTTTTTTGCTTCTTTTTTTCAAAAAAGAAGTCCTTCCTTCCTTTCCCGCGAACGCACCATAGCCGCCCCCGGCTTCAACCGCTGGCTGGTGCCGCCGGCCGCACTCGCGATCCATCTCTGCATCGGCATGGTCTACGGGCTTTCGGTGTTCTGGCTGCCGCTGTCGCAGGCAATTGGCGTGACGCACGCGGTGGCCTGCCCGGCGGGCAGCTCGACGCTGTTCGTGCTGACCGCGACCGGCTGCGATTGGACGCTGGGCAATCTGAAGCTGATTTTTACGCTGGGGATCGTCACGCTGGGTGCGTCGGCGGCGTTGTGGGGCGGCTGGCTGGAGCGCGCGGGGCCGCGCAAGGCGGGCTTGGTTGCGGCGGTGTGCTGGCCGGGCGGGCTCGCGGTGGCGGCACTCGGCGTGTATCTGCACCAGCTCTGGCTGCTGTGGCTGGGCGGCGGCGTGATCGGCGGGGTGGGGCTGGGCTTAGGCTATATTTCGCCCGTTTCGACGCTGATCAAATGGTTTCCGGATCGGCGCGGCATGGCGACCGGCATGGCGATCATGGGTTTCGGCGGCGGTGCGATGATCGGCGCGCCGCTGGCGAATATTCTGATCGCGCATTTTCGCAGCGCGCATGGTACCGGCGTGTGGCAGACCTTGCTGACCCTGGCGGCGCTGTATGCGATCTTCATGACCGCCGGCGCGCTGGGTTACCGTGTGCCGCCGGAGACGATGGTGGCGGGCGGCGCCGCCGGCGGGCCTTCCGTGCCGGTGCGGCTGGCGCATCGGACATTGCAATTCTGGCTGCTGTGGGCGGTGCTGTGCCTGAATGTTTCGGCAGGCATTGGCGTATTGGAAATGGCGAGCCCGATGCTGCAGGAAATTTTCGGCGGCAGATTGATCGGCGCGCCGGGGCTTGCTTTGTCGGCGCTGGCGCCGGAGCAGAAAAAGGCGGTGGCGTCGGTGGCGGCCGGATTCATCGGGTTTTTGTCGCTGTTCAATATAGCGGGCCGCTTCTTCTGGGCGTCGTTCTCTGACCGGATCGGCCGCCAGATGACGTATGCGGTGTTTTTTCTGCTCGGCATGGTGCTGTATGCGGCGACGCCGTTTCTGGCGCGGGTCGGCAGCGTGGCTTTGTTCGCCGGCGCGTTCGCGATCATCCTGTCGATGTATGGCGGCGGGTTCGCCACGATCCCGGCGTATCTGGCGGACATTTTCGGTGCCGGCAATGTGGGCGCGATCCATGGGCGGTTGCTGACGGCGTGGTCGGCGGCCGGTTTTATCGGGCCCGAAATCGTCAATGATCTGCGGGAACGGGCTCTGGCCGCCGGTGTGGCACCCGCGCATGTCTACGACCAGGCGCTTTATGTGTTGGCCGGGCTGCTGGTGGCGGGGCTTGCGTGCGACCTGGCGGTGCGCAAGCTGGCGCCGGAATGGTTTACCTATGTGCCGGCGGCCGGTGGCCGCGCGGTGGTTGTGCCGGCGGCGCGGTCCGGGATCGATGCATCATTGGTGCTGGCGTGGCTGGCGGTCGGTATCCCGTTGGCATGGGGCTTTTCGCAGACGATCCTGAAAGCGGCCAGTTTGTTTCGGTAAACGGTATTATCGCCGCCCGGATGAAGCTGCGCTCGTCCGGGCAACGACCATGACGCGTGGCTGCCGGCTACGCGCTCCCGTAGAGCGTTTGCTTGACGGTTTTCCATGAGGACGGCTGTACCCGGCCGGCTGGGCGCCGCGCGTGGCGGGCATCGTGGCCCTTGCCGGCATATGCCGGGCTTCGTCAGCGTGGTGACCGTGGCGGAGACGGCTTGGGTGTCGGCCAGGTGCTACGGCGTAGCGGGAGCGGCGCTGGCCGCCGTGATTGAGCGATTGCTGCAAACCGATGTGCTGGTGATTGAGCGCGCAGCGCAGGTTCATGAAGCGATGACGGCGGAACGGCAGGCGCGTGGTCAATTCGCCGACGTCTTGATTGCCGCGCTCGGCACCCATGCGGGACGCATTCACACGCTCACACTGGATCGAAAAGCCGCCCGGCTGCCAGGATTTGCATTGGCGTAAACGAACAGAGCAAAAGTTTTGCTCCTGCGCTGTGCAGCCCATCCGCTCTAGGGTGGGTGAGTTCTTGCGTCGTCCACCACTCCCAGCGCAAAATGAACGACGCGCGACGCTACGGCAGCGCCACGAGCACCGCCCGCGCGCGCTGCGTGCGCGGGCTGTCCGCACCAAGCTTCACGGTCAGCGTCTTCACGGCATCCTCCAGCAACCGCCTCGCCTCCTGGTATTTGTGTTCCTGCGCCAGCACTTCGCCAAGATGATATTCGAAATGGGCAACATCCCATTCGCCATGCGTAAAGGTAATCCGCGCGCGCGCCAGCGTGTCACGATACAGCGTTTCGGCCCGCGCCAGGTCACCGGCAAGATGGTAGAAATTAGCCAGGTTATTCTCAAACCAAATTGAATCGACATGGTTCTCGCCGGCCGCGCGCCGCTGCCGGTCCAGCGCGGTCGCGCCAAGACTGATCGCCTCGTCGTAACGCCCCATCGCGGCCTTGATGTTGGCCAGGTTGCCCAGCGCCACGATGGACAGGCTGTGCAACGCGCCGCGCGTCCGGATGGAATAATCGAGCGCGATCTGCTGTGCGGCGACGGCATCCTCGTGGCGCCCAAGCTGCAGGTAGGCGGCCGAAAGCTGCGTCGCCGCACGCGCCGAAAATTCCGATTCCGTGCCCGACATCGCCAGCGCCCGCCGGCGGATGTCGGCGAATATGGCGGCGGCCTCGGCCGGCTGGCGCGCTTCATCGAGCACCTCGCCCAGCGCGAAGCGCCGTTCCTGCACCAGCAGGTGGTCCGGACCGAGCGTCTTTGCGGTGAGTGAAACCGTCTCGCGCGCCATGCGGATCGCGTCATCGAAATGCTGCGCCTGGCCGGTCTGATAGGCCAGTTCGCTCTCGATCTTCAGCGTCACCGGGTCCAGCGCGCCCAGCCCTGTCCGGGCCTGCTCGAACAACGTGCGCATCGCGGCCGCGCAGCTTTCGTTGCTGCCGCTATCGCTGCAATCAGCCGACGCGACCAGAAAGCGCGCGTCGAACTCGGTCGCGGGGTCGGCCGGGTGCGCCGCCAGCACGGCCTGCCCGGCGGCGCGCATGCCCGCGCTGTCGAGCACGCGTTCGGCCAGCGCCCCCATCGCCATGCGCACGGCAACGGTTTGCGCATCGGCGTCACCCACGCGCGCGCGCAGGCTCGCCAGCGCCGACCGCAGCAACGGCAGCGCGTGCTCCGAGTCGGCCAGGCCCGCGTAAGCGCTGCCAATGGCCTGTTCGATGTCGGCGCGGTCGGGGTCGGACGCGGGAAACCGGCGGGCGATGTCGGCCGCGGCCGGCGCCAGCACCGATTTGATCGTCGCGTTGGAATCGGCCGCGAGCAGCGGGTTGGCCGCGGAAAACACGTCGTCGGTCAGGAAGCGCGTCACGGTGCGGGCGCGGCTGGCCTCCTGTTCGGCGCGCACGTACAGCCGCGATGTCGCGACCAGCCCCATCACGAGAACACCGAACAACGCGGCAATCGGCGCGCGCCGCGCCCGCGCGAGGGCAAGCGCCTGGCGCGTCCGGGCGGCGTCCGCGGCATCCGCAGCCGCCCGCGCGCGCGCCGCCCGGCGCGCCGGCAAATCGCGCAGCCGTCGGGCGAGTTCCGCGGCATCCCCCAACCGGCGGCCGGGGTCGCCAGCGGCGGCCGCCGCGATGTCTTCGCGCAGCAGTTCGTCGGGGATGACCTCCTCCCAGCCCGGCGCCAACGGACGCCGCAGATCGCCTGCCGCCAGTTGGAACAGCATCACGCCGAGCGCGAACATATCCGCCAGCACGGTCGGCGCGCCGCCATCGGCCAGTTCCGGGGCGCGATACATCTGGGTGCCGCCCGTGCTCTCGGTTTCCGTCAGCCCCGGATCGGCGCGGGTGATGCCCAGCGCATCGAGCCGCGACAGGTCGAGCGCGCGCCCGCTGCCAAAGTCCGTCAACGCAATCGCGGGCGCGCCTGTATCATCGGCGCGGATCAGCACGTTGGCCGGTTTGAGGTCCTTGTGCAGCACGGCAAGGCTGTGGATGGCGGCAAGCGCATCGGCCACCTGCGCCGCAAGCTCGATCCGCGCACCGAGCGGCAGCGCACCCACGCCACCCTGGGCCCGCGCCCATTCGGCCAGGTTGCCGCGCTCATACCAGGGCAGTTCGATGAACGCCGGCAGTTCGTCGAGCCGCCAATCCAGGATGCGGACCAGGTCGGGGCGCACGCCAAGACCCGCGCGCAGCAGGCGGCCCAGCGTGATCTCCCGGCGCAGCGCGGCCAGTCCCGCGCCGTCGGCGGCGAACTTGAACACCCGCCGGTCGGCCGATTTGGTCTGCTCGGCAAGCCACGCATCCCCGAACCCGCCGGACCCGAGCCGCCGGACCAGTTGCCAGTTCGGGCGGCCCGGCACCGGGTCGCCAGGCGCGAAGCGTGCTGTCAGCGGTGGCGGCGCGACAGCTTCGGCCTGCCGCGGCGTCGCCTCCTGCAGCACAGGTGCGGCGAAACGGTAGCCATAGCCGTGCACGGTGCGGATCAGCGTGTGCTCGTCGTCACCGATCGCCTGCCGCAGCCGCGCCATGCATTTGGTCAGCGACGCTTCGGTAACCTCGCGGCCCGGCCAGATCGCGTCCAGGATCTCGTCCTTGGTGACGACCTCGCCGGCATGGCTCAGTAGCAGCGACAGCAATTCGAGCGGCCGGCGTTCCAGCTCCACCGGCTGGTCATTCACGGTAAGCGTGTGGGCGGCCTCGTCGAAACGAACACCGGCGAAGCGGAACGCGGCGCCCAAATCACGCGGCCCGCGGCGGCCAGGAGCAAGAAATCGGAAGTTTTCGGAACTGCGTCATGACTTCGGGCGCGGCCTCGGGGCTGGGTGCTGCTGCGGCGATGCAAAAATTCACGCCGCAGACTGCCGCATCCGGGCTGCGCGCGCACGTCTCAAATTCCGCGGCCCACGCTTCAGGAGAGACAGATGTTCAAGAGTATGTGGTGCGGGGCCGCGGTGCTGGCGGTTTCAGGCGCTGGGCTGGCGGCGGCCGTGCCCGCCTGCGCCGCGTCGTCGCTGAAGATGATCTATCAGGCCAATGATTTCCCCTCGACCACGCAGTTGCTGCCGCCGGTGGCGGTCTCCTACGGGCAGGTGATCAGCGGGTCGCAGTCGCAAGGGCTGGACGGTGTACCGCAAGATGACGGCACGCTGTTCCTGCTGACGCCAGGCCCGAACGGCAACTGGACCAAGACCACGCTGCACACGTTCAATCCTGGATTGCGTCCAGCCGACGGGGCGGCGCCAGACCAGGACCTGCTGGTGGACAAGTCCGGCAACGTATGGGGCACGACCTCCGCGTCCGGCGCCAATGGCACCGGCACGTTGTTCGAACTGGTCAAGCCGGCGGCCAAAGGCGGGGCCTGGAGCTTCCGCACCGTGCTGGCGCTGCCGGTGTTCCAGACCAGCAACGGCGGGTCCAACGCGCTGGCGTTCGACAGCAAGGGAAACCTGTATGGCGTCAGCACCACTGGCTGCCGCGACCCGCAAGGCTGCGGCGATTTCTGGCAGGTCACCGCCAAAACACTGAAGGGCGGCCCGACACCGGTGCGGCTGCTGGGCACCGTGCCGTTCAGCCTGGGCGCGACGCCGGAGGGGCTGGCAATCGACACCGCCGGCAATCTGTTCGGCACGACCTATGGCGGCGGCAGCACCGCGGCGACGCAATATGGCACGGTATGGGAGCTCAGCCCGTCCGGCGCCGGCGCCTACGCGTTCAACATCATCCACTCGTTTTGCAGTATCCGCGACGCCTACAATTATTGCGTGGACGGTGAAAATCCACATGGCGGCGTAACCTACAGCAATGGTGCGCTGTATGGCACGACGGTGTTCGATGGCGGCGCTTACACGATCACCAATCCTGCCTCCGGCCAGCCGCAACTGGAAGGCTCCAACGGCCTGACCTACGCGATGACCCCGCCCGCGCCGGGCGCGGCCTGGGGCTTTACGCCGCTGCACGCGCTGCGCGACTATATCGGCTGGAACACCTACGGCCCGGACAATCTGGTGCACAACCCGCAGGGCGCGCCGGTGGTGACCACCACCGGACAGTTGCTGGTCGCAACCGCATCAGGCGGCGCGCTGCATGCACAGGACAATGTCATCTATGGCGCGATCATTTCGGTATCCGCAACCAGCGGCGCGGAAACCATCCTGAACAATCACTTCGCCGCGGAGTACAAGAACCTGCGTTCAGGGCCGGCGCTCGACTTGAACAATGTGCGCCAGTTGCACCGTGGCGCGCAGAACCGGGTGTTTGGCATCGGTGTGCGCACGTTCGATGCCACCTGCACCTGCGAGCATTACTGGCAGAATTTGTATCAGGTAACGCAATAAGAACCCAGCAGCCGAGCGATCGCGTGCGCGCGCCGATGCCGGCGCGCGCCACAGCGCAGGAGCAAAAGTTTTTTGGTTCTTTTTTTCAAAAAAGAACACTTTCTTCTCTCTTGCTGTTGGGCGGGGCGGATCTCGCTTCGCTCTTCCGCCCTTCGAACTTCCGCCCTACGCGGCTAACGCGGCGCGGATTGCGTTGAGGGCTGCGTCGGCTTGGGAGGCGTCGGGGCCGCCGGCTTGGGCGAGGTCGGGGCGGCCGCCGCCGCCTTTGCCGCCGACGGCGGCCGAGGCGGCGCGGACGAGTTCGACGGCGTTGAAGCGGGCGGTGAGGTCGGGGGAGACGCCGACGACGATGCTGGCTTTGCCTTCGGCGGTCGATATCAACGCCACCACGCCGCTGCCGGCTTGCTTGCCGATGGCTTCGGCGAGGCCTTTGAGGTCGCGCGGGGGGATGTCGCCGAGATTGCGGGCGGAGAATTTTATGCCGGCGACATCCTCGTCGGCCTGGGCCGCGGCGCCGGTGGCGAGTTTTTTCTGCAGCTCGATGACCTGGCGTTCGAGGCGGCGGCGGTCTTCGAGCAGAGCGGCGACGCGGTCGGGGACTTCGGCGGGGCTCGCGCGCAGGGCGCCGGCGACTTCGAGCAGGCGGCGTTCGTTTTCCAGCACCAAGGCTTCGGCGGCGGCGCCGGTGACCGCCTCGATCCGGCGGACGCCGGCGGAGACGCCGGATTCGCTGACGACGCGGAACAGGCCGATGTCGCCGGTGCGGCGGACATGGGTGCCACCGCAGAGCTCGACCGACCAGGCGGATTTGTCGGGCTCGGGGCCGCCCATGCCGACGACACGCACTTCGTCGCCGTATTTTTCGCCGAATAATGCCATGGCCCCTTCGGCCACCGCGGCTTCCGGCGTCATCAGGCGCGTGGTGACGTCGCTGTTGGCGCGGATGCGGGCGTTGACCACGGCTTCGACTTCGGTGAGCTCGTCATGGGTGATCGGTTTGGGGTGGCTGACATCGAAACGCAGCCGGTCCGGTGCGTTCAGGCTGCCTTTCTGCGTCACATGCGTGCCGAGGCGGCGGCGCAGGCCTTCGTGCAGCAGATGCGTGGCGCTGTGGTGGGCGCGGATGGTGGTGCGGCGCGCATGGTCGATGTCGGCCGCGACGGGCTGGCCGACGCGGGCCTCGCCGGCCTCGATGTGGCCGAAATGAACGAACAGCGCGCCGAGCTTTTTCTGCGTGTCGGTGATGCGGATCACCAGCCCGCCGGGGCCGGTGATCACGCCGGTGTCGCCGACCTGGCCGCCGCTTTCGGCGTAGAACGGCGTCTGGTTCAGGATGATCGCGACGTCGGTGCCGGTGGAGGCCGCGTCCACGGCGGCGCCGCCGGCGACGATGGCGCGGATTTCGCCCTCGGCGGATTCGGTGCTGTAGCCGAGGAATTCCGAGGCGCCGAGTTTTTCGCGCAGATCGAACCAGACATTTTCGGTGGCGGCCTCGCCGGAGCCGGACCAGGCGGCGCGGGCGCGGGCGCGCTGTTCCGCCATGGCGGCGTCGAAACCGGCCAGGTCCACCGCGCGGCCGGCCTCGCGCAGCGCGTCCTGCGTGAGATCCAGCGGGAAGCCGAACGTGTCGTAGAGCTTGAATGCGATGTCGCCGGGCAGGGTCTGGTCGGGGCCGAGCTGCGCCATTTCGGCGGACAGCAGCGACAGGCCGCGATCGAGCATGGTTTTGAAGCGGGTTTCCTCCAGGCGGAGGGTTTCCTCGATCAGCGCTTCGGCGCGGCCGAGTTCGGGGTAGGCGACGCCCATCTGGCGCACGAGCGCGGGGACCAGGCGCCAGAACACCGGGTCTTTCGCGCCCATCATGTGCAGATGGCGCATGGCGCGGCGCATGATCCGTCGCAGCACATAGCCGCGGCCTTCATTGCTCGGCAGCACGCCGTCGGCGATCAGGAAGCTGGTGCTGCGCAGATGGTCGGCGACGACGCGGTGGCTGATGCGGTGTTCGCCGTCGGGCGGCACGCCGGTGGCCTCGGCGCTGGCGGCGATCAGCGCGCGGAACGTATCGGTGTCATAGTTGTCGTGCACGCCCTGCAGGATGGCGGCGATGCGTTCCAGGCCCATGCCGGTGTCGATAGACGGCCGCGGCAGCGGCACGCGGGTGCCGGGCGGCCCTTCCTCGAACTGCATGAAGACGAGGTTCCAGATTTCGATGAAGCGGTCGCCGTCCTCGCCGGGGCTGCCGGGCGGGCCGCCTGGGATATGATCGCCGTGGTCGTAGAAGATTTCGCTGCAGGGGCCGCAGGGGCCGGTGTCGCCCATGCGCCAGAAATTGTCGGCGGTGGGGATGCGGATGATGCGGCCGTCGGGCAGGCCGGCGATGCGGCGCCACAGGTCGGCGGCGTCGTCGTCATCGGCGTAGACGGTGACCAGCAGCTTGTCGCGCGGCAGGCCGTATTCGCGGGTGACCAGGTTCCAGGCGAGCTCGATGGCGAGCGGCTTGAAATAGTCGCCGAACGAGAAATTGCCGAGCATTTCGAAGAAGGTGTGGTGGCGCGCGGTGTAGCCGACATTGTCGAGGTCGTTATGCTTGCCGCCGGCGCGGACGCATTTCTGCGCGGTAGCGGCGCGGTTGTATGGCCGGCGTTCCTGGCCGGTGAAGACGTTCTTGAACTGCACCATGCCGGCGTTGGTGAACAGCAAGGTGGGGTCGTTGCGCGGGACGAGCGGCGAGCTTTCGACGACGGCGTGGCCGTGGCGCGCGAAGCTGTCGAGGAAGGTGGCGCGGATGTCGTTGCTGCTGGGCATGGGGGCAGATAGCAAAAAGGCCAAAGGCAAGGAAGGCCTTCTTTTTTGAAAAAAAGAAGCAAAAAACTTTTGCCAGGTGGCTTACGCGGCGGACGTCAACAAGGGCCGTGTATGCCAATGAGCAAAAGTTTTTTGCTTCTTTTTTTCAAAAAAGAAGGCCTTCCTTTATGTCTGCATCCCCCGGCAGCCCCTCCCGCGGGAACAGCCGCGTGACATGGCCCATCTTCCGCCCTGGCCTCGCCTCCGCCTTGCCGTAGAGATGCGGGATCAGTCCCGGCGTCGCCAGCACCGTGGGCCAGAGCGCAAAATCGTCCGGTCCGACCAGGTTGCGCATCGCCGCATCCGCGTGGCGCAGCGCCGGGGGCAAGGGCAGGCCGGCGACGGCGCGGATATGCATTTCGAACTGGCTCACGGGGCAGGCGTCGATCGTCCAGTGGCCGGAATTGTGAGGGCGCGGGGCGATTTCATTTACCAGCAGGCGGCCGTCGCGGCCGACAAACATCTCCACCGCCATCAGGCCGATGAGGTCCAAAGCGGCGGCGAGGCGCAACGCGATCGCCTGCGCCTGCGTCGCCAGCGCCGCCGGGATGCGGGCCGGGGCGAGCGTGAGGGAGAGGATGTGGTTGCGGTGCTGGTTCTCCGCCGCGTCGAACGTGACGGCGCTGCCGTCCGCGCCGCGCGCGACGATGACGCTGATTTCGCAGGTAAAATGGGCGAATGCCTCGACGATCAGCGGCTTGGGCGCCAGCCGCTCCCAGGCGGCGCTGACATCGTCGTCACTGCGCAGCACTGCCTGGCCGCGACCATCATAGCCAAGGCGCGTGGTTTTGACGACGCAGGGATATTCCAGCGACGCGGCGGCGGCGCGCAGGTCGGCACGGTCGGTCACCGGCAGCCACGCCGACGTGGCGATGCCGGCCGCGTTGATGAAGCTCTTTTCGGTCGCGCGATCCTGGCTGATGCGCAGAATGGCGGGCGACGGGCGCACCGTTTTCAGCGTGGCGAGCAGATCGAGCCCAGCCGCGCTGACATTCTCGAATTCGAACGTGATGACATCCACCGCGGCGGCGAAGGCACGCAGCGTGGCAGCGTCATCATAGGCGCCGATGGTGGCGGCGGCGGCGACCTGGGCGGCGGGGCTGTCGGGCTCCGGCGTCAGGATATGGCTGCGGTAGCCGAGGCGGGCGGCGGCCATGGCGGACATGCGGCCGAGCTGGCCGCCGCCGACGATGCCGATGGTGCTGCCGGGGGGGAGGGCGGTCATCAGTCAAACAAAAAAGGCAGTAGTTCTTTTTTGAAAAAAAGAACCAAAAAACTTTTATCTGTTGCGCTCAGCATGTGTGTCTCCTGGTTGAACACCCGGCCAGACGCAACTAGCAAAAGTTTTTTGCTTCTTTTTTTCAAAAAAGAAGAATCTTCTTTCTACGCCTCGGCGGGCATATCGGCCACGGCGTCGGTCTGCGCGGCACGGTGCGCATCCAGCCGCGCCGCCAACGCAGCGTCCGACAGCGACAGGATCGCGGCGGCGAGCAGCGCCGCGTTTACCGCGCCGGCGCGGCCGATCGCCAGCGTGCCGACCGGAATGCCGGCCGGCATCTGCACGATGGAGAGCAGGGAATCCATGCCGTCCAGCGCATGGGTCTGCATCGGCACGCCGAGCACCGGCAGCGTGGTGTAGGCCGCGCACATGCCGGGCAGGTGCGCGGCACCGCCGGCGCCGGCGACGATGACGCACAGGCCGCGCGCCCGCGCGTCCTTCGCGTAACGCGCCATGCGGTCCGGCGTGCGGTGGGCGGACACGATTCGCACCTCGTGCGGCACGTCCAGCGCGGTCAGCGTGTCCGCAGCGTGCTGCATCGTCGGCCAGTCTGACTGGCTGCCCATGATGATGCCGACTTTCGGGGCGTGCGTTGCGGCCGGATCGGCGGTGGTCACGCGATATTGTCGGGGATCAGCCGGCTTTCGAGCCAGGAGATCTCGTCCTTCAGCAAAAGCTTGCGCTTCTTCAGGCGCTGGACCTGCAACTGGTCCATGGGCTGGACGACCAGGCGCGCGATGACGGTGTCGAGGTCCCGGTGCTCGCTGCGCAGCTCGTGCAGTTTGCGCAGCATGGAATCGCGGTCGGTCAGCATCGATGCGGCCTTAGCACGGGCGCTGGGCGGGGTGATAGCGGGGACGCCGGGTTCGGGGCGTCACGCGACTGCGTGGGTCGACGGAGGTGTCAGAGTGTCGGGCGGGCGCGGTATGCGATCCAGGTGAAGCGGCGCAGCGGCGGGACCGCGAGCAGGACGGCGCAGGCGTTCCAGAGCAGGCTTTCGCTGTTGCGGGGGCCTTCCAGCACCGCGCTGCCGATCGCGGCGCCGGCCAGAACGAGTCCGGCGACGAGGTCCTCGCGGCCGCCGCCGGTGCGCGGCAGGTCGCGACACGCCAGGCGGCCGAGCGTGACCAGCGCCGGGACCGCGAACGTGGCGAGCGGGAATTCGCGGTAGCGGCCGTCGCACAGCAGCAGCATCTGCAACACCGCGGCGGTCCAGACGAACAGGTTGGCCAGATCCTCGAACGCGCCGGTCAGCTTCGGCGGACGCAGCCGGGTCAGCAGCGCGCGCATTGTTTCGGTGGCGTCCGCCAGCGTGCGGGCGGGGGCGGCCGGCACCGCGCCGGACAGGCGCAGCATGGCCAGCACGGCAAGTGCGGCCTGCGCCGGCACGTTCACCGCGGCGGCGATGGCCAGATGGACATCGAACAGCGTCTGCCAGGCCTGCACGGCGCCGAAGGTGAGGGCACCGCCGAGCGTCATGCCGCACAGGATGATGACGTTGCGGCGCTGCGGCAGCCCGTGGTTGCCGCGCCGCAGGCCTATCGCGCAGAGCGCCAGCCCGGCGAGGATCGAGCACGCGCCATGCAGGGCCCAAGCGGGATCGTTCGAGACCGGGCCGGTGAGCGGGATTTTGGTCCGGCGCTGTGCGTCGAAAATGCCCCAACTGGCACCGACCACGCCCTCGCTGCGGTATTTCCAGATCTGGTCGAACGCTTCGATGAAATTATAGTCGAAATTCTTTGCCCGCGCGAGATCGAGGAACTGGCGCAGGAAAATCGTTTCGTTGATCTGGCTCGGCACCGCGTCGGCGCGCGCGCGGCCGCGGCTGGGCCAGCCGGTCTCGCCGATGGCGATATCCTTGCCGGGAAAACGTGCTTTCATGCGGTCGTAGATCTCGCCGACATGGGCCACGGCACGGTCGATGCCGGTGGGCGTGTCCTCCCAGTACGGCAGCAGGTGGATCAGCATGATGTCGACATGCGGCGCGATTTCGGGGAATTGCAGCCAGAATTCCCACACGTCGGCGTAGGCCACCGGTTGGCGGACGGCGCGTTTGACGCGGTCGATATAAGCGATCAGTTCCGCGGGCGGCAGGTCGCGGCGCAGCAGCACTTCGTTGCCGACCACGACGCGCGAGATGGTGTTCGGGTATTGCTGCGCGCGCGCGATGGCGCGGGCGATTTCGGCGTCGTTCTTGGCGCGATCGGCGCCGAGCCAGATGCCTTGCCAGAGTTTCAGGCCGTGCTTTTGCGCCAGGGCGGCGGTGTTCAGGCTGCCCTCCATGGACGAATAGGTGCGCACGGCGTTTGCCACCTGCGCGACCTGCGCCATGTCGGCGTCGGCCTCCGCCGCGGTCGGGAAATGGTCGGTGAGCGGCGATTCCCAGGGCCGGTAGGCGCTGAAGGAGAGGGAGGAGAATTTTGCGCCGCCGCCGCCGGGCGGGTTCTGCGGGCGGTTGGGGATATACCATGCGAGCAGCAGCAGGGCGGCGCAGGCGGCGATCAGCAGGGGACGCATGGGGCGCCGGCGTAGCGGGAACGCATCGTGGGCGCTAGGTGCGGGGGGAGGTGTTCAGAAAGGCAGCGTTCTTTTTTGAAAAAAAGAAGCAAAAAACTTTTGCTCCTGATGGGCACCGCGCGCGTCTCCGCATTGAACGGCACGCGAGACGCTATTTGCACACGCGAGACGCTATTTGCAAAAGTCACGGGTCACCGGGGGCGACCGGGCTCAAACATCGGGGCTCGTCACGAACGCCCGACTGGCGGATGCAAAGAGATTTAACCACGACGGCACGAAGCACACGAAGACTCTCGCAAAGAGAGCGCGGCCATTTTCTCCTTCTTCGTGATAATCTGCGCGTGCTTCGTGCCGTCGTGGTTAAATTTCCTGCTCAGGATGCGACAGGCGTACAACTTGGCATCGGAATGAAAATATCGCGTCTTCCGCGCATTTTCTTGCCGCGTTGCAGTGGCGGATGGCGCTTCGCTTATCCGCCCTACATTGTAACGTGCTTGGTCTGCTGCGGCTCCCATGGCTTGTAAATGAACCCGTGTGTTGCACCGATCTCGCGTGTTCCCCTGGATTGCTTCGCCGCGGCTCGCAAGGACCGGGAGAGTTGGAGTCGACATGGGGTGGCATGCCAAGTCACGGGGCGGGCCTTGATTGGGGCGGGCAAAGCTGCCACGTACCGCGCGTTGGCACGGCTCGAAACACCCGACATAGGAGTGCTTCCATGACCCCACAGGAACGCGACATTATCGGCCGCTTCATTGCCCGCGTGGGCGGGGCGACGCCGGCCATCGGCTCCAGCGTGCCGGCGACGACGCAGGCGCCGCTGCCGCCGATCGACCCGGAGGCGGACCGCTTCATTGCCGACCAGTTCGCCGCCGTGCCGGCGGCTCGCTATCGCGTGACGCAGATGGCGTTCGTGCAGGAGGCGGCGCTGGCCGAGGCGCAGAATCGGATCAAGCAGCTCGAATATCAGTTGCAGCAAGCGCAAGTGCAGGCGCAGCAGGCGCCGCCGCCGGGGCAGAGCCGTGGTCTGTTTGGCGGGTTGTTCGGGGGCGGCCAGCAGAGCGCGCCGCGTTATGCGCCGATGCCGCAATACGCGCCGCCGCCGCAGGCGTCGTATCCGCCCGGCTATCAGCAGGGCATGTTCGGCGGCGGCGGATCCGGGTTTCTGGGCTCGGCGCTGACCACGGCCGCGGGCGTGGCCGGTGGTGTGCTGGCGGCGGATGCGATTACCAGCATGTTTTCCGGCCATGGCGGCGGTTACGGCGGCGGGTTTGGCGGCGGCGGATTCGGTGGTGGCGGGTTCGGCGGTGGGGGCTGGGGTGGGCCTGGCGAAGTGGTTAACGAAACTGTGGTGAATAATTACGGACCGGAGGGCGGCGGCGGCGGCGGCGACCCGTGGGGCGGTTCCGGCACCACGGATGCCGCCATGGGCGGCGGGGACGCGTGGTCCGATGGCGGTGGCGGCGGCGCGCAGGACGATGCCTGGTCGGGCAGCGGATCCGATGCCGGCGGTGGCGGCGACTCCGGCGGCGGCTGGGATAGCGGCGGCGGCAGCGACGATAGCAGCTTCTAGCAGGCTTAAGCGCAAAAGTTTTTTGCTTCTTTTTTTCAAAAAGAAGACCTTCCTTGCCTGTGCTGCTGCAAGCGCCCGCTCCCCGCCTGATCCTGGCCAGTGCGTCCACGGCCAGGAGGGCTCTGCTGCACGCGGCCGGCCTGCAATTCGAGTGCATGCCGGCCGACATCGACGAAGCTGCGATCAAAGTGGCGATCCGCGCCGGCGGCGGCGCTGCGGCAGACGCGGCCTTGGCGCTGGCCGACGCCAAGGCTGCTACGATCGCGGACCCGGACGCGCTGATTATCGGCTGCGACCAGATCCTGGTGTGCGACGATGTGTGGTTCGACAAGCCTGCCACGCTGGACGACGCGCGCGATGCGCTGCGGCGGCTGCGCGGGCGGCCGCACATGCTGGTGACCGCGACGATCTGCCGGCGCGCGGGCGCCTCTGTTTGGCAGCATGTTGCCACGCCGCTGCTGACCATGCGGGCGTTCAGCGATGCGTTTCTCGACGCGTATGTCGCGGCCGAGGGGGCGGCTTTGTTGCGCTCGGTCGGCGCGTACAGGGTGGAGGGCGCGGGCATGCATCTGTTCGATGCGGTGGACGGGGAGCATAGCGCTATTCTGGGGCTTCCCATGACGGCGCTGCTGGGCTTCTTACGCGCTTGCGGCCTGGTGCTGACTTAGTCCAGGCCGCGCTACGGGGGATGCGATGGCGGTGACGAAGGTTTATCCGGACGCGACGGCGGCGCTGGCGGGTGCGCTGCGCGACGGCATGATGATCATGTCCGGCGGGTTCGGGCTGTGCGGCATACCGCAGGCGCTGATCGACGCCATTCGCGCCAGCGGCGTCACGGGGCTGACCATCGTGTCCAACAATGCGGGCATCGATGGCGCGGGGCTGGGGATTCTGCTGGAATCGCGCCAGGTGCGCCGGATGATCAGTTCGTATGTTGGCGAGAACAAGACCTTTATGCAACAATATCTCGCGGGCGAGCTGGAGATCGAGTTCAATCCGCAGGGGACGCTGGCGGAACGGATCCGTGCCGGCGGGGCCGGCATTCCCGCCTTCTTCACGCGCACCGGCGCCGGCACCGCGGTGGCCGAGGGCAAGGAAACGCGCATGTTCGACGGCCAGGATCATATCATGGAGCGCGGGCTGGTGGCCGACCTCGCGATCGTGCATGCGTGGCGCGGCGATACCGAAGGCAATCTGGTTTACCGCAAGACGGCGCGCAATTTTAACCCGATCATGGCGACCGCGGCGAAATTGACCGTGGCGGAAGTGGAAGAATTACTGGAACCGGGCGCGCTCGACCCGGATCACATCATCACGCCCGGCGTTTATGTGCAGCGGATCGTTCGGTTGGATCATCTGGACAAGAAAATCGAGCAACGTACCACGCGCGCCCGCGTGGCGGCCTGACCGGACGGAGACGACATCATGGCATGGACCCGTGACGAAATGGCGGCGCGCGCGGCCCGCGAACTGCGCGACGGGATGTATGTGAATCTGGGCATTGGTATTCCCACGCTGGTGGCAAATCATATTCCGGCCGGCGTGCAGATTCAGTTGCAGAGCGAGAACGGCATGCTCGGCATCGGGCCGTTTCCGTACGCGGGGGAGGAGGATGCCGATCTGATCAATGCCGGCAAGCAGACCGTGACGGCGCTGCCGACCACGAGCTATTTCGACAGCGCCGCAAGTTTCGCGATGATCCGCGGCGGGCATATCGACCTGTCGATCCTGGGGGCGTTGCAGGTGGCCGAGAATGGCGACCTGGCGAACTGGATGGTGCCGGGCAAGATGGTGAAGGGCATGGGTGGCGCCATGGACCTGGTGGCCGGCGTGCGGCGGGTGGTGGTGCTGATGGAGCATACGGCGAAGGGTGAGCCGAAGATATTGCCGCGCTGCACGCTGCCGCTGACCGGCGCCGGCGTGGTGGACGTGATTGTCACCGAACTGGCCGTGTTCGACGTTGGCCGGCCGGGTCTGACGCTGGTGGA
>Ga0116228_10000181_pt1 | contig 43484 bp, 41 predicted proteins | sample S1TSphfallax_2_FD_89694 | JGI IMG/M metagenome (GOLD analysis project Ga0116228, IMG submission 89694) | Host-associated microbial communities from peat moss isolated from Minnesota, USA - S1T2_Fc - Sphagnum fallax MG | ecosystem: Host-associated > Plants > Peat moss > Unclassified | place...
AATATATTATTTATTTATATTAAATATATATTAACACATATGATCACTACTACAAAATGTGTCATAATGCACTTTGGGTTTCATTAGATTTTGAGTGAATTTGGACATTTTTACTTAATGAAATTGTTTAACCCCCTAGTGAACAAAACCAGTTGCTATGGACAATGAATTGTTTCACTAGTACTTAATGAAACAAGGTTATTTTCAAATGAAATACAAATTTACCAAACCATTCACTTGCTAGTTAATTAATTAACGAACACGAAAAATCATTTAAATTTTAATTATATATATATAATATTATTGATAATTTCATGATTTATTAGCACATGTCATTACCTAGGCTAAGTTTTAAACCTAATTTAGGTAGGTAGGCCATGCAATCAACCTAAACACTTATTCTAATAATTCAATAGGAGAATATTCTGTCAACATACCATTGTTGACCACACATAACACGACTTGTGAGGTTTGATCCCTTGACCTTTGGAATGGAAGCAAACACCCTTATCATCAAGCCGCCCCACTTATTATGATAATATGTTACATTACGTTCTATTTATCAAATACTTCATTTTAAATATTATAAAAACATAAATTTTGAAAATTCATATATTACAAAAATTTTGTTCAAATGAAATGATTTTTGTTTTATTTATTTTTTAAATCAATAATGTACATAAATATATTTATTTCCTTTTGAAAGTTAAAAATCATTTAAACAAAAAAAAATTTAATATCATTATTCAATAACATTTCAATGACCATTCATTTGAATTTTTAAAAAATAATAAATGAATTTTTTGTTAATATAATAATATTACTTATGATAAGCTACTTTTAATTATTATATGAATATTTTTAATAATTAAAATTATTTCACCCTACATTATTTACAGTTATTTATGGTTATTCTTTTAAATTTTGGTTATTTTTTGTTATTTCACGTTTAGCTACTTTTGGTTATTCTGAGTTACTTTTGACTATTTTAGCTTATTTCACATTCGGCTATTTCAACTATTACAATTTTTTTTGGCTATTCTATGTTGTTTTTGCTATCATAAATTATTTCAATTTAGATTCCTTGCAACTATTATAAGTTACTTTTGGCTATTGAAGGCTACTTCACCTTATGTTATTATTGGCATTGGTTTTAAAAACCTTGAAGGTTAAACTCTATTGGTTAACAAGGCCAAATTGTTGGAGAAAAAGAAAATTAACATAACCCTAAAAAATATTTGTTTCGTTTGTTCTCCAATTTCCCATCCCTTTGTGTAAAATGATAGGAATGGAGGTGGTTAGGTCTACTTTGGATGATGATGTGGCCATTCTATCACATTCTTTTTATATTGGGGGTTATTTATATGGTTTGTGTCCTTTTATGTTTGGTTTGAACATGAAGATGGGCACACACAATATGTGGATGACAACATCAAAATGACATGGGATGACATTTGGAAGGAGAAAAATAATTAGTTTGAGACCTACCACTAAAAGAAAAACACATTTTAAACTAGTCTTTACAACAAAATTTTAGTCACAAATGAAATTTGTGACTAAAATCCCTCTAGTCGCCTTGAACAAATCATCACGTGATATTAATTGCAAACAACAAAGGATATTGGATGAATGAAAAAGTCATAAAATACAAGTCCATCTTTTGATTCCATTGTATACGTATTATCACATGTGACTAAAATGTGACTATTTTGATCATTATTGAAAGCAAATTATGTGTTGCCACTTATCGAGATGTTTAATTATTTAAAATAAATAATAATAATAATTTGAAATAATCAAGGACATTCAATTCACATGTTTGGATTATTTATATTATGACACATGGCCCAATGTAAATATGCCATGTGGCATATCAAAATGAATTTAATACAATATATTAATATTAGGTTGGTAGGTACTTACATAGGTACATAAATAGGTGCTTACAAATTTAGGCTAAATACCTACTTACTTCCTTAAGTTAAAAGGTAGATAGGTAGGTAGGTACTTAGGTGAGTAGGTATACAGGTCAACCTAGGTGGGTAGGTCAAACTAGGCACCTACTTAACTAGGTAGATAAATAGGTTGGGAAGTAGTTGGTTTAAAATTATGCATAAATTTTCTTTTTGTTTTGGGTTAAACCTTTTGAATGGCTCATCCCATTTGCAAACATTTTTTAATGTGAAATTGGATCATCACACCCTTTGTTTATATAGTGTTCAAATTAAGAATGGAGAACAAATAATATGGGATAAATTTTGAAGTTATAACTTCCTCACAAATTAAGTTGCAACTTCAAAAATTTCATCTTACCTTTTTTTAAAAGTTTTTAGTTACGTAAAAAATTCAAGTAAATGGCTCACTAGATAATTAGATAATAATTTATTTAAAAAGGATTAAATTTAACATATATTTATGATATACACTATACACTACAAATATTAAGTATTCATTATCAATTATTTAAATAACTAATAACTTCTTAATATTTAACTAATTCGTTATATAGTTATTCACAACTTCTTAATACATAATTCTTAAATTAATAATAACTTAAATATTAAAAATGATTTCCTTACTTTTAAAAATCTGGTTGAATTATATTTAATATATTTAATGTAAATATAATCATAATATACTTTAAAAGAAATATTATAAATATTTATTTTGAAATTACAAATAATGAACCAATAATTGCTATTAAAAAATAAATTCTACACTAATCATTTAATTTTTAAACTAACATTAATCTAATTACTATGATTACTATATAATTACATTTATTATTGTAAAAACAATTATTGTTCAATTAAATTTTTTTTCCCATTTGTAAATAATAATTATAAATACCATAATATGCTAAACATATATTAATATTTTTCATTACTGTAATATTAGTATAAACTATTTATCATATATAAGTAATTACATAATTTTTTTATTTAAAAAATATTGTTTAATAATTCTTGCAATTATAATCATTACAATAATTAATTTAACTACATTATAAAATTTCCAAAATTTTAATTCAGATTTAAAGTTATAAATTACAGATTCCGAATAATTATGTTCAATTAGAAAATTATTATGATATTAATATTATTAATTCTTATCTGAAATAATTATAATTATTTTTGAATAATGTAACATTAATTACAGTAATTGATTTATTTTATGGTAATAATATAAAAACTTATGTTGTAACAATAATTATTTAGTGTTACTTATAGTTAGTAAATATGGTAACTAATAAATATGTATAAATTTGATATATTATGAACAAGTAGTTACAAGAAATGAATATTTTAGTTTATTATATCAAAATCCATGTAGTTATGGTCATAACATTAATTATTTTAATTAAATTAAGATTATTCTAGAAACTTAAATAGGAAATAATTTTTAAAATTTTAAGTTATAGATTATAATAATAAAGGTTAATTATTGAAGTATTGTAAATTTAATTTAACAAATAAATTAGTAATTACAATGATTTTATGTCATTATGTCATTATATACTATTATAATATAATAAATTATTTGTTTATATTAAAATCTGACTGTAAATAGGTAAATAATGAGTAATACATATAATTATTTTAGTGTAGTTTCGTTCTAAATATAGTAATTATAATAACTTTGTTCATTATTTTAAGATTATTAAAAAAAATTGAAATAAAAATCTGAATTATAGGACATAACTTCTCAATTCAAATATGAATAAAATTATATTATTAAAAGATAAGTGTTGTGAATAAAATATTTATTTTTTATGATTGGGATCTTTCATTTTAATTAACCTGAAAATTTATGTTGTAATATTATTTATTCATTTTACATAAGCAGTAATAAGTAATAAGTAAAATAGTTTATTATAATTATTTCAAATTTGCAGTAAAATTATTTATAAATTTTATGACATAGTAACAATTATATATTGTAAGTACATAATTAAATATTCTAGTATACTGGAATGTTATTTTTATAACCATAAAAATTAAATTAATTCATTTAATTATAGTGGCAATATTTTAATCTAAAAAATAATAAAATTTTAAATTATGAATAATGAATCCAAATTATAAATTATGTGTCTATTATAATTAATGTATAAACAAAGTAATTATTATGATTTTATAATAATTATATATTAACTACAATAATTTTATTGTTATTAAATTTTTTATAAATATTGAGTATAATAGTTTATGTTGGAATATATTTAATTTATTTAAGACTATAAGTAATTTAATGTAATGAAACTAGTATAATTACAATAATCATATCAATGACTTTAATTACAATAAAAATATTATGAATATTAAGTTGAATCATAAATCAAATAATTATTATAAGTGATGTGTATGGACATATGTTGATTGTGTCTGGGCACCATTTCGCTTATAATTAATAGGATTTTAAACGGTTACTCTTGGATGATAAATCCAACCCATATATTGATGTAAACCAATTTAGTCACAATATAATCATAGTGACTCAATTGATGTTAACATGCTATCACAATAGTCGTAGAGGGCAAAAATTTAATTGCAAAAACTAAATAATTGCAAGTAGTTATAAATGTGTTGGTCACATATTGGCCTTTTTCTTCGAGTGACCTCACAAATCACAATCTTCTTCATTTTTCAAACAAAATGTTTTTAATTTGAGATGGGAACCATTGTTTCAAAGCTCGGTACAAGACGAAAAGTGAATAATTTCCTCATGCAAAGTTTCATGTTGAACCAACATCCATTGTTCTTAACAACAATCTAAGGATGACCATGCCTTTATCACATCATTATGTGATGACATGAACACAATATAAACATAATCTTGTCCAAGACATTTTCATTATTCTTTTGTCTAGTTGACCTTTTTTAAAGCCTTTTTAATGGCATTTTAGATCCACCAAAAAGAATGTTGTGCATCCTTGCTTCATTCATCTCCTATACAAGGTTCATAAGTATGCTTCTCAACCCCTTGATTGGTGGGAAGGACAAATTTCAAATTATCAAATGGAAGATTGTAAACAAAATGAGGTCCTAAAAAAAACGTGGTACCAAGCTATGCAAGAGGTTTTGGTTGAGTGACTTTGGAAGGTGAGAACATTTTTTTAATTTGTGATTCATTTTTTAAAGTAATATTATGTGGTTTCGGTTGTCATACAATGCTGAAAACATTTGTTTTTTTTTGTACACAATAAGAAATTGTAAATGATGCTATTAAGACAATGAAAAGCTTTGGTAATCATAATGAAGGAGAGCGTGCTAGCCTCCAAGAGACTATTATATATGCACTCGAAGCCAATTTTTTTTTTTTAAACACATGATTTTGGCCAAAATCTTGCCAATAGTTGACCCTAACAATGGACAAGATTTCTTTGATGAAATCAAGAGTCATTATGCTTGCATGGGAGACAACTTTAAGATGACTTTGGAAAGAGTTGCTAGACTTTGCATTTCATGAGTTGGTGCATTTGAAAAGGTTTCTTGGCTTAGGATTTGGAATTCAAACAAAGAGGTAAAAAATCTAGCCTAGTTCCCAATTGACATGCTTGGGACAAACACATTGGATTCCTAGATGACACAAAGACCTTTTGGTGGGAGGTAATTGCATTTCCAACATTGTTCATGATTTTATTTTTAATATCTTGGAATCAAATTTGTTTTGAATTAACAAAAATGTTGGCTTGATTTTAGCTCAAACAAAAATGTTCAAGAAAGTTGCATGAGCTCATCCATTCTAAAAACCACAAGAGTTCAAAAGATAAATTCATTTTGGATGTTTCTATTGATGTCCAAAACATCGATGCATACCTCATTACTTGGGTAAAAAAAGTATTTGAAACAACCTTCCCTAAAGAGTTGCCAAAAAAATTAAATGCAAAATCCATGACATGGCGTAGTCATTTATGGGAAGCTTAACTTAGGTCTTCACAAATTATGTTTCGCACCATGTTCAAGTACATAATTTTTTTGTTACACCCTACCAAAGTGGTCATTGTGTTCCCTGATTGGTGGCAATCTTGGTTGATGGTGGACAAGTTGTTATGGAATGTTCATCAACAAGCTCTCCCATGTCTTCGCCTTAAAAGTGTGGTTGGTATTTATATTTGCAAACCGAGATGGTTCTGGTTGAGGAACATGGCTTCTTTGAAGAATGCAAGGATAAGGTTGACCAATAACAAAAAGTTGGATTTCAAGTTGACCACATGCCTTTCATTGTGACACAATCTAAGTCTTCACAGTTAGCCCTTAAATCCAATAAAGGGAAAACCCCGTCACTATAGACCACCTTTGTGCATGTGATACATCTATGAGAAGACATTTAATGTTGTCACCATTGAACCAAACTCAACACACACAAACTATGATTTCACATGTACAAGTTGCCACGATTGCCAAACTTGGAAGGACCCAATTGTTTATTCCCATGGTTGCACTTGTGAGTGGATAACATGACTACGAATTATATGTTCAATCACACAAGGTCTTGCCGAAGTTCAAGACCTTCAACAAGTGGATGAAAGATGTTTCCTTGAAGAATGTCAACTTGGTCAATGGTTTTGATGTTGGGAGATGTGTAGACATGGTGCTCATAGACATTCTAGATGGGTTGTGTGTTCATGGCATCGACAATGGTGTCCCTTTTCAAAACACACTTTCGATAGAAGGCTGGTTTCATTCCTTGTTTGGATTTCTTGAATACATAATGTCTAACAATGGATGTGTACTTATTTGGTGTAATGCCCATATGGCATGACTACAAGAAAAGTTGGTGGCATTGGCATGTGTAGGCAACATCAATAGTGATTCAAAATTTCGTGTTAATGACCTAATGAAAACATATACAATCATCAACTACTTGCCCCATTATGGTCATGTTCCAAGTTCTTTCACTATCTTCATATCTCCAATGTCTTGGATTTCAAAAAACCACAAAACATTTGATTTTTCAGATGGTGCGTTGTACATGATCTTTTAGTGGATGTGAAAGTGTCCAATGTTTTGTTCAACATTACATATGACATCATGTCTCTAAAGGCATCTAGGGAACCATGGAGAAGGGAGAAAGAAAAGAACCCAATTGTGATTCAACAATTCATTGAAGCACGTTCATCTACACAAGGACATGTCCTTGATCTTTCTGCTACAATTGATGAGTTCCAATTAATTAATTAAAATTTTTATCTATACTTTCCATATTTAATGTTGTTGATAAAAATAATTTATTAGTGATTATAGGTGCTAGCATTTTCATAGCCAAAGCTTGTGGAAGGCATGTTTTTGGGTTTGAGCTTGATAGGGATATTCATGATGGCTTATTATTGAACATTATGGAGAGACTTCATGAAGTTATAGTCCAGTTGGATGAAGTTTTATTTCCACCTATTGGTGGTTCTCTGGGTGTTGAACCTTCTTCGAATAATATGGCCAACTTTGACAACCTTCAGCCCATTACTAGACGTAAATTCATGGCTGGTGTTGAAGATTTTAAATAGTGAGTAAATTTCCCCCTTTACGGAGATCTTGGACATTGTTTTTTCAAGTTCATTATTTAGAAACTCAAGGTTTTTTGTGTTCTGCATGTGCATTCTACAATAGCATTGGGTTGAGTGCATTGTTTGTAAAGATCCCATCTACTATAAGGCCTAATGTAGATTTCCCATTGTATGCAAAGCAAGCGGTTAAAGAACATGCAAATAGGCTACACACATAAATATGAATGAAGAATCAACATTTGGAATACGTGCACAAGTAAAAACTCTTCATGGATGTGGAGGCTTGTGAAGATTAATTCAATAGTGTAATAGTGGCCCTTATGTTTTTCGTTCGCCATGGTTTAGATGGATGTGTTCAATTTGAATGCCATCACCATCCGACATTTTGCAATTAGGATTTCCATTATGTTACACAATGAAAAATATTTAAGTCATCAAACATTATTCATCTTGCTTGGAATTTATGTTATAGCTTAATTATGGATCAACACATCGGTGTACATTTGTGTGGCTTTAAATTCAATGTGTGAAAACTCTATGTTATTTTGTGTTTTCCCACATTCCTAATCTTGTCAATGGGTTGTTAATTTTAGGTTACCATTATTTGATAATTATAGATTTTGTTGCTTTTAATGTTGTCCATAAAGCCCCCTACATTTGAACACATATTCCCATAATAGAAAGAATGTTCCCATGTGGGAACATATGGGAACGAATGTTCCCCAATATGGGAACTTGGGAACACATGGGAACATGCATGCTTTAATGTGTGAATATAAAGAAGATGCATTCCCCAACATGGGAAGACATGTTCCCATGTTGGGTCAACGTTTCCCATTTGGGAACACATTGGGAACACAAGTTTTCAATGTGTTCCCAAATGCCACATAGGTGCCACACAAGTGCCACATCATTGTCATGTCAAAGTGGGCATCATAAATGTCAATAAATGGTGGCCATGTTAATAAAATTTGGGGTGCACAACATGCTTTGCACCCCACATTTCCACACCCACACCCCTACACCCTAATTCTATGCACCCCAAATAGCCACCCCAATTGAATGACTATTACATTTACAAAATAAAATTTTTGGTAGATTTTTTTTACATTTGATATTCACATAATTCTTGATCAAAATGATGGTGATTTTTTGTGATTTGGATGATTAAAACATGTCTTTAGATATCTTGAAAAATGGTCAAAATTTGTTTAACTATGTAGTTATATCGAAAGGGAATCAATAGGATTAACAATATTTATTCAAAATTTTCCATATTTTAATCAAACATAGAATAAAGTATGTTTTATATGTTGACATAAATTTTTAGTATGATAAATCATGAAATTGTGTGAAATTGATGTTAGAATCTTGGATTTTTTCATAAGAAAACCTACATTAATAAAAATAAAATAAAATAATTATTTGTAATTAAAAAAAAACTTTCCAAAGGTTTGGAAAGAAGTATAGGAGACATGAATGCAAAAAAATGACATTATTTGATGTTTTTAACAAGGTTTTGCCACTCCAAATGAAAGTATGTCATTTTGGAAATGTCGTGTAGTTTACATTCCTTTTTGGTTTATACTTGGACATGACATTAAAAATTTGTTCAATTGATTTGAATCATTCATTATAATACTTATTGGTTGAAAGATTAAATATACATATCCCCCTTTCATTGTGTAACATCTTAGAACATTCATTTTTCTTCAAGACTCAAAACATAGGACAAAAAGGTGTCATTGTTCTTGTTGTAACACCCGAACAATGACTACACATTTTTATTATGCAATTAAAACAACAAGAAAATCATGTCAAAAATTTTAATAGTTATATATATCATGTCTAATATTTAATTTAATGTATGGAACGAAAGATCACACACATTGGAGCCATTTTAATTGTTGTAATTTGGAATCATGGAATGAATGCCACATGGTTAGGCCATGTGGATAGGTTGATGACATAGAAGAATATTATGTTGTGTCAAAAAAAAAAAAAATGTCAACAAAATATGTAAGAGGATATACCTTCTGACATGGACAAAATCTATGAAAATATTCTTTTAGGCTAATGCCCATTTATGGCTCACGTTCACCTCCTCATGAAATAACATCCTTGGTTGGCAAACGTTCACATTTTTTTCACATGTGTTTAAAATAAAAAAACTTTAAGCATGATAAACACCAATTCTTTTTGAAATAAATTTTGAACCTCATTTTGTTTACTATAAGGATTTTTTGTTTTGAAAAAAATAAAAATAACATTTGGTGCTACTTTTGGACATTTCTTAACTAATTGCAAAAAATTATTGCCTTCATCATTCCCCTTTGAAATGCCATTAACACTAATAGCAAGTTCAAAAAAGTATGTTGACATAAGCTTTTGATGTTTAACTTCAACATGTCATTTCATAGAACTTGTCCCAAATATTTTGTTATATGCAATGACCTTTTTTTTTCCCCTTGTGTCTTCTTCTCAATCAATGCAAGAAGAACAACATGTAGAAAAAAACAATTACGTTTCAAATGTTATATTTCATCACAATTAATAGGGTCCTTATTATTCACAACAAAAAATGCCCATGCAATAAACTTACTACTTGCCCAAAACTTGTTCGAGTAAAATCATGAAATATTTTGCTTGACCCCTAGAGATAAAATCGGGATTTTCCCAATCAATGTCGGGTGGAATGCATAGTGAAATGTGTTTTGTAATAGTGCACAAATTCTAATGCACACACAATTAAAAGAAGGTAATAAAGTTCATAAGGTGAACACTCTCATTTGAGATATTTGATGACAATTTTAACTTTGTAAGAGTTGTTGTGTTCCTTGTTGTTTTGTCCTTGCACACTAGACATCACAATGATGATGACCAATACCGAGACACACGAATCACAAACAAGAGTGCAAGTAAAAGGTGATGAAAATAGAATAAAAAGACCATTATGGTATTTTCAACTTGCAAGAGCTTCATGTTATTTGTTGTTCTTTCCCTATGCACCAAGATCCCATGAAGGAGAACAAAACATTAAGATGGTGAAGACCAACAAAAATTATGAATGGTAACCACTAGACAAGATGAAAAGGCGATGAAGGGTGGACATGCTCACTTGAAAAGAAGACCACAATGATAGTCGTCAACTACAAGAATTTTGATTTTTAAAATGCTCTTTCTCTATACATTAAGATCCCACAAAAGTGGAACAAACACCAAGATGACGAAGAGTAACCAAAATCATGAATGGCAACATGCTACATGACAAAATAAAGTGACAAAGGGTGAATGTGATCATTTAAAAAAAAGATAATGACGATGATGGTTGTGATTTATGCAAAAGCTTTGTGTTTTTTATTGTTCCTTCCTTGCATGGATGATGACCAAATGAACAACACAACAATGACTAAGAAAATCTAAGAATGACATCACATTTGCACAACCAAAGGATTGCAACAAAAATCACAAGTTAAAAGGTGAATGTTAACATGAAAAGAATACCATGAATTATAGGAGCATCATATTATTTGTTGTTGCTTCCTTGCATAGTAGGACCCCATGAAAGGGGAACAACACACCAAGATGACAAAGACCAATGAAAACCAAAAATGACAACAAATTCAAACATAATTAGAAAAAGATAATGAAGCTCATAAATCACAAGTAAAGTGAACATGTCCATTTGAAAATAATACCTTAACGATGATGACTTTGAATTTTCCAAGATTTTCACGTGAAGTTCCTTGTTGCTTTGATTTTGCACACCAAAACCCCATAAGGCAAGGCAAAACACCTTGAAGATTTGACAACCTAGACCAAGACACGCACAAACCATAAATATTAGCACATGCCCAACAAGAAAAAGTCACAAAGGTCACAAGGTGAACATGTTCACTTAAAAAGAAAATCAACTTGATGGATATTTCAAGTTGCAAGAGTTTGGTGCTTTTTGATGCTCTTTATTTACACACCACAATCCCATGAAGGGGGAACAAAACAACATGAAAACGACAAGGGGACACCAAAATCCCATTAACATGGAACAAGACATTAAGATGGCCATGGTAAGCATACTAATATCTCACAAAAGGGGTTAGATACAAAATATTGTGACGAACATGGAAAGCATTCACAAGACCACAAAAGAGGAAAGGGGGTTATTTCATTCACTTGAAGAACACACCAAGGATGATGATAGTGAATTGTGATTTCACAACTACGGCACAAACAAGAAACTCAAAGAGTTGCAAACAAATTATGTAGAAACCTAAACATCAAACCTAACTCATTTATATGGATTTATATGTCAATTTTTTACACAAGGGCATATATATATATTTTATGTTGTTGATGTGTAAATGTAACTAAAATCCTTTGCACAATGGGTAAGTGTAAAATCATTTATACTTATAATTACATTTTGTATATAAAACTATTGACACACACACAACATTGGACCAAACCTTGCCAATATTTCAAAAAGCATGTTTGAATATCTAATGTGAACAACTTGAAATTTGCAAGGCTTAAAGTTTTTGAAAATTTAAAAACCTTTCATATTATCTTAACTTAACATTAATAACAATATGATTATAAGAAAATCATATGTAATTTTTCTTTTCTAGTGGTAGGTTTTATTTATATGTACAACATTGTATGTATTGTTTTTTTTGGATGTAAGCTTTATGAATCATTGTAACATTGTAGGACTACACCCTTTTCAAGTTAGACTACATGCATTCTTTGCAACATTATAAGGATATTGTTTTTTTTTGAACCTAGATTCCATGTGTATTTGTAACATTGTGAATGTTATTTCCTTTTTAAACTAAGATTTATGCATACTTGTAATATTGTATGTACATTTTCATTTTAAAATTAGATTTCATGAACTTTTGCCAAATATTGTTTCCTTTTTGAAGTGAAACTTCATGTGTATTTATAAGTATGGTGTTTCTTTTGAAAGGTAAGTTCCAATGTTTGATGGGTAATTCTTTAATTAGACATACACATGGGTAGACACAAAGGTAAATATATTATATGTGTCTACTAAACATTTTTTCACTTTTTATTAGCATATTGACTAGTAATTATTCGAAATTTATATGATTTTTACAATACCCACCAAATCTACATTTTGATCTTTTTATTCTCTTTATGACCTAGATAAAATGTAGATAATCTTCATTAACCATTTGATGTATTGATAATTGATCCAATTTGCTTATTTATATAATAATCACCCAAATGGTATGTATAGACACACACATGTAGGTTTCTTATGTACCTTGAATTGGGTAATAGATGAAAAATTGATATAATCATCCAATTTTTTTAATGTTTAGTCATAGATAATATTTTTTTCGGTCATGACCACCTTAGGACAATGCTTCCTTCGTTTTAATGGATAAAGGTTGTATGATTCAATGCTAGATGACAAGGATTAATGCATCTTTTCAAAATTATTAAGTTCAATTTATTATACTACCAATACAAGTTCAACATTTCATTGACGAATAATTTTGTTAATTTTATAAATTACATGTCAAAAAAAAATCCATAAAAATTTCAGATTCATTGTTTTCCTTGACAATTAAAAAATAATAATTCAACATTTATGAAAATAATATCAATAATGTCCAAAGCTTGTGAGGTACTATGGTATCTTTGTAGCATTGTTCTTTTGTGTGACGATATTTGAATATTTCAAAGGTTAATTCCAATCTAAGGTGTGGATAATGGACTTCCTCAAATTCTCATATCATGAAGATTAAAGTCAATCCACGATGCGGTTAATAAACTTATTTGAAAATTTTATTCAAATTTCAAGATGGCATGTGGGCACCACCACATACATACGTGTTATTTACTTGAAAGAAAGCACGGTCCAATGGTATATTTAGATGTGGTCTAATGTATGGTACATGGTCTAAAGGTACATTAGTTGTATGTGGTCAAATGTATTATACATAGTCCAATGGTAATACAATATGTGGCCATCTAATGCATTGTAAATGGTCCAATGGTATACAAATTGTGGTCATTTAATGTGTTTTACATGGTCCAATGGTACACAATATGTGGCCATCAAATGCATTGTAAATGGTCCAATGGTATACAAATTGTGGTCATTTAATGTGTTGTACATGGTCCAATGGTACACAATATGTGGCCATTTAATGTATTATACATGGTCCAATGGTATACTATACGGTGTGTAGTGTAATGTACGCGGTCTAATGGTATTGTACGTATTGGCGTCTGCGTGGGTATGGGGGCACTTTCAGGGTGGATGAGGACCGGGCCACCGGACCCAGCAGTTTCCCGGTTGCTAGAGTGCGACCGGACAACCGGGTCCGCCGGTGAGCGAAGAGAGCCAAAGGATGCCCTAGAGTGAGATGGAAGCGGAAGTCGTAGTTTGGTTCCCTGTAGGTACTTTTACACACAGCCTTGTTTTTTTGTTGATTTGTTGTTGGGTGCGCTTCCCGATTCTGTGAGATGATCGCTGGGCGGGTCCGCAAGATTGTTGCGTTATCGTCTTCCTCGACGTCTGCCCTACCCGTGGCAATTTTCAGCGTCCAAAAAGGTGAAGAATCGCTCCCACGGTGACCCAAAAGCTCTTTGGGGGTTGAGGGGATGGAGGGGGAAGGAAGGTGGTAGCGATGAAGGGGGGAGGGGGAGGGTTTTCTCTCTTCGGGGTTCAGGATCGGATATTTGATTGCAGGGATCTGTTTTTTGCGGTTCTTTTTCGTGTAATTTCTTGTTGGGTCATACTGGATCCGTGGGTGGTAGTGGTCTAAGTCTAGATGCCACTTTTGGAAGCGAATTTCATGCTCTTCGGGGGGTTGTAGTTCCAACTGCTGGGTGGTTGCGTGTTTATGAATACCTGGGCATGGAGTTTTAGTTTTGCTTTTCTGTGTTGCAACCGCAGTGAGTAGGTATTTGGTTTTTTTTTCCCTGGGTTTTTTCTTCAATTGAGGACAAACCCTAGTTTCGTCCCTCCTGGTTATGGAGGAAGTTTAGAAGAGAAAAAAAAATCTAGAGAAATCCTTGCGGTGTATTGGGTTGTAAAAGCTTCTTTGGTTTAACTCAATTGACGCTATCTGCTCTTTGCCCCTTTTTGGGTATCTCTTGGTTGCTCTAAGATTTGATGCCTTAAAACCTAAGATGTCAGGTCAATGGTTATCGCACATCTTGGTGATGTGCTCTTCATTCTCTTGATGCATTTTGCATGCGGCTTCCTTTTCCTTCTTCCTCATGGCAACTGTTTCCAGGGCTTTCTGTTCCTTGTCCTATTCGAGAACCACATCCCTTCTTTTAGGTTTCTTTGAAACTTTGGAGCTTATCTTGCTACTATGGCATTGTCTACGAGCTTCCCTATTGTAATTCTTCCTCACGTAGACAGTTGTAGCCTAGCTCCACACTTGCCACAGATCCCCTTTCTGTTTTAAGGTTGGGACCTTGATAGCTGGAAGTCTTTAGGGTTTGCATATAAAAATTCTGTAGTCGTCAGTCAGGGCAGTTGCAGATTTTCTTTTTTTTGGTGTGTTTGGATTGCTTGTGCAGGAGCTTGATGAATTGTTCAGCAAATTTATTTCCATTCTTGTTTTGACTGAAGAGCATAAGGAACTTTTGTTTGAGGATCTCTTCTCCACTGTTGACCTAGATCTCTTGACAGCCATTGAGCTCTTGCTCCTACAGATTTCAAATGTTCAATCATGCTATGAATTTTCTGAGACTTTGTTCATCCGTTCTGTGCATCTTACAAGTTGTGCTGCATGATGACCTTCACTCACCCACCCTTCTTCTACAAGTCTCTTTGTTATGTTGACCTAGAAAATGCTCCATGATATCCAGGTTGCTCTTTGTCTAATCAGGTCATTCTCCATGCATTCTGCAGGTGTAAAGAGATTACTGTCCCTGATATGTAGAGTTTGCCTGAGGTTGATCCTCACCTTTCTGGGGACGAACTGGCCTAGGGTTGCAAAAAATTGTTTGGAACATAAGGGAGCAGCAGGATGTCAGACTACGAAGACGAGGAGAGTGGATCAAGTGAGGATGATGTAGCAGGAGCTGTTAGTTTAGCCAATGGAGGGGTGGAAGAGGAGGAGGAGGAGGAGCAGGAGGAAGAGGAGGAAGAAGAAGAAGACGAAGCAAGTGAAAGGGGTGAGAGCATCGCAGGAGAGGATGAGCAAGTAGGCAATGTGAGTGAGAAAGAGGAAGAGAGATATGAAGAAGTTAGGTCGCATAGTGGGAGTGAAAGGGAAGACGAGAGCAAAGGGAGTGTTGACACTGATGAGGAGAGAGATGATGCTGTTGCTGAAGAGAATGATGTTGATGAGGAAGCTGAGCACACTGGAGTTGTGCCTTCCAAATCTGCTATATTTAGTAGATCCACAGAACCCGGGGGTGGACGTGCAGGAATGTCTGGAGAAGATTCCAGGGATTCAGACTATGAGGGTGGGGTGGAATTGGCAACTAACCGACAAGAGGCTTTCAGTGAAGGGGAGAGTCAATCTGCAAAAGGGGACTTTGATGAGGGCTCAGAGGAGAATGAGAGGAATGAAGGTGAGGCGAAGGAAGGAGATAGCATGAAAGATCTGAGTTATGAGGAAGCTCCAGAAAAGGAGTCAGATGAGGACTGTCAGGTATGCAATCTTGGACTGTCACAAGAGTTCACAGCATTGTTAGTACACAATGACATACTTTCAACAGTGCATGAAGCAGGTTCAGCAGCAGAACTGCTTGCAAATGCAAACAAGGTGCTACTGTCTTGTTAAGTCAGATTACTGCTTCCCATGTGCTCTGTTGCTTGTGTTGGAGCATGGTAGGAGAAACCTTCCTCTAATCAGCAATGCAGTCTTGGGTTCATTCAAGGAATTTTCTGTTGCCCAGTATTTCAGGTGGTAGTGTTTTTTTTCTTGCTGTTACGCTGTCAGATCTGAAACCTCTATGATGTGTGATCCTTCAATTCTATTCAAGTTGACGTAAATTTAAGTGGGAGAAAATTTCAGTACTTATGAAGATACATGGCTATTCTTTGACAGCAGTTCCTCTTCCACAAGCTGTTAATGGAATCTGCCATTTCCTCAGAAAAATTCTAGTTCTGACCCTAAAGACTGCTGCAGATAGTCTCTTTTTTAGCCTGTATATTTGAATCTCTGCTAGAGTTGCTTTTGGTATGTCATTCCAGGCATGTTGGTAGGAGCCTTAACAGAGAATTCAGAGAATCTGTGGGAATGTCTTTATAGGTCGAGGAAGGTTATGATGAGATGGATGAAGAGGAGGGCATTCTTGAGGTGGTCTATACAAAGGAGCTGCCATCGAAGAACTCACGCTTCTGTACAGGAGTGAGGACCAACCTTCAATCAATATCACGCAGGCCTGTCTCAAAGCCAGTTAGATATGAGGAGTCTCAGGATGAAGAGGATGAGGAGGAAGAAGAAGATGATGCTGAAGACTGTGAGTGAAATTTTTGCATTGCCCTGATGTTCATTGCCATTCTTCTTCAACTCTTTTCATTTGTTTTCTCCCTGTGCTTCTTTTGATGAAGACTTGGTAGTGATGGCTTGTCTTTTGGATTAGGTTTGGAATTATCATTTTCTTTTGAGGATTAACCATTGTCAAAACTGTCAAGTTGGTTTTCTTGTTTCCTTTCAGGTAAGAAATTTGGACATTGATGATGGGTTGTAGATTGTGATTGAATGGAGATAAATACTGTAGTTTCCTTGGTATACTGATATGCTCCAGTTGTAATGCTTCCATGGGACTGGGAAAAAGCAGCAGATGATTCCCGAGACTCTGATTTTGATCCAACAGACAGAGGTTCCAACCATGGTGCTGCGCAAGTATGTACTCCAAAGTCATGGCTGCCTTTTACCCCTTTACATGTTGAAAACTGTTGTCATCATCTCAAACACTCTTGTCGCACTATCCACAACATATGTAGCTGTAATGTTGTGGTAACCTTCTGCAGTGATATTATTGTAAGGTGTAGATTTTGTAGAAGATTTCCTGTTCTCTACAGATAATTCTAGTTCACTTTTCATTCTAATCAATTGGGTGCACATTGGAGCATGAATGCCATCTTTGAAAACACTTTCTGCCAGATTCCAAGAAGCCCTTAATCCAACACACAGGGAAGCTGGGCTCATAGTTGGCAGGATAATATGAAGATTTTTTGTTTCGTAAGATTTTTCTAATGCTGTTTACCTTGTTTCTACAGAAAGGTGGTGAAATGGATGACAGTGAGGGCGATCTGTCTGACGACGATGATTATGAAGAAAGCCTGAAACTTTCAGATGACAGTGATGATGACTACAGTAAGGGAGGGGGTCGCCGAAGGCGCAAGACTACTTGTATGTCTCAATTTCAGTCTATATCCCGGAAGCCTAACATCCGTGGTCATCGGTCTAGGACTCTAGTCTCTTCAATGAACGATGAGAATGAATCTTCCGCCAAGGACACTGATAAGGATGATAGTGAAGAAGATTCCAGCTATGGCCGCCCACCAAGGAAGCTTGGTTCCTCTGCTCGTGGGAAGCACTCAGCTGGGTCTGGGTTTGGCCACTTGACACGGAGAGAGCGTGACACACTCTCTATAAGGGGGACTCGCACTTCAGGTCGAGCGCTCCCCAGGAAGTCATATGCAGAGGTGGAGGAGAGTGAAGATGAGGATGAGAAGCAGGCAAAGAAGCGGGCCAAGGTTTGAACTCACCATCATGTCAGTATTGTAGCTTGTAGGATATTGGCTTTTGTCAGTGTATCAATCTTGCTCACGATCTCTCCAGCTACAGGTATTGAACTTGATAGTGGTGACATGCATGTGTTTTCAGCATCTACGAGTTCTTGGGACTGTGAACTTTGCTGATATATTGTTTCCAGAGATATTCTGTGCCTATTTCTGGGAGCAAGGAGGTCCATGCTTGAAATTGTTGCTATATTTCAGGAAAAATCTCTTTGTGACTCGTTTTTCCTGCCACTGTAATAGTGTTAAAGGTGCCAGTTGGGCTCCTTTCTTTTTGTCAGGTTTTTGTCAGTTTTTAGGTTTCTTGGGTCTTTGCACACTGTCATGTTTGAAGCAGCTTTTTGCTTTTGCATTACAGGTTGCAGCAGATGCAGACATAGAAGAAGAGGATGGGGATACAATAGAAAGAGTTTTGTGGCACCAACCAAAGGGCATAGCTGATGAGGAAGCTGAAGAGGGAAGGCATGCTGAGCCTTTTGTTCTAGACACTGATCCACATGCAGAGCTCAATTGGGATGAACAGGAATTCTACATCAAGTGGAAAGGCCAATCATACCTTCACTGTCAGTGGCAGCTTCTCTCAGATCTCTCACAGGTCTTGTACCTTTCACTGCCAGTAAGAAAAATGAACTACCTGAGATTTTGAATGTTATAATATGTGTTCAGCTGTGATCCAATTAACAGGTTTGGCTGTGTCCTGGTTGATCGCTTGAGCAGCTTAGTGGCTACAAGAAAGTCCTGAACTACATGAAGAAAATTGAGGATGACAGACAAATTCGACAAACACTATCTGCAGAAGAGGTAATATCATTCCTAAGTCAGTCATGTCACCCATATTGGGATTTTTTGATGTCCCTGGTTAAAAGCTATATGCCCTGCCTCTTTGTTTCTGCCTTGGGGACTTGGCATTCACAAGGAATCTTCTTTTCCTCTTTTCCTCCTTTTTTATTGTTAGTATCTTAGTGTCTTTTTTCTTGTTATGTGAAGGGTTCCAGAGGATTGTGTATTCTAATGCCAAGTTTTTGGTTTAAGGAAAACTGGAGTGGCTGGGGTGGCACAGTTGGGCAGCAAAAATCTGAACTCCTGTGGTTTGGCAGGCAGAACTACATGACGTTAGCAAGGAGATGGAGCTGGACTTACTCAAGCAGTATCGCCAGGTTCAATTTTTTTGATCAATTGCTTGTTAACCCATTTCAATGCTGGGAGTTATGAGAGGAATGCTGTTGTTAGTGGGAATGTTTCCTTGTGTTTTTCTTTCAGTTTGGAAATGGGGGCATGTTGACATGTTTTGGCTGACCTGACCTGAGGATTTCTGTTTGAATCCTCAATCTAGTATGTTTTCACATTCAGTTTCCACAGAGCAAGCCTGTCCTGTGGAGAAATCACTTGGGATAAAATCTGGTACTCAGGAGCTGCACCCAAAAAGGAGTTGTGAGAATGAATGACATACTTGTTTGCTGATGATAGGTGGAGCGAGTATTTGCTGACAGAACACGGACAGAGAATGATGAGGAGATATCGGAGTATTTGGTCAAGTGGAAAGGACTTTCCTATGCAGAATCCACATGGTATTTTACCTTGTGTGCTTGTAGTAGGCCTAGAACACAATATGCCTTTGGTTTTGTTATTAAGATGCTTGAGTGACATTTAGTAGGTGGGTCTGATAATGTGGCAAAATGTGAAGTAGTCTTTCTTGTTGACCCATCTTGTTTCTCACAGTTTCACAACATTTGACTTACAATGGTTCACAATCGTAGTAATTGCTGCAACAAATACTTTCATTAGGGTGTAAATGCCATGCATGTATATTTCTTGCAGGGAGAAAGATACCACCATTTTGTTTGCACAGGATGCCATTGATGAATACAAGGTGAGACTCTGATTACTCCTGTGTTTGCAATTGTGCCATATATGGAGTCTGTGAGTAAGTTATAAGCAGTTTTTTATCACCTTGGTTTTGGTTTTGTTGTTGTAAAAGTTTGTGGCTTTGATGTCCTCCACAGCTTTACTGCTTGCTTGAGTAGCTTAAGTAGAATCCTGTGAGACTAGAGGTGTGGTGGGTTTTTGAATGCCTATCTGAACATTGATCATTTATTGCTCAAGGAGTGGATCAAGAGGGGGTGCTTGATTGTAATGTTGCGCCATAAGTTCTTGTTCCTTGAAGGGTTTAGGGAAATGCTATATTTCTCACAAGGTTGCAACTCTGCAGGCTTTTTTTTCTGCAGAGGACATTGGAATGTGATATTGGGCGATTCCTAGATGTTTTCATATGCAGTGAGAAGAAGAAAAGGTTCATTATTAGATCAACCATTTGTCTGATTCAACTTCTTCATGGTTGATCTGGTGTTTGTCAGGCACGTGAAGCTGCCATGACTGTACAGGGAAAGCTTGTTGATTCTCAAAGACGAAAGGGCAAAGGTAACACAAGAAATTCTGGTAGACCTTGCATCATAGAGCTTGTATCATCAGCCCCATTTCTTGTTAATTATGTTAGACCCATTTTTCACTTTTACAATATCTGGTGACACAACATAGTTCAACCAAGAGTACATGTTTCTACAAATGCAGAGGATTATTGACAACCCAGGTGCAACAATTCCAGTTCTCACCTTTGGCAGATCCTTGGTAGTCAAGTATTGCAGGTGTTGTGGATTTAAAAAAGAATCCTTCTGACATGACAAGAATTTACAAAAGATCTTGTTTCCAACCACAGTGTAAAGAACTTCAGGATGCCACAAGGATTATTAGTTCATTGGCTTTGTTCATGTGAATTGCAGTGAGCTTGCGGAAGTTGGAAGAACAGCCAGAATGGTTGAAGGGGGGCACTCTACGTGATTACCAGCTTGAAGGCTTGAATTTTTTGATGAACAGGTCTGTTGCTACTATGCATTGCAGAGAAGTGTTGCTTACATGCAATATAATTAGGCCAGCAGCAATGTCCTTTGGCCTTGCCCATGACAATAGTGATTTCTGCCATGAGCAGTATTAGTGGATATGCTTATGGGTTATGGCAGTTTCATGTAGGCAATCAGAATTATGCTTGTATTGACTTCTTTTGCTGTTCCTAGCAAGCCTAAAAAGACGTTGTGGGTGATGTTCTTGTGGAAAGCTGGAGGAATAATACAAATGTCATTCTTGCTGATGAAATGGGTCTGGGCAAGACTGTTCAATCAGTTGCAATGCTTGGGTTCTTACAGGTGTGTTTGTCAAACCTCTCTATTGGGACTTTGTTTTGTTGTTATTCTCAATTACAACACATAGAGAAGCATGCCTGGGGGATCAAGGTATACGTGGGGATATGTCTGCACTAAAACTGTTCTTTCCATGGGCGATTTGTGTTGCAGTTGTCTTCACTTTTTTGGTATGTCAAGGTGGCAGAAATGCTGTATGATTGTTGAAATACCTATTTTCTGGCTTAAACAGCCAGTGTATTACTTTGTGTGAATATGTTACAAGAAGCTTTTGATGTTGTTTGTGGGTCTGATGTGGTTAGATGACCAGGAAATTCCCAATCTCAGAGCTTGAACTAAGACAAAATGGAAAAAAAAACCTGAGCTCTCTTTAAATGATCATTCCTGTCTTTCCTGCAGAATGCCCAGCAAATCCATGGACCATTTCTGGTGGTTGTACCACTTTCAACAATCGCCAACTGGGCAAAGGAATTCAGGAAGTGGTTGCCAGAAATGAATGTGGTTGTGTATGTGGGCAACCGTGCTAGTCGTGAGGTACGCATTGTCTTAATGATGAAGAAGGTCATGTGAACTTTAAGTACCAGGCACTTTCCATCAGTTGATTCATGAATTACTATTAGTGTTGGAATCTTGCTTCAGTAGCTAGCATGACATGTAGAAATGCTCGAAATGGTTTACTTTTATATCTGATTAGTGGCAGTAATGTGACATGAATGTTTGGAATAGTTTGAAAGAGTCATGATCCTGGATGGACAGGGTCCGGGTCTCTAGTTCTTCATAAGATTTCACAACATTGGCTTGTTTTGTATATAGGTCTGTCAGAAATATGAGTTTGAAACAGGGCGAAAGACTGGGCGTACTGTCAAGCTCAATACACTGCTTACCACCTATGAAGTTGTCTTGAAGGACAAGGCAGTTTTGTCTAAAATCAAATGGAGTTACCTCATGGTTGATGAAGCCCACAGGCTCAAAAATAGTGAGGCCTCCTTGTACATGACTTTAACTGTAAGTCCTGTTTGACCTACACCCTACTTTTGCATGAAGGTCCTTGTACTCTGTAAATGCATTATACAAGCAGCATTATTTGCTGTGATTCTTGAAGACAGTTTGGGATTTTTATTTTATTGGAGAGTGTGGGTCATGTGGTTGTGGGTGCTTAAGCACTGCTGAACTCTAGTGTTCATGTATTGATGCATTTTGTTTGTTAGAGGCTTCCAGGTGAAAGGGGTTGCCTTAGAATCAGATGATGATAATTGGCATCCTGGAGTTCAGAAAAAACATGAGGCACCCTAGTGTGTCACGTCACCTCTGTGCCAATGTTTTTCAGCTGTATAGTTTGTGGGTCCTCAACATGCACTTTGGGTATTTGTTGTGTTTTCAGGAATTTAGTTCAAAGAACAAAGTTCTTATCACTGGCACACCTTTACAAAACAGTGTTGAGGAACTCTGGTATAGAGACTCTGCCCACATCACTCTTATTCCTTCAATAACTATGGGGCTATTTTTCTTGGCAATCAATGTGGGAGTTGCAATGGGTGCTTTTATCCCCCCTTTTCATGAGTATGACTCATCAGTGCATGTTTCTGTGCTAGAACAGATTGATGTGGTGATGACATTGTGGTTATGCACCTTCTGTGGCTTCAAGTTAATCTCTTGAGAGTAGTGCAAATAGTTTTGAGGCATCCATCTCTGTTATATGGGCAATAGGATCCATGTTCATTTTCTGATGTTATGCTGGTATTTGGATCCCAGGGCACTGTTGCATTTCCTTGATCCTGAAAAGTTCAGAAGCAAGGATGAGTTCACTGAGAAATATAAGAACCTTAGCTCATTTGATGAAAAGGAGGTTTGTTCCTCCATCTCCGATCACTTCTGTGGATTATGGATATTTGAGATTGAAGGTCCTGTTCTTTCCTTGTGTGTAGTTCTGAAATGGACGGTTCATGTTTCTTGATAAACAAGAGCAGTTGTTACATGCATTTGGCAATGACTTAGTTTGAAGGCATTGATGGTTAGTTTGAGCAAAATCATTTGATACTGGTAAATCTCTCTTTTGCCAGCTTGCCAGCTTGCACACAGAGCTTCGGCCTCATTTGTTGCGAAGAGTTATCAAGGATGTGGAGAAGTCACTGCCCCCTAAGATTGAGCGTATTTTGCGAGTGGAAATGTCACCTCTTCAGAGGCGGTGAGTTTCTAAGTAGCACACTTGCTCTCTTGGCATTAGTTTCCTTGGATTTCTGTCATTGAATCATGAATGCTCACTATGATGGAAAGACAGAAAGAAATGAGGGATATATAGGTGAAATGATACTTGAATTCTGCTTAGCAGCTCTGATTGCAAATTGACAGAACTGCTTAACAGCTGCAACAGAAACAGGGAGAACTTTGTGCTGACAAGTCTCATAGTGAATTAACCAAGAAGTATAGATGTAGAATTCCTCAAGATGAGTAGTAGATGAATGTCTTGAGAGAGGCCAAAACAGTAGCAAGTTGGATAGCCTGATGGAATGCAAGAAACAGAGTTGGAGACCGATCAATGGTTTGTAGCTTTTTTGGGATTATGATACAACCTTTGTCAAAACATTTGGAAGGCTCATTGCGTCCCTGGGGAAAGGTGTAAAAGAGTTATGGAATTTTGGATCAGGTACTACAAGTGGATCTTGGAGCGGAACTTTCATGATCTGAATAAGGGTGTTCGTGGAAATAACCAGGTTGGGTTTTGATAGATATCTCTTCCGAATGGGTGCTCCTACTGGGAATCCATTCTCTCCTTGTTTGTCCTCTTCTTGTTGCACCAATAAGAGAGCTCTCTTTACCTTTCCAGATGTGTTGTCAAGCTCATTGCAGATCCTTGATTCAACATAGAATCCTTTTTGTTTCATGAAAAGTGAGTGAAATGTAAGACTTGACAGTTGTCATGCTTTTGTGTGGTGGTTGGTTGTAACTCAAATGCAGGTCTCATTGCTGAATATAGTTGTGGAGTTGAAGAAATGCTGCAATCACCCCTTCCTATTTGAGAGTGCTGATCATGGTTATGGTGGTGATGCAAGCACAAATGATAACAATAAGGTGCAGCGGATTGTATTAAGCAGTGGCAAGCTTGCCTTGCTTGATAAGCTGTTGACACGTCTTCGTGAAACCAATCACCGTGTTCTCATCTTCTCCCAGGTGCAGTTTACATTCAGGCATTCACCTTGTTCAGATCACCTTGTGCTATTGAACTGTGCAGTTGTATGAATTATCTCAAGAGCAAAACCAGAGGAACTGCGCAGTTATGTGCCCTTATGATTGTGCAGTAGCAATTTGATGTTTGAAACTGCCATGTGGTTGAAGTTGCTGGCACAGTACAGTCTAGGATGAAAATTTCCCATAGTAGGAATTGTGTACCATAGAAGAAAGTGAGGACATTGGAAAGGGGAATAAACTTCAATCCAGCAATGATGGGGGTTGGACAGATGGTAAGAATGCTTGACATTCTTGCGGACTATTTGAGCCTGCGAGGATTCCAATTCCAGCGTTTGGATGGCAGCACCCGTGCAGATTTGCGGCAACAAGCTATGGAGCATTTCAATGCCCCTGGGAGTGAGGACTTCTGTTTCTTGCTCTCTACAAGAGCAGGAGGCTTGGGTATTAACTTGGCCACTGCAGATACAGTTATTATTTTTGACTCAGACTGGAATCCCCAAAATGACCTCCAGGTTTGGATATCACCTTACCTGTCATTTCTCTGTTGAAGGTCAAACTGAGATTGGGTTGAGGAATTAGTACCCACATTGAATGGGGCACTTTCTCTAAATTATGTTTTGATGTTTTCTCTTCTCTATATATTGTTCAGCAGTCCAGATATACATGGAAAGGAGTCTGAAACAAAAGGCCCTAAGGTCTGCATTGTGTCTTCAACCTTTCAGACACTTCTGTTCAATTCTGCAGTTTGATCAGCGAAAGTCAGAATTTTTTTATGATGTGCCTAGTTAGTTTTGTTATGAGTACTATGAGGGTTGCTTATAGAATGTTTCCCCCATTCAGGCAATGAGCAGAGCGCACCGTATAGGGCAGCAGGATGTGGTGAACATCTATCGGTTTGTCACTAGCCGAAGTGTTGAAGAAGATATTCTTGAACGTGCGAAGAAAAAAATGGTGAGGAATCTTTACTGCTCAAAATGGTGATATTGTGCAAATTCTCTTGGTTGTCTTCCAAACATGCCAAGTCTTTTGCCAGCATCCTTCCCCTGTAAACTCTTGCAGCCATTGAGTGTGGAGCACTTGTTTCCATTTAAGGAGTCGTTTGGCTATACTTTTGTCATGTTTCAAATGACAGAAGGCTTTGAGCAATTCCAAAGTTTGGAGCTGGAGGGGTTCATAATTCATTTGTTGTTCCAACTCCTTTGTGTAAAGGATTAAGACACTTGTTGCATGCTCCAGGTTCTGGACCACCTTGTAATACAGAAGCTAAATGCACAAGGGAGACTTGAGAAGAAGGAGACTAAAAAGGGAACAGCTATTTTTGATAAGGTACAATCACGCTTTCTTGCCATTGTTGATGGTCATAAACTTATAAGAGTATATACAGAAATACTGCATTGCAACTCAAGTAGGTTCTTCTATTGCTGCAGCGATTATGTTGTATTATTTGATATCTGCACTATGGTAGGTCTGGCACTTGTCTAAAAGAATTCAGATTCCCCACATGGGATTCTCACATTGCCTAGGGTGGTACCCCAGGCAACTTGCACTATGGTTAACCGGTTGTCTCTTGGCAGCTCTGTATCAATACAAACCTGAGTCTTTCAGACTCTGGAGAATTAGTCTTGTCTGATTTTTCTGGTCATTGCATTCTTTAGGTGATTGCTGTACTGGTTACTTACCATTGACTATCTATTATGCATTTGCATGTCAGAATGAGTTGGCTGCCATATTGCGGTTTGGGGCGGAAGAGTTGTTCAAGGATGAAAAGAATGAGGAGGATGTAAAGAGTAAGCTAGAGAACATGGACATTGATGAAATTTTGGCCCGTGCGGAGAAAGTGGAGACCAAATCAGCTGAAGTGGATGCAGAAGGCAATGAGCTGCTCAGTGCATTTAAGGTATATGCTTTGTTGGAACTTTCTGTGGTTTGTCCTTATTTTTCTTCTTGTATGAGGAAAATACCTAGGTAATCTCCATCTCTTTCCTTTTTTTGTTGAGCTAGCCAGCAATCTGGTTGTGTGTTCCCATTCCAGTGGGTCTTGTGGTAGTCAGTCAATGGCTGACATCGACCTCCACTCACTGCACAGATTTGATAAAGGCATTTGGGATGTTATGGGTAGTTGGTCACTACAATACATGTTTCTGTTAGCAATCACTGGCATGTGTGGGACCTGCCATTGTTCAAACCGGTCCTCAGTTTTTTCTTCGTCTTTCAGTGTTGGGTCTCTTGTTTCTCCTGTTTGCTGATATGTTGTTGGATCTGAGATTTTTATAACCTCATTACTGGGACTCTGTTAATTCCAGTTTGATTTGAATGGGGATTTGAGAGCAATAACTGTTGCTCTGGAGTTGTTGACCCCTATCAAGTCCTATGCTATTAGATGAATTGTGTGTTAGGAGTTGCAAGTCTTCATGTGTCTTGTGGCAGGATTTGAACTGTGAACTTGTAGGTTGGCTTTGATTGTGCTTTTTCATTTGATGTTTCGTGCCAATTTCTCTTCTCTAATATATTTCTTTCTGCCTAGGAGGTATTGCACGTTCAGAGCCAGTTACTGCAGTGGTTTTCTAGTAGATGCATTGAGATTTGGGTCCCTCTCTTTTCAGTTGTTTACCACTTCTTTGACTTTCCTGACTGCATTGCTCTATGAGCTTGGACTGTGTTATGTTTTATTGTCTGAGGGGTTGTAGCTTTAGGATTTTGGTTTCATGTTATTGCTGTTACTTTACCTGGCAGGTTATGAACAAGGATTCTCTGTCCAAAAGCCAGGGGCAAGCTAAGTCTAATGAGTCCTTTCTCCCTGTATTGTGGCATCATGTAGGTCGCAAACTTCAGCAATGCAGAAGATGATGCTACCTTTTGGAGTCGGCTGATTCCCACTGAGGCAGTTGCACAGGCAGAAGTAAGACTGCACAACTTCACTTAGAATCCCAGCTGAATAGTAGGATTCTGGAAACTGCTGTTTCAATGATTTCTTCAAACTTCCTTCTTTCTCTGCACCACATGATGGTCAGTTCATTGTGTTTTCCACTGTAAAATTCCCTCAATTCAATGTGAAGTCATCAATGATGATGATACCTTCTTGTTGCTATGCTCTGACATTTTTAATGTGCACAGGAGAGTTTGGCACCACGGCAGGCAAGAGTTGTGAGGAACTATGCTGAAGAATCAGGGACAGGCAGGGATGAGAAAAAGCGGCGAGGGGAGGCAAAGGAGCGAGCTTACCCAAAACGTGGATCGAAAGCTTCCACGCCAATTGTTCCTCCATCTGTGCCCCTAGACAGAGCAGCTGCTCGTGCAGTGGAGTGGCATGGGGGAGGAGGCCTTACAAAGAAAGATGCAAATGCATTTGTTAGAGCGGTATGTGGTTACTGCATTGATGCCATGCAGGTTCAAATTACTTCCATGGTTGTAATGCCTCAAGAGATGACCTTGAAAGTTCACCAATGATATGTAGCTGGAGCAAAAGATGTGGGTCATGGGCAAACTAAGAAACAATTTCAGTTTGAATTCAGCTTCAAGTAATCTCTAAAACTAGTACTTGGGGTCTGAGACAGGTGAAGAAGTTTGGGGATAGCAGCCGTATCAAGCTCATAGCAAAAGAGGCAGGTGGGGCAGTAGCTGGCACAACATCTAGTGCACAAAAACAGTTGTGGAAAACTCTTGTTAATGGTTGCAATGAGGCTGTCCACATGGCTGGGCCTGATAGCAAGGTGACTATTTTAAGACCTTAGATAACTATCCACATTAGGCAAGCCTACAGTTGACCTTCAAACTTTGATGCCAATGGTGCACATGATGGGTAGGTCATTTTGTCAGATTTTGGCTTCTTTAACAACACAGCAAAAGTACTGGTAACACCTGGATTGCGGTTCTAGAAGTTCAAAGAGCTAAATGTGTCTGTTTTTGTGTAGTGAATTCCCATGTTTAGGGCTAATAAGAGACTGCTCCTGATCTTTGTGTCATTGGGTCCAATGAAGAGCAGGTTTCCAATTTCTGCAACTTTTTTCTTATCTCTGAACATTGAATTGCTATTGTTGCTCGGCGCAGGCTGCAGTCTTGGATTTTTTTGGGGTGCCAGTGAAAGCACAAGAGGTGCTTGGTCGGGTAAAGGAGTTGATGCTGCTGGGAAAGCGTTTGAAACGATTTAGTGACCCTGTGAATCAATTCCGGCTCAGATCCCATCCTAGAAATCCCTCATGGTCAAAGGCTTGTGGATGGAGTCAAGGTAATATTTTCTCCCCTCCCTGTCAAGCTTGTAATTCTCATCTGCTGTACATGGAACTAGTGGAAGTAGGGAAATAATGCAACCCTCTGGTCTTGATATGGTGATCTGTCACATATAAGCAAATTTTCATCCCGATCAGTTTTGTTCAAAGGATTGCACTTACATGGGAAGAATCACAAATTCTGAAATCATGGATTCTGAGTACAGTAATTTTGCCTCCTGACTTTTGCTTATGAAAATCTGCTTTGACTCTGTTTCTGGGACTATAGTAGTGGAATGGTCCACATCACTCCTTCTGGGATTTCAAATGACTACAAATTCTTGACTTTGGTTACAAGTTCATGGTCCTGTTATCTATCAAATTGCAATGATTGATTATTCTCTTATTCTTGAGTTGTTGGGTGCCTAACCATTCAGATGTTCTGCATGCTGCAAGTGTATGTAAACTAGAGTGGAATTTCTTAAGTTATTAGACCCCCCTAATAGGTTGTGGAATGATTGACCTAGCTTTCTGGCTTAGAGTGTCAGGTCATCTTTCAATTCTATTCTGGTTGACTCAAGTTGTTAAGTGTGGAGAAGTTCTGGATAATATTAGTGATGGAAAGTATTGGTCCTTTGAAGCTTGTAGCTGCTATTTATCATGAAGTTGATGGTCTAACACTAGTGTGCAGCTCTCATCAGGTTATGACTGCACTGATCATTGTGTCAAAGTGTGGTTCTGTAGTTTTCTCCCCAATCTCATAGATGGGTCCTTTGAAGCTATGAAGCAGGCTTGATGCAGTGTATGGGCCTGCACATGACAGCTGAATGAGCTACATAAAAAGGGCATCGATGTTTTCTTCAATTGAGGTTCCAAACAAATGGGTTCATTCATTCTTTTGAGGTATTAATCAATTTTCTAGCATTTTGAAGTTGTCTCTCTGTGATGTTTTACAGTTGACGATGCTAGATTGCTTTTGGGTGTCTACTATCATGGACTTGGCAACTGGGAGAAAATCCGCACAGATGAGCGTCTTCTACTGGATGACAAGATTGCTCCTGCAGGAACCTCTGCTGGAGAAACATCCTTGCCCCGGCCTACCCACTTAGAGGCTCGAGCAAATGCACTTTTGCGCAAGGTGTGATCTTGTTCCTGTCCTTGTTTGTCCCAAATGGCCTTGTTAAGAAGATTGTGGCTATTGGATTTGAATGAATATTGGTGGAAAGTTAAGTAGATTTGCAGGAGTTTCTGGAATCACAGTTTGGCTTCTGTTTCATGTTGACCTAATGTAATCTTGTCAGAAGCTCATGTACAGAGGTCTCTGTTGGGGGGGGTGGTCCTTCCACTTATCCTTTGGGTGTCCTGTTGCTGATGTCTGATTTTTTCCTAATGTCTTGGGATCACATGTCATCAATCTCAGCTTCTGACATTGTGTGTTCATATTTGATTAGGAACTTGAGGTCTCTGGTGAGGCAAATGTGACTATTGGGTTTGAAAGACCACACAGAGAGAAAGCTGGACAGAAAACAGATTGTTTGGAAGATCATGCCAATGATTGGCATCATTCAAAACCCTCTACAGGGAATGCAAAGCGAACTGCTGTTGGTGCAGCTGGATTTAAGGGTACAGCCAGGGATCGAGCTGCTAAGCGGTTCAAAGTTGAAGTGAATGTCAAGGAGGAGGGTGAGATTTCAGACACAGATGAAGCAGCTGTCCAGCAGCAACCACTGAGTAGGAGCCGAGTGAAAGAGACAATGACAAGACAGTCAAAAGAAGAGAAGTGGCATGAATGGTGTGCTCAGATGATGGATGACCAAAAACGCACACTTGATCACCTCCAGAAATTGCAGACAGATTTTGTTTTGCCAAAGGAGGAGGTGAAACTACTGTTCTATTGACATTTGCTACTTACTACCACAAAAGAGGTTTAGTATTCACTGTAAGGGAAACCTTGGCAATCTTTAATAGCACAATCATGAACTTCACAATGAGACTTTGAAATGGTGTGAAACAGGAGTTGCAGAATTTCACCTGAGTTTTATGCTTGCTTCCAACATTCAATTGGCAATTTCTTGTAGTTCCCAAGCAGACTTTTATATCTTAGCAAGGAAGAACAATTAGAACTCCCGTATGGTCACCCTGGCACACATTTAACATATAGTTTGTGCAGATTCTTGTTGTGTTCAATAGGGTTTGTAGTTTAGTTCCATTTTGTTGTTGTGATGCAAAAGGACATAGAATTCATGAATTATGTTAGAGCTTGTGTGATCTCACATGACATAAGAACAAAAGGTCCCAGGTTGGCAACTGTGCTTCTTCTAATGCCCTTTTGTTTTTTTTTTTGCTGGTTGTTGATACAGGTGCTTGTTAGAGTGAAGGCGTACCTTCAGAAGCTGGGTACAAGGATTGATTCCATTTTATCTGAGAACGAAGGGGCTCCTAATCCTGACAGTAAGTTTATCTCATAATCTTGTTCTTGAAATCCCACTGCATGTAGAGAATACGCTGGCTTGGCATGTAATTGGAGTGCTGGTGGGAATTCTTCACTTCTCATCCTGTCTTCTTTCATGTGCTGATTAAGCTGCAGGTAGCAACATCATAAACAGTGATGAAGCTTAACCTCACAAGCTTGTTGCAGATACTATTAACTTAGGCCATGCCTCTTCACTGTTTGCCAATATAAATGACTTCAAGTCTTTCTGATGCTTCCAGATGTGTAACAGAATTTCACAATGCAGAAGTTTCTATGATTGTTTTGCTTGAAATTTTGAGGAGACAATACTAAATACTTATCTACACCCACTGTTGGGAGGGTTATGGAGTCGGTGGGAGCAAATGGCAGCTAGTTGCTGCCATTTATGATGAAGGTGCTTGTCTGGTAATTTGTGAGTAATGCATGCAAGGTTATGACTGCATCATTTCTTCTTGTCTCAGTCTTGGTTTGGGCAAAACTGACACAATGGGTACCTTCAAAGTCTTGTTATGGAGTTTTCTCTGCAATCCCATGGATATGTATGCAGCAACATCATCACAAATGTGAGGATGAATGGTTGCTGAGGTAGATATGATGCAAAGCTTTGGGGGATTGGAGATTATAATGTAACTGGAGGATTTGGGGACTGGTGTTGGTTTTCATTTCTTTGTGGTCAGCTGTGTTGTCTATAGCTTTCTGTGGGATGTTGCATCACCTATAGACTATCCCACATAGGGAAATCTGGTTGTGATGAGCTGATCCTCACTTTTACTTGTTATGAAATCATGGGGCTTTGATCACAGGAATGGCTACCAGACTTTGGAACTATGTGGCAACATTCTCAAATCTGTCAGGTGGGCGACTCTCTGAAATCTACATGAAGCTAAAACAGGAGCATCATGCAGAGGTGGGCACATCATCTCAAGATGTAAACCACGGAAGTGCTGCAGGCCCAAGTGGGAGAGAGGACCATAACCACTATCCCACAGGTAGGAAGCGGGGGAAGACTTCATCTGATGCAGTAATTGCAGAAGTGGATGATTGGAAACATGGCCATGGAGACAATGGAGAAGATGCTCATCCTTCAGGTGCACATGAAGGAAATTATGGGTCTTCAGACCGCAGCAACTGGGATAGGAGACCTGGAAGTTCAGAGGGTAGGGAGAGTCGAGGTGGGGGAGCAAATGTAAATGGGAGGGGTTCGAGTTATGATACAGCAAGGGGTAGAGGGGGGAGGGGTTCTTGGGGATCTCAATGGGTGGGGGCAGATGCAAGAGGGGATTGGAATCGAAGAGACCTAGTCAGGCCCCAGAAAACTCAGTCCAAGACCCCCTATGGAGCCTTGTATCCAAATGGACCTTCTCATACCCCAGCTTTCACACAATGAGAGACGGGGCCAACCTTATACTTCAATTTTTTTCTCATTCAATAAGATCATGTTCACTACTGAGTGCCTCAACAAGAAGTTGTTGAGATTTTTATGCACTTGCTGTCCACATGGTTTCCAGTTTCAGAACTTGAGCTTGATATTGGACAAATGCATAAACTTCACTCTCTTTTGGTTGGAGACATGGATCTGGTATCAGTAAAACCTGTTTCTTTCATACAGTATGTGCAAAGAGACCAGGTCTTCCAGAGGGGTCAGAGTGAAGAAATAGATGGTTAAAAACCAGAGAACAGTCTCCATATTTGTGACAGTTGGATTTCAGTTTAGGGGGTTTGACTGTGGTAAAAGAAAAAGTTAGGATGGATGAATATGGCAGTTTTCCAATGCCATGAAGGGGAAAAATGGTGATGTCAATGAAGAGACAGCATGTGTACTGTTGATGGAAATGGTAGATGTTGATAGAAAGGGTAGATCTTGCTATGGTGTAAGGAATCACAATTGATATGTCAGTGGACTGTGATGTCAAACTGGGCTGGTCATTCTCATCCAGTCTACATGGTGGTAGGCAAGCTTGCTATATCAGAGGTCACTTGGCAAGTGCTTATGGATATCCTTGGGGGGATATTATGAACAGACAAGCATATTGGACTGTATGCAAATTGTTGAGAGCTACAGACCAGTATAATTCTTCTCATTTTGTCACAAGGCCGCCAAGAGTGGCTACTACATCTGGGTATGGATAGCTTGACCTCTGGTTAACTGTTTTTAGGCTTTGTTGCATTTCTCAGCATGATTAGGAGACACTGATTCATTTTCACGTATAAGCAAAATCATCAAAGCCCAAGTCATAAGACCACCATTGTGCAACAAGGTTGTTGGGTATCATTAAATGGAGTAATTTTAATGAGGGTCAGCATGAAATATTGAAATTGAGTATCAATGGACATTTATTGCATAGGATTTGAAAACTTTTGTGACGATGGTGAAGGTGGCCTGAAGAAAACTGAGGATGCATGATGAAATTCAAAAAATTCAGAGTGCCACAAATGTTGATGGTAAAAGGAGTTTGAACTTTGAAGGTGTTTTTAAAATCTTTTTCACAGCAGATTTGTCCTCAGATCCTCAGATTTGGCTAAATTGAGGACCAGAACCCTCGGCTGGCTTGGCTGAGTTTGCAGATAACTAAGCATTTTGCATCAGCAGAATTTTCTCAGTTTATGTGGAGGGGCATGTGATCAAGCCGAATCTGTGCTCTGCAGAAAGGCAGAGTGGCCACTTCGGTTTTTGAAATGGGTTGCCTCTCTTTCATTTTGTCCTGTGATAGCACACAGGGTGTTGTTGCTGAAAGAAGTGCTTTCAACTATCAGTGAGTAAGAGCATCTCCACCCTCAAACGGTAAACCCTAAACCTAAACAACCTAAACCCTAAACCTGACACAACTCCTTATGTCTTACATCTGGACGAGTAATAGTCACTGTCCAAATCCATGGTAGAAAAAAAGCTTTCAAATGGGTTAAAATGACCAATGCAAAATGGACCATTAATACTTGGGAGCAGCAGGATTTGTGCTATCCTGCTCCACGATTTAATGAAAAGGGGTGTTTGCTGGTCTCGGGTGGAGATGCTATATAACATGTTAATATTAAACCGTTATCGAATGCTACAAAACTGTTATATTTTAATTGATAAAATGCTAAACCAGTTTAATCTGGCCATCCAATTAATGTCTTTTAAAATCTTGTAGTTTCAATATTCAAGGAGAAGGCCTTGAAAACCTCCCAGAAATACTGGACCCTTGTGATGGCATGTCGCGCTGTCCTCAAATTGAGATCTTTAAAATAAAGTGCACAAGTATTTTACTAGAACCTTATTTGTAAATAACAATTACACATTTTGAATGTCACTTTACTCAATATATATATATATATATATATATATATAACCACCAAATTCAATAATCTCATTTGTCTGAAAAAATAAATTTTCAGGCCTACATGTAACCCTATTCTACTAAGCATTGGAAAAAATGGTCTCTTTCTAACAATTCCATTGCTCCTCCAAAAATTCTCACGAACCTACCAAACTCTATAATATAAGGTTAATGAAAATATTTATAGACATTTTATTTGAATTTATAACCCAATTAAACTATTAAGTTTTTTTAAAAGTAAAAGACATTTTGAATTAAATGTAATTAGGAAATTTAAAAAGATAATCATTTTTTTTAAAAAAAATCTTCAAGCCTACACACAACCTTATTCAATTGGGCATTGAAGAAAATGGTCTCTTTCTAACAATTCCATTGGTCCTCCAAAAAAATTGTTAAATCTCTCAAGCCATATTAGACAAGGTTAATGAAGATATTTATAGACCTTTGTGATATGCTAGAGTTGTCATTGTTAACAAGTTTTCAAGTATAAATGTGTTTTAGGGTTTGGGAAGGGGGATTTGAGTTCACAACAATAGTCATGAGATGGTGGCAAAGGAAGCTACTACTACAACACACATAACATGTATAGTTAGTGTTGTTAATATAGGAAAGATGGTGAAGTTGCAATATGAGGCAACAACTAATCTATCTTTGCTTATGACATTTGTGGCTTTTGCTACATTCTTGTCCCATCCAACCATAGGTAATGAGTAGAATCAATAAATATAAATTGGCATTCTCCTAATGGATTTATTGAACATGGTGTGCATTGTTTCCTACTAGAGGCTAGAATATCATGAAATTCTATAATGGCCAATGACTAATTAGAGATTTTGGAGAGCTGTGGCCAAGCATAAGGTTTGAATATGTGGTTTGCATTTTTCTATTACTAGGCTCCATTGTAACTTTGGGTATTGATGATGACTATGATGTGTGTAAATGTTCAAAATGTTTATGAAACAACAAAAAAAAGGTGTTATTGGGAGAAAAGCTAGTGCTCATCACATTGAACTTTGATATTAACATTCATCATTCCTACCAACCATTAGTGGTAACCATTGGAAAGTTTTAGGTGGCTACAAGTACACTTGCACAAGTTGCATGGAATTTTGTGAATGATGGGTGAGTAAGCTTCTACAAGGGCTTGGACTCTAGTCACCTGATGTGACTATATTACATGCTTATAATTAAGTTGTAGTTTTAGAAAAATCAACATGGATTTGTATTTTGTGATGGGTTGTTTCCACGATGTTCGCACCATGTTGGGATCTTAACTTCTTGCATATGTGTTGTTGGCTTTTATTGACAATGCCAACTAAGAAGTAGGTCAAGAGGTGTGAGTACCAAGATTTCTTGGCCCTTCTAATTGTTGACTGCCTATTGTGGGATCAACATTTTCAAATTGTTACAAGTTCAATACATGACAATTTTCCCTTTGCTATTTGGACTATGATCCATGTGAGATGTTTCTTGGTATCACACACAAGGCCAAATTGGAATGACAACTGATCATTGCATTGTATTTTGGACACATTCAAGGTGAGCTTAAATCCTCTTTGAATTTTATGAGTTATTTCAAATTATTGTAGCTTCTCAAGAACCATTACTACTCATCATTGAGGGGACATTATGCCAAAATCAGTTTTTACAATGTTTGAAAATGTTCAATTTTTTTGTCATATTTTCAAAATGGGTTCCCCACTACCATTTGGGTGAAGGCATACTTGGGTGGTACCACTATAAACCACGCACCCCAACATCACAAGAATGTTGGTTTCTTTTTAGTTAATGAAAGGAAAAATTAAAAATATATAATTCCCAATCTTTTTATAGTCAACTATCAAGAACTGTCACTTTTGATTTTTTGGGCCCTAGATGTCTATAATCAAAATCAATGCGAGATGTTTTTTGTTTCTACTTTGCTCCATGGACCTTGTTTCTCAACTTCAAACTTGCTTTGGAATTGTTACATATTTTGTAAACGATGTTTTCTTTTTCTCACACATCTAATTTGCAAAGAATTTTGTGTACATGAGGTTGCACACATGAAGCATCTTCTGTCCATGAAGATGCAATTTGGTTAATTTATTTCTCACAAAAAAATTTGGTTAAAAGTTTACAAAGTTTGACAATGCATTTTTGTACATGTTAAATGTTGCCACGATTTCAACCACACTTGAAAACTTAATCATTATGGAAAGAACCACAAGAAGTATGGCATAGGTATTAAAAATTTGTGATAATTTTTAGGGTTTCATTTACCAACTTTTGTATTCATTTGTTGGAGTTTCTTAACGTTTTACATTGGTTTTTTTGGTTGTTGCCAATAAAGTCCAAAGATTTGAAAGATGTAGACTTACAATATTTTGTTGAAACATACCAAAAAAGAAAACATGCTATTTTGGTCATAGCAAATTTTGATACTGAGGTTCTTTCTCTAATGAGATCAATAGAGACTACAATCAGTATCACTTAGTAATGTTTTGATTGAAAATTAGCACGACTTTATTTTTTTGGCAAACATGATTTTAAAAATCCAATCAAGAATGAATTATTTCCTCAAATGTTACCAACTTCATGAAACATCTTCCATTCATGTCATTATTTCACCAAAAAACAACCATTGTTAGATAAGCTTTCTCCTCGCACCAACGGAGGATCCATGGACCCTTTGTCTCATTTCTTAACAAAATTGGAGGTCATTCTAGTTTAAGATCAGGTCTGGTTCCATTTCAATTACACACAACTAAGTATTATTTTTACTTATTTTCAATATTAGTTTGTTCAAATTATCCACACAATCCAAGATAAAATTATGTAATATTAATTAAGTACAACCAATTAAAATTAACTACTTGCACAAAAAGGCTAGTTGCTTGGTCCAGTTTGAATGGCAGTTCCAGCAAAATGTTAAACCTCTGGTTGGGATACCCTAGAATTTGACCTAGAACTTGGAGCCTCCATAAAGAACCCATCCACATTCACACCAATAAAGACTAAAAGCTTGCTCCAATATTTTTTAGTGTAATTGTAGGGCAATTACCTGATTTATTTTTTCCTCGACTATTGGGGGGGCATTTTGAAACATGAAATGCCTGTTCTGGAAAGACAAAACCCTTGTTCTGAGGAGTTCATTTGAAATGCCACCCTCTTCATTTTATTTTTTCCCATGATACCTGATACCCACCAGGTATTACGAGAAGAAAATGAAATTGAAGCAGGTCATTATGCTCAGTAAAGCCCACAGCCAAGGGCTTTTTACCCTACATGAAAATCTCACTTTACTACAGTTTGGGCAGTTTTCTACAAACATGTCACCAATTAATGCCCTAATGATGCTACATAAGAAACACCCCTTGCAATTGCAATTGATTGAATTGATCACAGCACATTTGCACCCGTAATTTGCAATGGAATTGATTCTTGGTGAATTGCAATTGATGATTTGTGTACTATAAGCGTGTGATGGTGACTCAAGGGCTTAGTGTTTAGGGTTTAAACCCTAAACAGTTGCTAAACCCAATAAGAAATAAGTTTTGTTTACCTTGTTCATGAAGTTGTGAAAATCTCCATAATCGGGCTTCTTTTATCCCTTGTCCATATGAAGCAGATCAGCTCAAAACACAGCTCACTGCACAAAGCTCCATTCCTCAGTCTTGGGGATCCCTGAATCATGTCCCTTTTTGTAGTATCATTTTCTGAACACCCATTTCTTAATTTGGGCTGCCGAAAAGTGCCTTTGTTGGAGTTGTATCATCTCTCATGAAAGAACACTAAACCTTCACAGCAAAGGCTGACACCCAAACACCCCTCCCCGCCTCCCCACCCCCCCTCAAAAAGATTGAGAGGTTAGTACTGGGAAATTGTCAAGTCCATAAAATCAGTTTGCAAAGAACTCAATGACTATCAATCTGATGAACATAATTAGAAATACATGGTTTGTTCAGTACAGAGTAAGTTATTCAAGTTTCAAAAATGTGTTTAGAGCACATCACCAAAAACAATGTGCAGGTTTTTCTGTCAGGAGACCAATCAAAAGGAAAATGTCCCTCAAAGAAGAAGAGTAGTCTCACAGAATCAAACAGTCGTAAAATCAAAGAGAGAAGGGATGCAGAGCAAGGGTAGTTTTCCAGTGTTGGTCTGGTGTCAACTTTTGAACATACTAGCCTGGTCTTGGTATTGGGTAGTTTTTCAAACTTTCATATCAGCATGGTAGGGTTCTTGATACCTACTCATGTTGATACCAGGTACAGGCCTATCTATATACCAGTCCAACACTGGTATCTACTAAAAAACAGACACAAAATCAAAGGAGAACATCAAAGAAGAAGGGTTTAAACTTTAAGACCTAAACCCATCTAGCAGTCAGAGGAACAGAGAGGGAGTATGCCAAACCTTAAAACAAACAGGTAAGTTAGTTACAAGATTACAACTAAACTAACTTTAACTGTTTGTTTTAGGGTTTGTTAGTTTAGTTCTTCTGATATGAGATTAGAATAACAAATTCTTACAACAATCTGTTTTTCTCAAATTTTCTGGAAGAAGAAGAGCTCGAAAGATCCCTCCACAGACAGACAGACAGACAGACAGACAAATAGTAGTTTAGGAATTTCTTGAAGAGATTCAGGTTCTATGGTTTTTGCATTGAATCAATTTTTTTCTTTTCTGTAGAGCTTGGAAAGATCATCCACACCCAGAATTTTCTTCATGATTAGGGTTGGTTTTTCTTCATGGCTGTGCAGAGCACTGAATCATGGTTTTTGTAGAGTTGAAAATATCCGGATGTGCTGATGATCGAGGCTTTATTTTGGTTTCTTTTGTATTGTATTGTTTGGGGGGGGGGGTGTTGGGTTGATCATGGTTGTGCATGTGGAGATGGCTCGAATGCCCAATTGCCCAAATAAATTTCTCCTAAATCAAACTGCAAAGACGAGATGTAATTCCATTTCTGGGTTTTGATGTTGAGGAACATTACCGAGCATTCATCTTGAGCAGCCATCCAGATGTTGCCTTTGCCGGAAATGCAGTTGAGATCCAAAGCTCGATCCGGAGGATACAATCGTCTGGGAAACAGCAAGTCGTAGTACCGATCTGGCAACGGAGGTGCAAATCTCAAGAACTCAAACTTGGAAGCTCCATCTGCTAGTGCAACACTCGTAAGCTTGTGCACCTGTATGAAAACCCTAGTCCCTTCCATGCACCGAGCGATGGCGTAAAGCTCGTCATTGCAATCCAGTAAAGTGGGTAGATCCTCGTTACGTCCTTTGATCCAATTGTAGGAAACCCAGTTGAGAGAATCGAGAGTATAAGCAATGACGATCCGTTTGCAGTCTTCCGGATTAGGGTTGTTGTTGCTGTTCTTCCTCTTCTTCTTCTTCTCCTCCTTCCTCTTCTGCTTGTGATGAGGATCTTCTTCTTCTTCTTCCTCTTGAGGAGGAATTTCCGCCATTGTGAAGATCACGTTCTCACCCTCACCCATGTGTGCTGCTGCCGCTGGCCCCCTCCCTCCCTTGAGCAGCATCTTCACCATGGGTAACGCCTTGAAGAATCCAAGAGTACTGATCTGTGGACGACAAGGAGCTTGGAAAATGGTGGAGTGCTCCACCCAGCGCATGGTCGACGAATGGTAGACGCAAACATGGAGCTGATTCTCGAAGCTCAGTGCAGGATCGTCGTGAATTGCAGTGTTCCAATCCCAACCCATGAGACGGATCACGTAAGAATCCGAGAGTCTGGCAACGCTCATCCTCGCCACGGTATGCTTGAGATTGATGGTGAGCGGAGGCAGCAACTGGTAAGTGCGAGCGATGGGGTTGCACACCACGAGGATGCTTTGAGGTGGGTACCGTAGCTTGGTATCATACTTGGGAAATGGTAGCTTCTTCTTCTTCAGTTTGGGTTTGATGCTACCAGCGAGCAAGAGAAGACCACCTTCTCCTGCGAGCATGCGGGAGATCTCGATGGGGACGAAAGTGAGAGCAGGCATTTGCACCCACTTCGCCGCTTGCTGATGAAACGCCCACAGAGTGTAATCTGTGAGAGAAAACATGGTAGGACAATACTCTTTGTTGTGCTTGAGAAAAGGATGCAACTTGGTTCTCGTGTGCGCATTTTGGAGCTTCTTCCTTAAGGATTTGGATGGCCATCCCAGTGCAAAAAGCTTGGCCACTGGCAATTTCCACAGTATTATGTCCCGGATCTTCTTCGCAGATTTGTTGTCATTGGGTCGAGAACTCGACCACCAATCTGCTATGGCCTGGAGATGGTTTGTGTAGGACTCTGAAGAATCAACTGCTAGAGTTTCTGCTGCGGCGCTATGGTGACGACGAGGACTTGATGAAGAACTCGTTTTTGTTGGTTGAAGGCGATCGAGGTTTGTGCATGCTCGTGATGGTCTTAGCTTCACAGAGATGGATACTGTCCCCCAGGGACCAGACTGCGAGTTTGCAGCATAAGAACTGGGTACCCCGAGATCGAAATGCACGCGTGTCTTGCAAGCGGCTCCAGCTTCAGTCCTGCGTCGCTGCGTCTCGTGGTCGTCTTCGGGGTTTTGGCGATGGAAGGAGTTTGTGGAATCTGCGAAGAGCCAATCGGCTTTCACGTTGCTGAAGGGCATAAGGTTGGTCATGTCTCTCAACTCGTTGGCTTGCTCAGGTTGCTCCTCCTCAGCCGCATCATGCTCGCGCTTCCGTGACATGGGTGGTGGCGACAGCGACGTGGTGATGCGCGGAGGTGGTCGTCGACGCAACTGCCTTCTAAGAAACCCATCGCTCTCAACGACAAGCGGATCGGATACGGTCCTTGAGAAATAGGAGACTAGAGCTCTGGAAGTTGCGTCCGATCTAGATGCAGCATCATAGCTTAGGGTTCTTGAGGAATCGGACAGAGTACATGAGGATGCGTCGGAGACAGTTCTTTCCGACGATGCTGCATTGGTTAGGGTTCTTGAGGAATCCGTTGCAGCAGAAGAGGAACGAGAAGAGGAGCTTGGAGGCGGCCGTCTCGGGACTCCGTCCCACCCGATGGTTGTTCCCGATGGATTCAAGTACACCTGCACGTACTTGCCTGGATGTCTGTTTGGAACCAAGGTCATGTTCACGTGCGGAGGCGCAGATTGCAGGATCTCATTGGGTACGCTCAACCGCAATGCAACAGCATTCAAGTCCCTCGCGGGTGTTGCCGATGGCTGCCGCTGCTGCTGCAGCCTGAATTCGCCTCCTGCTGGAAGTGGGTTGAAATCTCGTGATGGTCGGACCCTAGAGTCTTGGAGCGCGGTAGCTGCTTGGAATCCATCAACCATTTCATCCAGAGCTTCTTGTCGTTGTCCGCCTCCTCCTCTACCGGAGGATGCCATGATGTCCCCAGTAGGTGCTCCTGCCTCTGGATTGATAGCATGAGAGAAAGATGCTCCAGATCTTTACAACACAGTCTGCAACTGCACCAGCATCAGCATCATCATGCACAATTCACATCAGCAATGTGTGTTTGTTGCTCGGAATCGATCTCTCTTCGAGTACAAAATGGTTCCTAATCTTGTGCTCTTACATACAACCGTGGCACAGCTGTGACCACCACCACCACCATCTCCAAATCCAAATCTATCTCTCATCAGTAAATGATACGTCATTTTTCTACTGATGTAGCAACAACAATTCAAGGCATGAGAAAACACAGTTGGTGAAATTCTGCATGAGAATTTTTTTGTAGTAGTAGTAGTAGTGATGAAGGAAGAAAGACAAGAAGAAGAAGCAAAGGGGAATTTTGAAGAGAAAGTGTAGTGTGGTGTGTCTGTTGAGAATTGAATGGACACAACCCTTCAATCTCCAATTCCCATCAACTCCAAAAGACAAATACCTGATTCAATCTGTTCAAAAGTGTGTATGAAGCAGTGGTGCCCGGATATGAAGATTTGAGGCATTACTCAGGTTATGTATGTGAAATATTCTTTAAAAATTTATAACATAATGATATGCACAATAAAAAAATTATGAATACAGTTAACAGGAAGCATATGCATTCTTTTTTTTCTTTTTCTTTTCATTTGGTGTATATGCATTTTCTGGTTTTCAAACTCGCACTAATCACATGATATGTACAAAGGTTATGAATACATCCTGGCTTTTGGAATTAATTTTTTCCAATCACAGACCTGCCCCACTAAACCATTAGAAAACATCTCAAAAACCAATAACTTGTGGGGGAGTTGAACCTCGGTTTTGTTTTGTAAGAACTTTGCCCAAGGCAACATGAGTTTCCTGCCCCAACCACACCCCACATACACCCCACCTAACCCACAAACACACACACCACAATAGAAGCCATCCCTATTGTGGATGAGCTCCATAAGTAACCTCTCCATGAATAAAAAGACAAAATTCTTAGTTCAAAATGAAGTGCGAAGTGCAAACTATCATTCAAGTTTTATAATCCTAGGAATATTGCATTAGCATCATACTTTGCAACAAGACAAATACAAGCCCCACATCCCACATAGTTTGTCACAACCTTCAAATACTTGAACCTAAGATCAAACATAAGGGCGAGCATATTGTGCACCTGTTGTGAATCATAGGCTTGTAAAAATTGCAAAAAAGGTTTGATAATCTTAACAACTTTTATCCACATGTTGTTTTGAAAAAATATAACTCAACATCAAATGCATCCAAAACATCAAAAACATCATTACTTTATCCAACCTCATTTCCAAAATCAGTGTCAAATTCATACATATATTAAGAACATCAAATAGTAGTCATGCCCTTGTGATTGGTTCATCACATAAACAACTTTGTTCAAAATAGATGTGAATGTTTTTGCAATTGCCCATACTTCAACCTTACGAACATTTTGTTACAAAA
>Ga0116228_10000182_pt1 | contig 43444 bp, 39 predicted proteins | sample S1TSphfallax_2_FD_89694 | JGI IMG/M metagenome (GOLD analysis project Ga0116228, IMG submission 89694) | Host-associated microbial communities from peat moss isolated from Minnesota, USA - S1T2_Fc - Sphagnum fallax MG | ecosystem: Host-associated > Plants > Peat moss > Unclassified | place...
TAGGACTATAATATTGAGAGTTCTTCAAGATGATCAGTGCAAGCAATAGCCATCCTCTAACAAGCTTTTTGGCTACAAATGACAAATAGGCTTTCCACTCTGTGTGCCCATTGAATTTCCAAAAGTCATAAGGAAATATGACATACAAGTTTTTGAAACCTTAGTGTGCTCTATTGATATTGCATAGCAGTCAATGATGAGAAAGGCCAATAAACTTTTCAACCAGTGCAGTCAAAAGTTATTTATTGGAAACATGTTGGCCACAGACAAAGGTATGGTTTGATCACCACATGGGTTAATAAAAATATCATTGGACCATTATAGCACCATTATATTACTTTGGTCAATTTCTCAATACTAGGATCATTATGAGTATATATATCAAGGTTCCATCAATATTTGTGCCCAACATTGATATTTAATTGGATTTAGCCTTTTATTATTTTGTTTGCCCAACCTCAAAATGATAATTTGAGGCCGAGTATGGGGTGGATTAACCCCTAAATGCTTGAAAGGTCAAGAATGGTTAAATTGATGCAATAAGCAAGACATTTAATTTCTTTAAAATTTATTGATGGGCCATGTAAAGTATGGTCATAAGTTAGCATGTTGATCAAGGAAGTCCATGTCAATCTGTGGGGTGTTTAAATAGAAATAAGGCATGTAACAACCTTTTGGGAGGTTCTACTTGAAAACAACAGAAAAACCAGTTGAAGTAAAAGTGCCTCAAACCATCATAATAAACAATTTGGCAAGAACTACATTTTTTATTTGCTCTAGGATTTTGAAATTGTGAATTTTAAACTTTTGTAGAATAGTTTTGGTTTTGGGAAATTTGTGATATACTAACCTAAATTTGAAATTACCTTCCTTTGTGGAACATGCCTTCAACCTCCTCAATTATTGTTATTAAGATTTCAATGGAGATAAACAACAGGCCCTTAACATACACAGACATTGAATTTTAATATAGATGAACAACTAGCCTTCAAAACTTAGAATAGAAAGATGTGCCTTATGTGACATTAATTTGTCACAATAAATTGTCTATTTTTCCCATTATGCGAAGTGGTGATAGGAGACCACTTTAGGCATTGGCTTAGGGTACAATGACGGTATTGCATGCTTCTACCTAAGTTGAAAGACAATAACATTGCATCTATATTTGGGAAAGGTAAGTGGGCAAAACTTATAATGATTAATTCACATGTGATTGATTGATTTACATATCTATTGTGTCAATGAAAATAGTTTTAAAAATTTCACAACTTGATCAATTTTAGTATGGTTGATCTCAAAAGGTATTATGCAGTTAATAGCAACTAGTTGTGTTTGCCCCATACATGCTTAGCAAAACCTAAAATCATACATGTATGTCTACTATCTTAAGACAATAATAAATTTTTATATTATAAAAGGTAACAATGATACAAACATATTAATCAATTAAAAATTAATTTCGTTATGATTTTTGTTATTAAATCTTCATCAAAGCCTTATTGAAGTTTTTGAAATAACATCAAACTAATTGAAAACATTTATACCTAAAAAAAAATTAGATTAAAAATTTATTTTAAAATTGATGTGTTTTATTTTAATCAATTTTTGCATAATCTTTTAAATCAAAATTTTAAGAATCTCATTTTAATATGATTTAAAGGAATTGAAGCTAATTATTTGTATGTTCATTAAACAAATTTCATTTTAAAAATTATTCATATGAATTGGTTTTTACATTTCATAGTGATATGAAACCTTGTGATACAAAAAGGCAAGTGACAACCCAAAAAAATAAAATGACATGAAGACATGATTAAAATAGTTACCCAACATTCATATTTTGAGAAGAAGTAGATGGGTAGACTTCAAAACAACCTGTCAATTGGATGGGTGCACCCAAAATCTAGACATGCACGTCCATTAGCTTGTGCGAGTAAAAGAACTTGTTAAATTAAGTATAAAATAGGATATCCAAAATTGGGCAAGTATGGATTCCATGACTTCTACCAAAGCCTTGACCATAAGGGTAAATTTGAATAACATATTTACTTGCACAACTTCAATGGGGTCAACAATTGTTTCAAGAATGTGACTATATAAGCCCAAAGCCTTGAACCTTGGGCCCTAATAATTGATGAAAGATGTGAATGAAAGTTGAATGAAAGATGAATGATGTGTTTTGTCTCAAATCGGGTCCTAGGGTTTGAAATGTGAAAAAGGTCTTAGATCAATAGTTGATGAGATGATAATGACATGGCATAAATGATTGCATGGGACACAATGTTTATGGTATTTTGATTTTTTCTAATGAATCTTTTCTTGGCAACTTTTTTAAAATGTAAAATTAAATTATTAAAAATCAATGGAAAAAGGTTCATTTTCATGCAAAAAATTCAATGATTTCATTACTCACCATTTCAAAAAAATAAATCAAATTATCATAATGATAAAAAGATTAATTTCTTACAACACCACAAGTAAAATAATTAATTTAGATTCTTTATCCTCCATTGTGGTCAAGGTTAGGTTTTTCTTTTCGGCAAATTTTTGCAATGTGACAAATTTTTTAAGGCCCATGCAACAACCCTATAGGAAATTAAAGTTACAAAAGTAGAATCTATCACCTACATTGATGACACAAAAAGGTCGCATCACCATGTGTGTGATGGGCAGTTTGCATTTGTCACCAATAACCACAAAATATGTTGGGTGTTGATTGCCACATCACCCCCCATGGCCTTTGATTTTTCACATCCACCTCCTACACACACAATGCCATCACCTCCCATTATGCAAGCACAAATAAAACCATCACCGCCCAATGGGCAAGCTTAAAAACTTTTATCGTTTTCCATTATGCATAACTCAAAATTTACATCACTGATTGTAATGAATAATGGAATTTGATGGGAGGGATTGTTAGTAAGATGAGTTATGCAAATGAACTTAGGATCCTAGAATGCGAAGGAACTCAATAACACAAATTTGGATTTTGGAGGTTGGAAGATTTGAAGATTTTCATCTTCATTTTGTGCATTTGTTCCAAGTGCATATTTTGTTCATTGTTTTGTCCTTGGTTGATTTTGAATGCAAATTTGGCACAAATTGGATAATCAATGTGTCCCAACTCCCACCAGTACATCAAGTTCCAAGTTCCAATGCATCTTTTAGTTTTATGTTTCGGACATTATGTGAATTTTTTTTGTTACATTATTGTTTTGTTCTTGTACCATTGTGATAGGCTTCAACAATGTTTGATTTAGATAATGTGAAGGGTTCCAACATCAATTTTCACTTCAAGTTCTTATATTTCGATTGCTTTTTTTGTATGCACTTCAATGTATTTTAGATTGAATAGACATCAAGTTTTGGGTTGTGCATTTGTTGGAATGTTGGAAAATTTTGTTTTGTCCTAACTAAAGCTTCATTATTTGTTGTTGGTGGCTATGGCACCAATCCAACTACCTCTAAGTTTCAAGTTTCGCATTTTTTTTCAAACCAACCTTTTGTAGGGGTTGATATATAAGAAGTTGATGGTGTCTTTTCCAACATTATTTTTGGAGATGTCACATTGCCTCTGCCACCTCCCTCATTTGACAACCATTGTTCATATGTGGAATTTCATCCTTGTGTAGGTGAAACAACACCCCAAGCTATTGTAGTTGTTGGAGATATTGCAAAACTTAGTGAGCCTAAAAAAAAGAATCCCAAAAAAGCCAAATGGGAAATCAATCGAATTTACCAAGATTGATGGGTTATTAGGTTTGTTTGGTTTGAGCTTATGTGTGTAGCAAATGGTAAAATGAAGATGGTGCGATGTAAGATTTGTTCTCAGATAGAGGGGAGAGAAAAATTGCTAGGGCTTAAGCAAATTCAAACATTTAGACGTTAGGAAATGTTTTGTTATTAGACCAAGATTTGTAGTTGGGGAATATTTTTTGTTTCCTTTTAACACTCATGTCAAAAATGAAAAGGTTTATGGAACTACAAGGTAGTTTAGTGTTATTGATCAGCTATAAAATGGTGGGAAGGCAAAGAAGAAAAAAAAATGCAATTTGTTGCATTGTGGCACCTGTTCAAACATGGCCGCCTGATGACAAACTTTGAAGAGTTCAAACAACTTTTCTAATTTTTAAAGGTGGAAACTACCTTTGAAAACATGATTGGAGTAATTCGATTATTTGGACCATGGCCAAGGCTATGCACTAAGTTGTGTTGCACACCATCAAAGTTGTGGTGGATAAATGACTGTTTCTTGTGGTGAATTGTGATGAGGTGACTAGTATTGACAACCAAACTAGTTGTTTATGCATGTGTATGTTATTAACAATTAAAAACATGTTTTTATATTGTTGAACTTATAGAAGGTGGGTGGAACCACATTTGATAAATTGATGGAGAATATTGTTACTTCATTTGCTAAATATAGAGGTCTGAAAGAGGTCAACCTAACACAATAACTTGTCTATTTTGGAGCAAATGAAGCCATTGTTTTCCAGTGTGCAAAAACAAGTGTGATTACTCAACTTATGCAAAAACACACCCCATATTTTAATAGTGTGCATTGCATGGCACATCGCACAAATCTAGTTGTTGCAATCTTGAGTTCCTTGAAGCTAATTTCCAAGGTGGAAAGTCTCCTAACTGGAATGTACAATTATTTTGCACACAACCTTAAATGACGTTTGGAATTTTGTAAGTTGGCCAAAAAATTGGAATCTAAGGGAACAAGCTTTTGAAAAACATCAAAACATAGTGGATATCCATGTTATCACCATGCAAGAGAATTTTTGTAAAATATAAACTTTTGGTGGTGAAAATGGCTGGAGACATTGATCACGTTGAAAATGTAAAAAGTAACTACAAGCTACTATGTTATGTGGAGATGTTGTTAGGGTTGGCTTGCATCTTACCATGTTTGGAAATTATGGAATCTAAGTTTGCACAAGGGTGGGACACTTTCATCTATGATTTCATTTCTACCTTAAAGCTTACATAGGTAGACCTATTCACCATGTATTGTGATAGTGAGAGGAACTATAGCCCTTAACATTTCTTTTTGTTGGTTGAACCTATTGAACACATCAATGATGTGGTGTGCTTAACCTAGTGGAAAAAGCCTACTTATGAAGTTGACTATGCTATTTTCTTTGTGGAGGTAAGTTTTACATGTTACATGTTACAAATTTAATCACTAGGATCATGATCATGGTGAACAAAGAAGATTGGGCTCAAACTATTGATTATGTGAAGAAACAATGTACTGAGGTTGCTGCAAGTTTAATCTTTGAGTTTGAAAAGGCAATTCCCAACTCAAGAGCTATTGAATGCCACTAGTATAATCTATCTTCAATACTGGCTGGTCCCTAAGGTTGAAACTACATTTCTAGGCCACACAACCATAATTTAAGCACACTTTGGGTATTGAAAGGCCCTAGGCAAATAAGGAGGGTTTGTGGGGCCATTATTGGAGCCTAACCTTCTTGATTAACTTTTTTTTTTTAAAAGTTGACATTGTAGAACAATTATCAAGTTGTTATGCTCCCTCTTCATGATTACAACCCTACTATGTGGTTGTGGGAAAGGTTTGCATCAAGTGCAATTGTGTGCCAATGGCTCTTAAAGTGGTTTAAATTGGTGCAATTATACATGGTGATAATTATTGGCAATGTGGAGGATGAAAAGACTTTCTCCAACATGTCCTTCATGAAGAACAAGCTTCACAATTGCCTTACAACTCACCTTGATCTTGTTATGAGGATGTATGTTCAAAGTTTCTACTTACTAAAGACCTTTTCCATTGTACACATCAATATGTGCTTGGAATGAACATTAGACATGGTATGGGCTAAATGTTTAGTGAATTTTTTGTGTTTAGGGTTTGGTTTCTTTCAGGCTACTAACAGAATCAATATGGTGGGTTGGTTTTGCCATCTCAACTTGTTGATTTTTATTCCAATTATATATCTACAATGCAGCTCAATTGTGGGCTAGTAGCAACATCTCAACTTGCTAGGTTTTTTTCTAGTTATGTATCATGGTGGCAAGAAACCCATATTCAACAAAATCATGTATTTGATGAAGATTTTACATATTGTTTTGCATTGCATTTGAAGGCATTTCCTTTTGTTGGTTATGCATTACAATGATCCTATATTCATGCATCAAATGAGACACATGTTGATTTTGGTTGTTTTTTGTGCTTTCTAATATGGGTGTGGGTGTAGGTTTGGCTTGTGTTATAGTGGACAAGATCCCTCTAGGATTGTGGTTCAAATCCCCCTCAAGTCCATTTTTGCAGGTATGTGTATAAAGATGCTTGGAGAAAAACATCAAAGGCAAGGAGTCAAGACTGTTTCAAACCATGTTTACTTTATTGCAAATGAAGTGAGGGAATTCATCTTTGTCACGATGCTTTAGGGAATGGAGAAGTCTACAACATCTCATCACGCCAATTTTCTAGCAAGCTCGTATTCATTTGTCCACTCACCAAGTGATTGTGCATTGTTTGTTGAGTTTTGCCTTCAAACACTTTTGTACCAAAGTCCGAGCACCACACCACTGCAAGGGTATGTATCTAATCTAGAGCTCTTTTGTTGTTGTTGTATAATCTAGACCCATTAGATGGAAGGGCATTTGTTTCTTCTTGTATGTTTGGAACATCTAATGGATTTTCATCTTCTGTGTTGTGGGTCATGGGATTTTGTGGTGGTGTGGTCTTTGGCTCCGCGAATTGGACTTTCCCTTGAGCAAGTTACAAGAGTGACAAGAAAAAAGCTCTAAAAGGTGATGCAATAGCTACATGCAAGGTAAAACTTTGCTTAACCTCCACATGTTTGTTCTTCATCACCTTGTCTTCATCTTAGAATTCTTTCTTGACAAGTTTGCCTAATTATCTTTGATCAACCACCACAATGTTTAATGCTCAAGTATGAAATTTTTGCTCTTGTGCCACTTTATTGTACTGGTAGTGATGGTAGTTTTTTAATCTCCCCTTAGGATGTAGGTAATTGAGTAGGTGGGTAGAACGTAGGGAAATTGTAATCTAGCAGGTTGACTATTGCCTCCATTCTGGTGTTTTTTCTAGGCACTATTAGTCCTGGGGGGACAACACAGGGAAGAGTTGCACTAGCTGGACCAACTTTGAAGACACGACTGATGGCAATCTTTTTACATTCTGTAGCAGCTGCTTTTGCATTTCCCTCCATTCTCCAGTGTGTCTTTGATTGCATTTATGGTAAGCAGTTGGTTGTAGTTGGCTGAAGTTTATTTTGTTTGTTTATTTTTTGTGTTGTGGTGACAATAGAGGTTATGTTGTTTATGAGGCAACTTCATGAAACCCTAATGGGGGGTATTGCTGGAGAGTCTATGATTTACTGAAATGATGTGTTTGGAGCATACAAATTGAATGTTGCTTGTTTTTTTATTTTGGTGATTGCTCGTAGGTGACCAAGGCAAAAGCTGGAGTTGAGAAGGAAAAGGTTCCTGTCAAGACAAAAGTTGGAGCTGAAAACGTGATGGTCAATACCAAGGGCAAAGCTGGAGGTGAGAATGAAAAGGTCGGTAGCAAGCCTATAAAGGCAGTGTCCAGGGCACCTCTTCAGCCACACCTGAAATTTGATTCTGATGCCAACATTGCAAATGCAAAGAACAATGATAAAACCATTGAGGAGACTTACCAAAAGAAGACAAAACTGGAACACATTCTGCTGTGGCCAGACACCTATGTGGGAAGCATTGAGAAACATACACAGGCTTTGTGGGTGCACAAGAATGACAACATGGTTTAACGAAATGTCAACTTTCTTCCAGGTTTGTTCAAGATCTTCGACGAAATTGTTGTGAATGTTGCTGATAACAAACAACGAGACCCTTCCATGGATTATGTAAAGGTACTTCTTCAACCTGTTTCCCTGATTCTGGGATGTGAAGACAGTCTGCCTGTTACCTTTGTTGTCATCATGTTTTCCCTTTTCTTGAAACATGTGTTATGTGGATTGTGATGTTGCACAATATATCAGGAATTGAGAAAGCCAAAAGGAACACATACTTCATCGTGAGCAGCCAACAAGGCTGTTAGAGTCTGCTCCTTCTCAGTTTTTATAGAAGCAAATCCTGCTCGTGCTTTGAGACAAGCAACACCAAGAGCCTGTCCTGGCTTATGGGATATAACTTTGGCCTCTCCAGATGATACCTGATATCAGGATAATTGGTAGAGCATGAGCTCAGCATGTGTCTTTGCTATTGTGATAGTGCACCTTTGCGTTGCACTCTAGTTTGTGATATCCTGCGTTGTCACTTCTGACTTCACCTCCACTCTGGGTTTAGCTTTATGTGAAATCTGTTGTGGGCTGCAGGTGGAAATTGATGTGGAGCAGAACAGAATCAGTGTTTACAATAATGGGGATGGAGTGCTTGTTGAGATTCACAAAGAAGAAGGTGTGTATGTCCTGGAGATGATCTTTGGTCATCTCCTTCATTGATGGGAAAGCTGCTGAATGTGCAAGAAGCAAGCCACAAGCAGATCATGGAAAATGCAGAAATCAACATCATGATCAAAGACTATGATAGTACAAAAAGCTTGCACTATGGTCACCTCATGATAATGATAGATCAGGTTTTGTACTCTCACCAGTGAATGTGGTGTTCAGTTATATTAGCATCTTAACATAATATTGTACTTTGGGTGAACTTCTGTTCTCTGTTCTGTTCCTGCATTTAGGTGTCTAATTGTGTTAAATTCTTATTGCCAAATTGCATCAGAATCTGCCTAAGTTTGCAGCTGCTTGTGTGAGATACTAGACTGCTGGGTCTCTTATATCCCCTTGGACCTAGTACATCAACCAGGAAGCATGAGAGATAGAGAATGCCTGCAGTGGGGCTGCCAGGATGCTCATGTGCTGAGGATGCAGCAGTGATAGGAATTGAGATAGAGAACTGTGTGTTGTTAATGCTGGGAGTTGCAACATGATTACTGAGGTTAATGTCAGAGTTGCTCTGCTCCTGATCTGGCTCACCAATTGATCTTGATGCCCATGATGTCATTGCACTTCAGTCCCACGAACAAGGCCAATCATCAAAGAAATGTCGTAATGGCTGTCCTGATTCCCTCCCAGCCTGGACATTTACAGATTCTGCACCCCCCCTAGCTGGCACTGCTCACTGCATGACATGCCTGTGCCTGCTATTGAGCTGCAGACTTACTGTGAGTTACATGATCCACCTGGCCACCTGTTTGATCTGGTAGCAATCCAAAATCTTGCCCCAGAAGCTGACCCCTAGTCAATTGTGGGGAGCTGGTTGAATGGCCAAAATGCAAAAGCCCAGAGCTGCAGCTGTTGCTATTGACCTTAGATTCATGAGGAGCAGCTGAAACTTTAGATGACAGTAGACAATGTTGTGACTGGTTCACTGATTCTAGCCTTGACAAGTTGCTTAGCATCTGTGACGTCTCATGGCCTTGTCCTCGGGCTGTGCTTCCCAATGTTTTGGATGGTAGTATCAAATGCTGCTGCTCAGATCCAATGCCCTGTTGCTGATCTGACTTCATCACAGAACTAACTACTAAATACCTGCAGTAAATACATCCCACATTAATATTGCAACATTGTGCAGCATTATGGTTATGGTAAGGTTCTCTTTCCACTAGATTGCTGTGATCACAGCAGCCACCTAATGGAGAGCCACTGACATAAGGCCTTGTTTTTCTTGCTACAGGGACAGTCACTTTCCATTGGAGAGCTTGCAAAAAAGTGCGTTGGAAATATGTAATTAATCATGTTAGGAACTCTACAGAGAACACATATTCTCATCAAGAAAAACACAGATGTCACTCACTGTATGATGAATCACAGTTGGGCTCACCGCTTCTGCAATTGGTCAACGCTTGACGGGTAGAGCTGTGAGATGACCATGAGCACAGCTAGTTGAAAAAACATAATGGAAAGCTGATGTGATCACAGAAACCGGGTGTGAGAAAACACAGTGTACTTGCTGTAGTCTTTACTGGCGAAGGTTGAAGCTGCCGCAGCCGTAGAGGGCCTGGAAGTTAGACTAGGGAGCTGGTCGAACTGAGGAGAGGCAGCAGACAAGGATCCTCCTCCGGATCCAGGACTAGGGCTTGAATGTGAGCTGGAGAAGTATCTCTTCACCGACAAGTTTGAAGAAGGGCGTTGCTGCTGCTGCTGCAAACAGCTGCTGAGGGAGAAGCAGGAGGAGCCAGATGTGCCGCCGCCGGATGTCGTCGAGCTGGTGCGAATAGGTCCCACATTTGTGCTTCCAGCTGAACATGAGCGGCTGTTGCAACAGCTCCCGATGAAGACGATGTCGCGGACGGAAAGCTGCCCGTAGCTGCAGCTGCTGTGCGCGGCCCCAGCTCGACCGCGTTTCTACGTGGCCATTGACGGCCCCTGTGCACATGCTTCTCGCAATACTTCTGGTCAGGAACCACATCGCGTCCGCATCTCCATTTCTTCCCATCCGTTCTTCGGCAACGCCCTGGCTCGAGGTCTGTATTACGCTGCAATCCGGATCGGTGTATGGCCGGTCCCCACCTCACTGATCAAGCCACGGAAGAAGATAACAAGAGACAGAGAGAGAGATCAGAAAGGAGGTTTAAGCTTCTGAATCGGCGGATCAGGAATGCAAGAAATCATAAAGAACATCCGTAAATTCATTTACTGTACTGATCTTGTGAAGGTGCACATGAAACTCATTGTGTTAGTGAGTGAAGAATAGCTCACTGAGGATGTCTGAAACCTTTTAGGGTCTGGGTACTTTTACTGCCAAGGAAGGAAAGGAGAACTTCCGTGACTTATCAAAGCACAAAAAGGATTTTCATTGGGAAAGTCAAGATGATGGTGATGCAATTGAGATGGCATTCAGCAAGAAGAAAGTGGAGGCTCGAAAGACCTGGTTGCGACACTATGAAGTAGGGTTTCCTTCATGAGTATGTGCTTGTTTGAAAATTGTTATAGAAACCATGTTTGATGCTTATTCTGCCTCTTTGCAGCCAGGGATATTTCTGGATCAAACTATGGAAGTTATCAAGTATAACGACTTTGTGAACAGGGAGCTGATTCTGTTTTCCATGGCTGATTTGTCACGTTCGATTCCCTCAATGGTGGATGGGCTGAAGCCAAGCCAGCGGAAGATTCTGTTCTGTGCTTTCAAGAGAAATTTTGTGACACAGGCTAAGGTAATCATGAACTGTGCCCATCAGCCTCTTGGGAGCCCAAATTTGGGAAGGTTTCCACACTTCTAACTGCTGTATTTTTGTTCACAGGTTGCATAATTTTCAGGTTATGTGTCAGAGCACTCAGCATATCATCATGGAGAGCAGAGCTTGGCAAGCACAATCATTGGATTGACCCAGAATTTCATGGGCGGTAATAACATCAACCTGCTCTTTCCTCACGGTCAATTTGGCAACCGTGATTAGGCAAGATATTTATGACCAATTTTCGATAACCTGATAGCACTGGTCCAAGTTATAGCTCCATTGTTAGGGTGCAGCAGTATGTTCCAGTGTTCAATCTCATTCTTTGCTACCATTTTATTCATTTGTGTCAACAACAATTAAGCATGAAAGCTAGCAACAAACATTCTAAGCTCCATATTTGTGACAAACATCTCTGTTACAAGCTGTATTTTTTTGTGATGTACATGGTTTTCTTCTGTTACATAATTTTGTTTCTTAAGCAGCAGCACAATTTGTGAGCAGGTTCTCAGTTTGGAATATATTTGAAACCTTTGTACATGCCAAATCTTATGCAGTAAATGCAATTTGTAATATAATCTGCCCTTGTAGATTAAAAAGTTTAACAATTAGCTGTTCTGTTCACTATGATGAAACCGCCTGTTCTTTGTTACTGCTGGACTCATAAGTGGCAACTTGCAAAGACCCCTGCAGATGAACCTGCTTATGTAAAGTTATACAAGAACCGGCTACATAACCTTGAGCTGTGATCAATAGTTGCCTTCAAGTGTTGAAACAAGTTTGTTACTCATTGAATTGCATGTGGCAGCTTCCTTGAGAGGTGTTGCTGCCATTGGTATTACACTTACTTTTCATATGATTCAATAGCCACAAAAGCTACTGTGATGAAGCATTTGTTGCCACTTGTTCTGCCTTGCATCCCATCTATTAGCCACTTGTATTTACACCAAAAAAAATTTGGTAGCCTTATGAACTTACAACCCTCATTGGGTTCTCACCATTAAATTATGAACAATTTTTTTTGTACTTAGCCACTCTTAGAGCTGAATTTTTTTTTAAAGCCAATTGGAATCACCAGCCTAAAAACAAATTTGCCACCTAGGCATATCACAATAAGCACATTGTAACCATCCTCCTGACTTAGAGAAATTAAAAAAAAAGCCCTGGTCAAGGCTAGTGTTGGGCAATTTTCCAAAATTGGGTCAATTTATAGGCTAGTTATTAAGCTAGTTCTTTCAATGGGAACAAATGAATATACTTTATCTAGAACCCTTGTTCCCAAGAGATGTGTTGCTTGGTTATGTTGAGCACTTAGAAGCTAATGACTACTGTATGCAACCTTGTTCACGATGCATTTTTTGAACCTTTGCACATACTTACTAAAGACTGGCGTTTGTGGAGGTTTTGGGGGACAACTAATGTTCGCAACTTAGAATCAGATAGACAAATTGGTTTACCTAACTTGGAGGTGTTTTGTATGATGTTGCAGGTGGTTGTGTGGGTCGAAACTTTCAAAATCATGTTCAAACTTGTGTCATTTCAAGGGGATGCCATGGTTCTTTCACTTGATTTTGTGCAGATATGGTGTGGTGCGAAGAATGGCTTCATGTGGTATGACTTTGAATAGTAGTTGCTACAATGCACTTCTCATGGCTTACAAAAACAGGAAACCTATCAATGATTACACAGTTCACAAGGTTGCTTTGTCCTTCTGCCTTTCTTATGCATCCTTCTGGTGGCAGAACATTAAGCGGCTCATGAGTATGTTAATGCTTACAGTGATATTCATGGGACCTATTATTTGAAGAAGAGAGCTAGCTTTGATGAATTTGAGGTTTGTCTTGCAGATTTTTGAACTACTGGAGCAGTCCAAAAGGTGTGAAGGTGGGTTTGCAGAGGGTGAAACACGAGATGATTTTGAGGAGGAGCTTGATAGCCTCGTGACGGGGATAGACCTCCAACCTACATGCAGCTATGTCAATCGTCATTTCACTGTCTACTTTGCTGCTTTGCGGGCCTTTGTTGAGCTTGGGAATGCTACGGTGGGTGTCGAAGTTCAGAGGCTGTGAATTAATAAGATGGTTAATGCAACTTATTTTGTATCCAGTGCTAAAATTATCTAGTGTGCGTAAAAGTGTTTTAAAATCACATGCAAGCTTTAGTGACTGTTATGGGAAAACATGCTGTTACAAAGTTGCAACTTGAGAGTCCAGACAGGAATATCTGGAACACAGATTCAGGTCGCCCCATTAAATCATGTGATTGTTGGGGGAATCATGACAGAAATATCCTTGTGATGGGTCCATAATGACTCCCATAAATATCCTCATTTGCATGGAAATGATTTGTGATCAATGGGGTGACAAATCTAGTTTTATTCTTATTTTACCTCGTGCAGAGCTTGCATTATGATTTTTTCAATTTATAAAATCTCCTAGTTCTTGTTCTTTGACAAATTTCTTGTTTGTTAAATTTATATAATTTTTTTCTTGTCTCTTTATTTTGTCTTTAACACTTAGAATCTTTCAACTTCAATTTCAATTTATTAATATTTTGACTTCGTATGACAAACTATGCGATTATCCAACAAACTTGCAACCTTTCAATCCAAGTATTTGATGTTTCCACCATTGTTTATTTATTTTAAATTATCTTTCATGGGCCGGGTGGATTCAGGATTCTTCCAATAAAAGGGTATACAAATTTTTATGTTGAGTTATGAGGACATCATGAGCTTTATTTTATTTAAGTTTGGTTTTGGAACCTCTGTGCAATGTTGAATGACAAAAAAAAACAATGATCACAAAAAAATGCAATCACCTTGTATGCCTTTGTCTTCATAAATCCACACATACATAATTTCAATCTAATTGCACATGAGACCATTGCTGGTTACTATCTTAACATGTAGTTGTCAAATAATTATCAAATTGAATGTAACTTCAATGTTAACTTCCTGCAAACAAATTATATTCATTTCATCATCTTAGGGTCATTTATTTCCACCACCTTCAACTATTAATTGGGGTTTTGGAACTTTAATTTGTGTTTTGAAATATACTTATGATACAATCTTATTCTTTTGAATGTATCAACTTCAATTTCAACAAATGGAACTTAGGTGAAGCAAATGCATTGTTGGGTGGAAGATTTTTGGAATAACAGTGGCAACTTCATTATGGTAGGTGTGATTGCAATTACTGCTTTTCATTGTATATGCTGAACTTTGTCAATAATAATTGTGGACACAAACAATTTTAGAATATCTATTCAAATATATACATAGGCCGATTGATTGTGATGCTTAAAGAATCAAATTACAATAGCTACAGACTTTTGAATTTTTATTTACTGGGTGTAACACTAGCAAAAAAACCATAAAATATTGATTAAGGTTAATGATTTTATTTTAAACTTATGAGGGACTTAATTTTATGTGCACATTTTAATGATGAAAATATATATGATTTTTTTTTCCCCATATCAAATGAAAAGATGAAGTTATGGATTTTCTTCAAAGCAAAGCCAATTTTTTTTCAAAAGTCCATCACATATTGAAAATAAATCGATTCATGTTGGGATTTTGCACACATGTTTTACTCAATGACTTTTAAACATAATAAAATTTCAATGGAGAAAACACTTATGATCTATAATTGTGGTATCCTTATGCATAGTGTCACATTGTAACACAATGTAAAATATATTACAAAATCAAATTTAGTGGATGTTTGTTTTTTCTTACTATCTTTTGGTCCACCCAACCATGCATTTCTTTGGTGCAAAAAAATTAATGGGATTTGCACTTGCCATTTTGGGTGAGTGTTTTTGGGAATATTTTCAAAATATTTTCTTAAAATCATCAAAAATTCATTGTCATTTAAAAAGATGTTACATTATATTATTATGTAATTATATGTTGAAAAAAACTCCTCAAAAATAAAAGTTTTTACACTATTGAAAATCACGTATAATGTTTAATGAATGCTTTTGAATATTTTATTTTCATTGGATTCAATTCAAGCCATATCACATGTTTCCATATTATATTATTAGCATATTTATATTGAAAACTTGACCATCATCCACATTGAAAATGAATTTTGACCCAAAAATGTGAAACATAAACTATTTATTACATGTAGAATAATACTTATTAACTTGTTTGCACCCACTTGAACACCTCAATACTTTTGCATTCATCATAATTTCTTTTTTCCTTACCATCACCATTTTTTCACTTGGTTAATAAGATTGATAAAATTCAATAATATGGGTCTTCAATGGTGTTGGTAAACTTTTGAAAAACAAATAAATAAATTGAACAACCTAACTTGCTTCCATTTTTGTTGTTGTTCATCATTTCCCAAAATCACATTGACATCAATAGCCTTCATTAATTTGATTGTCATGCTATTGTTTCTAATAGAAAACATGTTGTTTACAATTGATAAATTCTTGTTATTTTGATATTATAGCAAGCAAATAACAAATGTTGGTCAAGCTTCCATTTGTTATTTGTAACAAAATGATATCCATGGAAGAAATATTACAATATCCTTCATGCCTTTCAATACCCTTTCTAGGTATATCAAAAGATGCATCCATCCATCAAGGTGCATTGATGTCCCCACACCCTAATTTTCCAATTTGAATTGAAAAATAGTTAGTATAAACAAGAACACCAAAAACAAAGGGGGAGAAAAACCTCCTTTAAAACCCATTACAAATGTAATCCAAACTTTTTTTTGGAAAGGACAAAATTTGCCATTTATGTAACTCATAACACTTAAACAGCCTCCATTTCTCATGTCATAGAAAATATTTTAAATGAATTTCCCCCTAATACTTAAAGGCAATCTTTGTGTTTGGATGCTTCTTGGTTTGCCCTCATTTAAACCCAAGTTGCCCCCACTACAATATGAAATCAGTGAATAAGATCTCACCATCTTTTTATTTTATTCCCGTTTCTAAATTATCAAAGCACTACTCTCACTTGTTTGGTTCCCAAAACATTCTTTGGCCATTGTTTGGTTATTATTGTTTAGCCAAAAAAAATAGCCATTCATTAAACAACCGTTTTTTATTATAAAAAACCCATACAACAAACAAATGATGCAAAGTAACATCCAAAATTTCCCCCATTTTTTAAAGCCTTTTGTGAAGCCACCTTTTAGAAATTTAAAATTACAACAAAATGACATAATTGTAACACATCACCTTCTCCCAGTTTCATGTTTTGATTTATTTTGACTACAATTAGTCCATCATGATCTTTGTTTTTAATACACATTGAAAAATAAATAAATCAATGTATTCTACCTTGTACAAGTTTTCAATTAATTTTCTCTTATCCCAATAATCACATTAACCTCTATGAATGCTTTTGTAGAAAAATATGAAATCAGCCATCAATCAAACTCTCCATTTTGTGTCACCTTTGTCACAATATTATATCCATGAAAAATTGTGATCCCTAGGCACACAATTGAAAAATGTGGGACCAAAATGCACCATTAATAATCAGCCCCTGTGAAAATCATAGAAATTGGCATTGAGTGTAAAAACCAGATAAATTACTTTCTAAAAAATCATACCTCTATAGTGGTAGAATAAAACAACTATTTTTGGAATGAATGCTTCAAATAAATGGTGTTTTGTGTCCTTTCTAACCATACATGATATAATAATGTAGTAAAAACACTTTCAAAACTAGTCTCTAGAATTGTTGGCACAATATTTTTTAACATCATTACAAAATGCTCTATTAATATATTATATTCCCTATGATTTTAGGCTTCACATGTTACAATGTTATGATCACATTTTGTGAATATGTGAACACTTTACTCTTCTCTACTACTATCACTATTGTACTAATGGTGGTTGAAGCCCAAGTCTCATGAGATCACTCACAAAATTATCTTATAATATATCAACTTGATAAAATTTGGGTTGAACATTGACTTGAAGTGTCAGAATGTTGGACACACATAAATAGTAAATGAAAATACACATCATATCATGAAAATAGTAAAATACATACCATGACAGGCATGTTTCCTCTTTCAAAATCATTTGTTGACTTTGAATGAATTCCAAAAATTTAAATTCAAATGTAAAACCATATCTTGAATGTTCCCTCGTTGTGTTCCATTACATAGGACACGGCATTAACTATAATTGTGGTATATCCTTGTATCTATCAATAAAATCACAACGTAGAATTACTAACAATTCTTTTTGTCAGCATGAATTCTATCATATTGACCATATTGTGATAACACATTTTCCTCAAATGCAACAACTTTAATACTTTTATGTAAATTGTCAATTTTACTGTGTTTCATTCAATTAAGGTAGGATTGAAGAAATATAAACCAATAAACAGTTTTGAAAAGAAGATGAAAAAAAAAGAGCTCAATATATAAAGTATAAAAGAAGATGAATTTTAGTTATTGTTGTGCAAGAGGCCAATGCCACCCCTAAATCCTCCTCCAAGATTGCTCTTTTTGACTATTAATTATGATTACAAAATATACAAACTAAATGTAATTGGGGACTTCTAGTTTCTTGTCATAATTACTAGGAACCACCTCATTTCTTTAGAAAGTATGGATTATAATTGCATGACAACAATTGACAACACAACTTTGCATCTTTCTTTCTAGCCTATTTAATTTATTCTATTTTTTTTATTAGCCAATGTGATGATTTTTCCTTGAAAAATTATCCCACGTCTGGATGTGGGATAGTCAAAGGGCACACACATCAATTTGGTGATATCTTGCCACTTACAATGACGTAAGTTATTGGTTGGATTCCCATAGTGAGATATGATTTGGTTTGATTTGACACAAATCATCCTTCCTTTTTTCATGAAATCAATCCTTGTTTTTTTGTCCAAACAACATGTAGGTTTATTCATTCAATCGAACACTTTTATTAGCAACTGAAGTTGTATATTCTTCTTGTTGACAACTTTTAACTAGTTGTGTTTGCCCCATACATGCTTGGTGAAACCTAAATCGGACATGCATGTTTACTATGTTAGGGCAATAATAAAATTTTATAACATAAAAAGCAACAACAATATAAACAAATCAATCAATTAGAATTTAATTATGATTTCTGTTATTAAATCTTTGTCAAACCCTTATTGAAGTTTTTTAAATAACATCAAATTAATTTTAAAACATATATATCTCAAAAAAATATATATTAATTTAAAAAAATTGACATGTTTTATTTTAATCAATTCTTGTATAATCTTTCAAATTAATTTTTTAAAATTTTCATTTTAATAAGATTTAAAGGAATTATTTGTATGTTTATCAAACAAATTTCATTTAAAAATTAGTCATATGACATTCCATTGTGATATGAAACCTCATGATACAAAAAGACAAGTGACAACCCAAAAAAATAAAATGGTATCGAGGCATGATTAAATTAGTTACCCAACATTCATATTTTGAGAAGAAACCCAACAAATAAATGGGTAGGCTTCAAAACAACCCATCAATGGATGTGTGCACACAAAATTTACAAATGCGCATCCAGTAGCTTGAGGGCAATAACAATTTTTATTTAAATGCCCCAAGTATATTATTGGGGATTTGACAAGGTCAAACAATGAAACACAATCGTTAAGGGAAAGATTTGGGGGGAGTTCATAAAAGTAAACTACATATCATTAATGCCTTATAGTTCCTGTATTTTGTATACCTCCCATACTCCATATGTACCAAATCTCAAGTCCACACTTTGTTCCACATAAATTTTCACAATTAGTTCTATTGAATATATTGCAATTTATTTTTTGTAAGACCATAAGCACTTTGTCTACTGCAAATATCATCACTTAGTCATAATGCAAGTATGATCAAACATGGTACTACATATGTAAATATTGGGTTACTGGGTGATATGGTTACGAGCTCAAATAACTGCATTATTTAAAATCTTACTTAATTTTATGGTACTTAATTTTATTATGCCTAAATTTGATATTTTTGAAATAAAGGACTTATGGTAAATTGGTTCTGGATTGACCCTTTGGATGGAAGTGATCGAAGTTCAAATATGATGAAGAAAACTATATCATTCCTTTGTATTTCAAAATAATTGACTCTTTCAAATGTGTAAAATGCTTTAGAACTTTTGGAAAGTTCAACAATGGATGAAATCAAAGGAGGAAAACATGGTTAGTCAGAACAATTGAAAAGTTGGACAATGGATGCAAAATGGAGCTAGTTGGGAAATACAAAATCCAAAACTGAATATGGAGTTAGTTCAAAAAAATTGAAATCCCAAATTTCATTTAACAATAGATGAAAATGGAAAATTGAGAATAATTCAGAAAGTTCAAAAGGTTGGACAATGGATGAAAAAATGGAGTTAATTTTAAACATTTAAAAAAATTCTAACAATGGATGATATTGGGAAAATGAAGATAGTCATCAAAGTACAAAAGGTTTTGGAATGGACAAAAATGGAATTATGCAGCTAATTTGGGGAAAATGGAGCTAGTCAGGACAGTTCAGAAGGTCAGACGATAGATGTAAATGGAGCTAGTTAGGAAGACAAAATCCCAATAATAAGATGCAACTAGTTGGGAAAAATAATATTCCCAAAATTACAACGGATGAAAAGTAGAAAATTAAGATAGGAAGGAAAGTTTTAAAAGGTCGAAAAATGAAATCCCTATTTGCGTTTCACAACGGATGAAAATTGGAAAATGGAGGAAGTCACCAAATTTCAAAAGCTCAAACAATGTATGATGAATTGAAGCTATCCGGGGGAAAATGAAATCATGAATTTGGCTTCGCAATGGATGAAAATAAAAATGAGAAAGGCCAAAACCATAACCACCTGAAAAAAGAAAAAAATTAGAAAAAAAAGTTAGAAAGGGAGGCAGAATAAGTCAAGATGCCAAATAGCTTTGGATCCCTTTATTTTTATGGGACCGCAAAATTTTGGTGACATGATTTGGTATCCTTGGTTGAGATTGACATACTTTGGTGTCTTCGATTGAGACCTCGATTGGGACTTGGACTGGAAGCCTGTATTTGGTTTGGAGGAAGGCCAGATGGCGAGAACAGTTTCTTTACAATTGCTCGCAAATTTCGCTTGACAATGGATGAAAATAAGAAAATGGAGTTAGTTGTGAAAAGCTCAAGAGCTTGGACAACGGATGGAAATAAAAAACAAGAAAGGTCATAAACAAATACACCCAAAAAGGAAAAGAACGAGAGATTTGTGGGATGAGTAAAGATGCCAAATGACTAGCTTTGGATCCATTTCTTTTTATAGGACCTCAAATTTCGGTTCAATGGTTTGGTATCCTCGATTGAGACCTCAACAGATTCTGGTATCCTCAATTGGGACCTTGACAGCCTTTGGGGATCCTCGATTCGTACTTGGAGAGGAGGACGCCAAATTTTTGCTTTGGGAAAATCTGGTGATGACGAGAACAATTTGTCAAGCATTGCTCAACAAATGCTCCACTGAATAAGAAGAAGAAGGTTGCTGATTGCGGTAGAAGGGAAAAAGAAACATCGAAAGTAAAAAGTAAATAAGCAAAAGAGAGAGGCAGAATAAGTCAAGATGCCAAATAGCTTTGGATCCCTTTCTTTTTATGGGACCTCGACAGACTTTGGGATCCTAGATTAATGCATCGGCAGACATTGGGACCTCGATTGGGACCTAGAAAGCCACTGGGATCCTCGATAAGGACCCCGAAAGCCTTTGGGGATCTTATATTGGGACCTCGAAAGACGTCTGTGCTCTCGATTGAGACCTTGAGAGACTTTGAGGATCCTGTATTGGGACCTCGAAAGACTTTGGTATCCTCGAGTGGGACCTTGACAGCCTGTGGGATCCTCGATTGGGATCTGGAGACGACGACGCCGTTTTTCGCTCCGGGGAAGGCCAGCGATGGCGAGGACAGTTTCTCGAGAGTTGCGCGACAAACGCTGGAGGCCGGAAGAAGAAGAAGAAGCTTGCGGATCGCGGAAGAAGGGAGGCGACAAATGCCGTCCATGACTGCGGCCACCCTGGTGGTATACGCAGGAGCTTACATCTTCTTGGTATTCTTCGCGGTGTGCCTGGCAACAGGGCTGTACTACCTTGCAGAGTTGGTGGAAGAGCACACAAGGTTGACGCGCAAGATCATCCGGTACATCATCTTATCCGTGATCGGAATCCACGCACTCTTGCTGCTTATAGATCGCTTGCCTCTGATCTGCATCGCAATCGGGATCGCCGCTCATGCCTTGTACTACCGTCTGCTCAAGACGTTTCCTTACATCACTCTTGCATCTACCGATTTTCTGGCCAGCATCGGCTTGCTGGTCTCTAGCCATATCGTATGGATCCGGTTCTTCATGAAGGATCCGAGATGTGCGTACGTAACCGTGGAGTGGCTGGTCGGCTTCATGCTCATCGTAGTATGGCTTACCCCGTTTGTCTTTTTCATTTCCTTGGCTGCAAACGAGAGTGTGCTTCCAGGGGGCGTATCAGGGTACGAAGGCTTTGGTAACGGTACGAGCGGGAGCGGAGTTCCGCCACAAAGAGGAGGAGAGCGGGAGCCACGTAACGCGCAGAGAAGAGGACGGCGGACGCAAGGTCAGTTGTTAGGGTTTTTCAACTTCTTGAGGAGGAAGCGGGACGAAGTTCTTCCTATTGTGGCTCAGGCCATCCCGGCAACCCGCAGAGATTAAGCCCCCTTAGAACAAGAGCCATGGTGACGTGGTACAGCACCATCAGGCTGTGATCAAACACGAAGCCTTTCATGTCAACGATTTCTTCAGCGATCATTTGTAAGTAATTTACGATCTTTCAGCGATCTTTCAGCGGAGATGTGCTCTCTATGCTGAAAAGATGTTAGCTGCAAGTATGTTGCAATTGCAAGGGGAGAACATGCACATACTTCTTTTCGGAGAGGTGTTTCCTGACGCTGCTGCTTCCCGATAGCTTAGAAGAAGAAGAAGAAGAGGAAAGTGTACAGATTCTTTTTAGGGTTTACGTTTTGCGTTGTTGAAGAAGGTCGCTGGAGAAATACAATTAGAGTCCTAATGAAAAGAAAGTGCAGAATTTCCTATCTGCTAAAACCCTGACCTAATTTCTTTTCTTGCAAGAAAAACAGATATCGGATCTTTGTGATCACTGCTGATATGTTTGTATTCCAAGCCTGATGACCCTGCAGAATTAGGTACATGTTTTTTGGAACAGCTCAGATAGGCTGTAGTTCACATTGTTTGTACTTCATCCTACTGGCCGTCCTCCAGAATTAGGTGTGTGTTATCTGGGAGGGTTCAGATAGGCTGTAGTTAACACAATCCTTAAGCTTATTATTGATATATCTGACAGAACAAATTTGAAAAGCTCTCATTAGGAGAGTTTTGACTTTCTTTGTATTACAATGTTGACCTGATATTATAGCTTTTTTCTGTTCATTTACCATACATATCCTCTTTGATCACTCACCAAACTCTTTGGTCATGGGTCTTGCTTCATTGAACAAGAGAGTTTCTGTGGTAGTCATATGAAATTTTGTACTTCTGAGCCTCCTGAACATCTCTGCATTGAGAGTTGTAGGAGCAGAAAATTTATGTAGGGCATGACTGTAGAGTGATATTGCTAGAAACAAGAATTGGAGTTGGAGTTGCAATAATTTTGTACTTCTGAGCCTCCTGACATGTGTATTGAGAGATGTAGAAGCAGAAGAATCCTGTAGGGCATGACTGCAGAAGAGTGATATGGCTAATAAAAAGAATTGGAGAGGATATTCATATTTGCATGTTGGTGTTTGTTCTAATGGTGAAACTCTTATGTTGTTTTTCAGTATAGTACTGGCATGGGTGACCCACCAGGAAACCAAGTGCTGCAACCATGCAGAGCCCATATGCAGGAAAAGGCAAAACCTTTACAGCATAGGGTGGGGGCTCTCAGTCTTGGCAGTTTGTTTCTTGGTGCACCTGCATTTCAACCAAACACTTTTCAACTCCTTTAACTATCATCGGTGTTTTGTGTTTTGTTTTCAGCTTGCCTGATATAAAAGTCCACTTTTGGATTCTCAACTTCCTTTTATGTGCAATCAAGTTATGGGAGCAACTTGAAAACACGCTTTTCCTTGTGTGCCCTTTGTTTTTTCTGTGTTGTTGCAGAGATTGATGAGTACTAATGTTGAAAGATGAGCAAGAAAGTTAGGCAAAAGGGGATCCTGATCAAATCTCTTGTAGCTGTGTCCCAGGTTTTTTTTTTCAATTTTGTGATGTTAGGGGAAGTGGTGGTCATCCATAAGATGATTTAGCCAGATTTGGCTACATACTAGATATGAAAGTAGGAAAGAAACAGAGTCCTTCTATATTCTTGGCTGCCTACTGGAACTTATCATAAAAATCTGGTGATTTGGAAAAAATTTCCTTTGAAATCTGGCATATTTGGGCCATTTTTTCCACAAAATATCCTTGATATAGGTTGAAATCATATTTTCCAGGTTGAAATTTGGTGAAATTGCACCAAAAAAAAAACCACTGTGTGTCCAATGGCTACTTATCATCCCAATTTGTTTACAGCTTTCTGCTCAATGACCTTGTTGCAGGAACTTGACAATGTGCTGCATTTTTCTTCTATTCTCCAGAATAGCACCTCAAGAACATTGATCAGTCTCATGCTTTTTCCTGTTTCCTCACGGAGAAATAGGTTTTCTTCCCTGCCAACCCCTGTTGTTGTTTTGTGCTATGTGACAGGAGGGAGAGAGCCATGCAGCAGACAGAGTACTCAAATTTGCCCAAAGCCAGAATTCCAATCACTTTGAATTGAGCAGAACCTGGATATCTCAGTAATGATGTTGTGACTCTGATCTAGAGCCTCACTTGTGTGTAAGCAAAACCTTGAGCATTAGTACATCATATATTTCAATCACTCCAATCCCATCTTTTCTATCAACTCCAACAAATTGAGCCCAACTAAGTGGGGCTACATGCACCAAAAACTGTGGCATGCAAGGACCATGATGCAGGCATGTAACCTGCCCTGTTCCAGAGAACCAAATGTGACCTAAAGTGAGGCTTGTTCATTGGTTGCTTCAGGAGCTATCTCTGCAAGGCCAATGTTTTCTTGCAGCTAATTATCCATGTTATCCAAAGCCTCACGTGCCCAGCTGCATCCCATGCTCCAGATTGAACATAAGGCAGGCACAGTTGATTTTTAGTGTACAATATATTCCACCAGATTTGATTGACCTGTTTAAACCCTTCTACCCTGCCCTGGGTGTGAGGTCAGGGTGTGCTTATACAAAGCTCTCTTTGCCTCCTATCGTGCATTGCAGAAGTAACTTGCATCCACTGCATACGTTGTAGTATGTCAGTAGCTTTGGTATTACCTTGTTGCTGATGGATAGTTATCAAGCCACTGTAGGCTCAGATCATCTTAGAACAAGACTGTCAAGCCTATCTGCTCCAACACAAATGTGATCATTGGTCAGTTTTCTTTTTTGACCCTTCAATCTCCCTGACTTTGAGAACTCTATTATGTTGAATTCTCTACCCCAAATGATCGTACATGTTAGCAAAAGCCTACCTTTGAGTTTGAGGAGAGTTCCAGCCATATCTGTCATAAAACTGTTCCATTCTGCTTCTTTTTTGCTCTTTGCTCCAGGAGGCAATGATGATACATGCATTGTTGCCTTGGAAGAAGCTTTGGAGATTCCATCAGTAACATCATCCCTCAGTTGCTGAAATGTTTTCAGGACTTTTTTGCCACTATTCCAGCTATTGATAGGTGACTGCTGCAAGGACCAAGGTCCCCTTGACATCCTTCTTGATTTTGTGCTTTCTGTTCCATCCAAGGATTTCAAATGTTGCAGTCGGGTTACTTGGGGTGTTCCAGAACTACTCATGGAACCTCTCTTGGATATTAGTTGCTTTGATCTTGGAAAGGTGGAGTGTGGTTGGGGCCTGCTTTTAGCTCGTCGTGGTGTCATCTTATGCCGAGTGCATTTTTTGAACTGGCAAGCTTGATTGTCTTGCCAATCTTCATTGTTCAAAATTGGAACTTTTAAGGAATGCCAATGTTCTTGAGGAGGTTCTATGGTCATTGGAAGAGTTTGCCCTCCCCTAAGATTTTGATGGCTCCATGGCAGAGTATGAGATCTGGGAGTGCCCATGTGAGAGAGGAATGGCTTATGCAGATTTCCATTGAAACTGGAAGCATTGTTGTAAGGCCAATGTTCAAGTGCTCCTGAAGCCAGATTGTTGAGTTTTTCTGACCCATCTTTATCTTCTCTTGATTGAGGGCGTTGTTGGTGGCTGAGTATTTGAAGAGCATTCAGTCCCTTGGGCATTGCTGCTGTCATTCTCTTGCTACACCAGGTACTGCAATCTTGCATGTTCCTGGCAGAGAGATCAGGTGTGCCCCAATTTCTGTTGGGTGCTGACCTTGGCTTTGGACAGAGCTGTTGGTTGATACAAATAGGAGCCTGAGAGAATGGAGAACTCATGTTGCCATGATCTGATGTTGGATCCTTGTAAACACTCCTGCTAGCAACTCTAGGAGTACCGACATTGCTAGCAGTTAGTCTTTTCTGTTCGATGTGCCTGGGCATGGCCAGGAAATCTCTCCTTGATAAGTCAGGAGCCAACTTTTTCTGGATTTCATCAAGTAGATGCCATGGCTCTAGATTCACAATTGGCTTTCCTTTGGGCCAGAATGGAAGCTGATGAGGGATGGAAAACGTGGGTTTGTGTTCTCCATCTTCCAGGACACCAAGGCACGAAGCATCAGTAACGTTATCACGGAGGTCAACTGAGCGCAATATGTGTAAGTCTTGCATAACAATGATGAACTGTTTGGCCCCTTCTTGTGTCAAATAGTTTCTCTGCAGATTCAAGGCTTCACCCGACATCCAAAGGCACTTATTAGAACGTCCCACCTTATGCTGAACAAGCCACCATCATTACAACTCTGGGTATCCACCCTCAGGTGTGGTTTTACGACGCATGGTGCTGACTGATAGTGGACTGAGAGAGTTGTTGTACACAAACACGTGCACATATCTGACTTTGTACAAATTATTGTCAGAGCTGGAAGTGACAATTACCATTGAGTGTCACCCCTGATCGCAACACAGGACAAATCTCCTGGGCCAAAACATCTGTAAAGTGGTTGTAGGAAAGATCAAGAGCTGTGATCCCCTCCATGTGATCATCTGTCAGTTTAGTGGAAGGAGCACAGCTGATTTGTGGACTTGATTGTCTACGAAGGCTGGCCTGCCAATCTGCATCTGATGGTCCCCCTTTCTTCCACACTTCATCACTTGTACGCTGCATTATGTCAAATGGTTTGTTGGTAAGAGCAAGATCTTTCTGGGGGTATCTACAGTGTTGACCAGTTGTTAAGACAGACAAAATGCAATACAGTATGCTTCTGGTACTATGGATCTAGGTGGATGCCTTTTTTTAGCATGTTAACTGCTTCATTTTGTCAATTGCTGTGCTCAGCACACAATCCCATGTGAGCTTTAGGTTCTAAAGTCAAAACATCAATTCACATCAAAGTATATGAGATGTGAAGACTTGGGAGGATCAGCCTTTGATAAACCACTGCAGGTGAGATTTAACAACCTTAGTATGTATGGGTCCCCATTTTCCTTTTGGGAGACTGGAGCTACAATCTATAGTATGATGTCCCTGATCATGTTTGCACACTCTAGTTTGCATCTTCACTTGGTCACTGAATGCTTGCTTGTACTTGAACATTGCAGAGGTTTGTTTTGAAGATGCCTCTGGTGCCCTTGGAGCCTGCACACAAGATTGAGAGAGAACTAAGCATCAAAGCCCCAAAATGGGAACCACATTAAAGGATCATAAGCCTACCTGTTTGGCAGGTTTTTCATGGTGTCTGAAATAGCAGAATTAGCCACCACTGCCAATTCTGGTATTTAGTACCTAGCAAAGCAACGCAACAACTGAAGTGTGCTACTTTATGACCTACCTATGGGCCTTTATGCTAGGGAATGTGCCCTAGGGGTCACATTCTGCCCCAGTTTGTCCCTAGGGCCCAACCTATGGGTTTGCCCTGCACTAGTAATTCATTAAGAGGGAGAATATATCTCTTAGGGAGCGCTCTCTAATGCATAATTGGTGTCTTATTCAGGTACTATTTTTTTAGACTTTTTCCTAAGTTCCGAAGCTGGTCATCTGCCGATTCCACTTTTGGTTATGCCAGTTCCACTTTTGATTTTTCATGGTAGGAAAACCTGAAGTTTGGTGAATTGGGGAACATTTCCCTGAGGTTTGGTGAATGGGGAACACTGGTTATGCTTTGGAACAGGCCCTGATCAAACCCATTACTGCCTTATGGAGGGTTGGCTCACCCTACTAGGCATATTACATTCTAGTGGAAGGGTTGCTCACCCTAAACATGTTACTTGGTGGAACGACCCCGTACTACATAAACTCATGCCAACACAGAACTGATGGATCATGGCAAGAGGGATGGTAAGGATTACGGCTGACCTTGAGAATGTCAACTATGAGAACCACGCTTGCATTTGTCAGTGCACATCCTGATAGATTCAGGGTCTGCAGTGGTGTACAGTTCTGCAAACTTCGGGCCTACATCACACCCCCCTTTCACAAGCAATGGTCAACGGAGGTTTCTGCAAAACTGACATAATCAACATATGGCCTCTTGGCTCAACATATAGATCAGATCCCACTTTGTGAAGGTGAATGTATAGGGTAAGTCCCTCCTGTCCAGGATTTACTGCGTGAGCACCGAGGGCGGAGCCTGAGGTCCGCACACTAATTCCCTGACAGCAAGGACTTACACTGAGTAACAGTCGAGGTAATCAATGCCTTACGAAACCCTAAACCCTAAACCCTTCCCTCCCTCTCAGCGATCTGATTGGGTTTCGTCTTTCACCCTAGGAATCTCACAAAATTACTCTATCTGCCCTAGGCAACATTTCGTAAGCTTAATTACAAAAAATAATCCACCCTCCAAATACACTAGAGATTTTCTCCGAGGTTGTTACATATAGGGTAATGCCTCCTATCAAGGAATTACTATGTGATCATGCAGGGCGGAGCTCGAGGTCCACGCAATCATTCCCTGACAGCCGGGCCTTACCCTGTGTAGCAACCAAAGTAATCAATGTTGCACTAACTGAGGTAATCATAGAAATGAAAATCTTCCAAAAAGAAAAAAAAACCACTCATAAGAGAAAAATTCCTCACCCTAAGACAATCCACCAGTAATAGTCAAATTCCCATATTTGAGGTGCCATACAAATACATTAAGAATTCTGTCCGAGGTTGTTCCGTTTATAAACACGCTCTTGATTGTGTAACATATAGAGTTATCCACAAATTACTGCATGGTGGGACTATTGGGCCGCAGTTTCAGGAACGAATGACAAGTCATGATGAAAAACTGTGCACAGACCAAAAAAACATTTAACAGAAGACCAAGGTAGTTTTATGACCTAGATTCGTCCTCAGGGGAGTTTCAGCCCCAGTTTTCGATTTGCCTTACCTGGGCCTTGACTGCTGATGAAATTTTTTATTATATGAAGTCTTGTTAGAATAAGATCTTGCAAATCGTCTGAACTCATACCCAATTTCAATAACTCTATGGATATGCTCAAATTGGGCTTGAAGCATTATTGGTTTCAACTTGGGACCAAAGACAGGGTGACATTATGAATAACTCGATTCTGCATCGAATTTTTATACCATAACCAATGCCCCCCTTCAGCAACCACTCACCTACATACGCAGATCTCTCCAATCTGAATCTAAATCCACCCACCTACCCACCCACTGGATGTATATACCTAAAATAATGGGTTTTTTTGCCCTGCTGGATTTTCCACTGTATAAGCATACCTCCAAATAAACACTGGATGCCTGTTATTACTCAGTTATGGATGAACCTCAACTGGCTTAATATTTGGTTTCACCTCAGTAACCAATTCTGTAGGAAATAGGTCTCATATATATAGGCAGATAGGCAGGGAAATAGGTAACTACCAGGTAAGTAGATGGTTTATACAGAGGTAAGGGCTGCTTTTACTATCCTTGAGAGTGGGATGAATTGTGAGGGAATGAGAGTGGGATTCATCCTTCATGGGGCGCTGGTAGGTGCTGGTTCACTGTGGCCATGTATGCCTTCTTGTAATGTTATGTCTGTTCCTGAAGAGTGAGAAGGAAAGTATGCCTACTTATAGGTATAAGATCCATCTGACTCTCAAGGAGTAGGTGTAAAGATGAGAGAACATTCCCAAAATGTGGGGCTGTACTGGGATATCTTTGTCCTAGGCCCATTATGTTGAGAAGGTCCCCACAATGGGGCTTTTACCCTCCACATAACCCGATGTACCAGCATGGCAAGTGTATGAATTTCTATCAATGTGCACACAACCCATCATACCAGCATGGCAAGAGTGTTACCCTCTATGAATGTACAGGCTGATTCACTCCAACAAATTAAAATACCAAATTTTTTCCCCAAATTCCTTTCTATCAATTTTCTTTCTGCGGCATTTTGCATAAAATTGCAAATGGTGGAAAAACCCAAAGTATTGAAACTGACCAGGCTTTGAAGCCTAATATCACCAAGTCCACTGTTACATAGAGAAAGTCGGTGGAGCGATTTCGTACACCCTGCACCAATCAGCAGTGTCTTTATTCATGCTCATTATGTTCAATTTGTAGAACTTGTAGTTTTGAATTAATCTATCTAAAATTGAGTGAAGAAAAAAATTGATTTTCTCTCAAAGACTTGTTAACATCCTTTATACGGATATAATTAAGTTAAAATAATAGCTATATTTTAATAGAAGAAATTGTGTTTAAAAAAATTTAAGTTATGCTAAATTGTGCTAAGTTATGCTAAAAGTTTGTTATTTGTTAAGGCAGGGGCTACAGTTGCTGATTTCCCATTGAAAAGAGAGGGATAGAGAGAGAGAGGGAGAGAGAGAGAGAGAGAGAGAGATTTGCTCTGTACAAAGAGAGTCTGAAAGGAGTTTGAATTCTCTGCTCCATAAGGCAAGCCCTAGTTCCAATTGCTGCAACCATCCCTCCACAGCATGTGCCAAAACCCTGAACCCATCATCATCGTGTCACAGCCATTACCCTTCCCAAACATATGAAAATCACTGGTTGATTGATTGGTGGTGATTTGCACTAACACATAGGTACTGAAAACTTCATACAAGGGAAAAAAAACTCAATCAAAACTATATTTAAGACATGTGACCCAAAACTTAATACGAGCAACTGGAAAAAAGAAACAAAAGAAAAGAAAACCAATTTAAATTTGATTTAAAGGACACAGGAAATAAAGCAAAATCAATTCAGAATTGACTTAAAACTTGCAACCAAAGAGTTCATTCAGAAAAGAAAAGCCTTGACAAAGACACATCATGGCTCATTTTATATCTGTTATTCATGAATCCTGGTGCAACCTAGGTCTGTCTGAGCAGGAAGGGGAAAATCATAGTACACATAACAAAAATTATGCATTTGAAAATTGAAATTTTTGAAATTCTGAAGAGGAAGAGAAAAATTGTGGTTTCCTCAGATTAGTAGAAATCAATGCATTTAGAACTTGAAAGGTTTCAAAGTCCAAAGAGGAAGGGAAGTTTTTTAACTCACTTAGCAAAATAATGCATAGTATCCATTGTCATTTTATCCAACAAACTGAACCTTTGATGCACTGCAATAGTGCAACCACAGTTTTTTTGTTTTCAATTGTGTGTTATTAAATATTTAGAGATTTTTTTCCAAATTTTTTAAACAGAGAAAAATACACTTACTGCAACAGAATCCAAATGGCTGCATCTAAATATCCCCTTCCTATTATTATCACTGTAAATTGATTTCCAACTCTAATCCACAGAACACATTTCATTCCGCAAATTAGAGTAAAAATTTCATAATCTGTTAATACTTAAGCCTTAAAACCTTATGTATATCTGGCTGTTCCTCCCACCTACTTTTTTAAAAACTCTCAGTTACGTGAATTGTGATTCCTCACACATTTTAATCCAAATTTTCATTTACAACATGCATCCACCCCATGAAAAGAAAATTGGGGCTCTAGTGTCAATTTTTTGCAATGGGTAATTCCAAAATGAACTGTTTAAAATTGCCTTATTCCTGATGAGAAAAAAAAAGGGGGATTCTCATGCCTGTAGTACAGAGCTACAGCCTTACATCCTTGTTTGTGTTGTTTGATTTGCTTCTCTAAAATGGTTCCATAAATTTTCATTGAGATTTCTTTCTGGGAAACATTTTGTAGTGCTTTTCATCGAATGTTGCTAAGAACATAATTTGAGATTTTTCATTGAATTTTTTTGTGGGAAACATTTTGTAGTGCTATCATTGAGAGTTGCTTAGGAGATATTTTGGCATTTTTCTTTGACATCTTTGTGGGAAACATGTTTTACTTTTTTTTTTAAATGAAGGGTTACTAATAATAAGATAATTTCCAAGGAAAAGAGTTCATCTGCACACCATTTCTCATCAATTCACATGGTTCACAATTTGATGTTGAAGAAAATGGAATGCAAAACACAGGTTTTTTTTTTTTTTCGGTTGCATTAGTCATAATCCAACTAAACTCCAATTAATTTAATCCAGCAGAGATCAGTCATGGATTTCAAAACTCACAAGGACCAAAGCACTAGCTTAGGTGATGATGACTCAAATTCTCCCCAAATTTTATCCTCCCCAATCTAGTTAATTTTTCCAGGAGCTTTTTGAACTGATCTATCTGATTATGTTGTAAAATAATTTGGACCAAATTTGTCACAAATTGTGTATCACAGGTCCCTCCATAATACCAACTCAGAAAACCAAAATTTGGAAATGGAAGGAGTATATTTGCTTTGGTGGGAATTATGCAAAAAATTGCACAAAGTTTTGGCTCTTCTGCTCTTAAGGGTTAAACTGAAGTTCCATCCAATTTTAATGAAAGTTTAGCATACCTGCATGTTGGCACTCTGCACTGACAAATAATCGCAGACTAGTGATAATAGGAGGATACTCTAGCTGGTTTGCCATTGCTATCAAGTCCACAACAGAGAGATCCCCCAAATCTCTCTGTACTTGGACGGATGGTTTCAAGTTCCAACAATCGAACGGCAATGAAGATACCCGCCGCTGCTGCAATGTTTCTTTTTGTTCACAACCACTCGTAGCAATTGAATGTTTCTCTTTGTCCATTATGTTAGCCTTGCTACCAGTGGTGGCCCTCCTCCTCCCTATTAGCTGGTTGGGAGAAGATCCAAATTCATAACTCTCCGAGTCTTCAACACAATCTCCACCTTGAATTATCACCTTTCTTCTAGCATGGTAATAAAATTTATATTCCATGAAAAAATTTGCTCCAAATATCCATTACAATATATAAGTTTTTGAGTTACTGTTTACATATTGAATTCTTTGTTTTGATGGTGGCTTATACTTAGAGTAAGAATTTGCCCTACACTTCATATGGCCAAATTTTTACAAACTTGTGGAAAGCTCAACAAAAAAGAATCTACATTTTATCATCCCAAATATGGGGAAGGAGATTGTCAACAGAAATTCATAATACTCATTCCATCTTTTGATCAAAATGGGTAGAATTATCCTTTCTTATTTTTATTGAAAGTTGTAGAATTATTTGTAATACATATCCTTGGATTTTGTCAAAAGGGTTATAATCACTTCATGTAATTACTTCCAGACAACATCCAAACCACGTTTGCTTCATATGTCCTCCACAAAATTTCTTGAAGGTTGGTGACCCTGCCCTTGACAAATCTTCAACCTGCCCAGTTCTCTACTTTCCCTAAAAGGATGTTCCTCAATCCAACAACGTGGGGGGTTGCCCTGTGATGTCAGAAAATTTTACAACTTTTTCTCACATGGTCTGGGGGTATGCTCTTGGATCTTGAGCGTCCCAGAACCAGTTTAGACTTTAGACACCAACATTTTGAATCACACAATATTTTAGCTTGAAATAGACCCTAGGCTAGTAACCGTGAGAGAGGAGACCCGTCTAAAGGGGAACCTAGTTGAAGGTACACACCATTGACGTTTGCAATCTGGAGATAGGGTTCCAAACCCCTCTGCATATTTTGGAAAATTTAAACAAGAGTTAAACAGCAAAAATGAAACCCTTATTATATCAAATGGTTTTTTTGCTAGACTTGTTTGGTTTTAATATGAATTAGTGTATTGATAATTGTTCAATCTATTTTGCTTACATTGGCTTATGGTAACATGCCATGTCAAATTCAGCAATATCCGCAACATCTTTGAATGAGATCTTAAAAGAATTAATCAAAGGCAATGACTACTCTACTATTAATTAGCTATGTCCAAAGTACATGTGAAAGTCTTCTATTTGAAGCCAACTTCCAACTCGAAGATGTCAACAAATTTAAAATATATATCCATGAAGAAGAACCAAACATTTGGGCTTCGCACTACTATTGACAATGAATTGACATAAGGTCAAAATATTAATATGTTTAAATTCTATTTAAATGTATTTTTTAAAGTAATTAGTTATTAGACATGGATAATCAATGATCAAATAGATGGTTTATGAAATCATTTCTATTTCTATTAATTCTAGAATATGAAATTTAGTTTTCATTTATTAAAATAATAATATTCTACCATCCACGATGTCTTTTTTGGTATCCTCATTGTCTCAAAATAATGTTTTTTTTGGGGGCCTTTCCAATGTTCCCCCAATGTCTTTCCTACCATGCTTCCCAACGATCCTTGGTTCGAAAAATATTTAAATATTTAAACCCTAATGCTCACAATGCGTCTTATGTATTTCTTGGTGTCCTTTGACATTGTATCCAACATCCTCAACCGCCATGCCCCAAAAAAGAAAAAAATCATGTCTAACCTAATGCACTAAATGTTTCCAATGTTTATTTTCAACACCCTTGGTATTGCCATTTGTTATTTTGTGATTCCATGTTGACATTTTCATTTTTTTTTGTTGTTCCCCATCTTTCATCATCCTTGGTGTTGTTAGGATGAGTTTCTATTGTTGACCGAACTTAAATCATTCTTAAACCAAAACATTACACCAATTTGAATTTTGAATAGGGATGTTCAAATTTGGGAATGTTTGTTATGTCAACATCTCATTTTGGGATGTCCTTTTGGGACCTTGTCTAGTAACAATCATATTGATTTAATTGTTTAATTTTTTTGCGAAAAACGAATCATGATTTCACTAATTTTAAAAGAGACAAAATTTGAATGGGGGAAATATATTCTATTGATTTGAAAAGAGACAAAAATTAGAAAAGAAAAAAATTGTTTACCCATTCTAATGAAAGTGTGGTTATAAGGGGAAAAACAAATTTCCACTACCAAGTTGTGTATGGAAGTGATATTAAAATATTGTTAAATGCCACTACCCATTAAATATTAATAAATTTAATTTTTATAATGAGTTTATTAAGTTTAATTAATTTCATAAACATAACATTTATATGTAGACTTGTCCAACTTTGATAAAATGTTCTAATGTATACTCAATGTTGATTTGAATACTTTTTAATTATGATTAAAATATGTCCATTAAAATATTGCAAAAAATTTAAGATGAAATTTAATAGTCCTATTTTATATTATATTTAATTAATAAAAATGATTAATGTAAATTGATTATATTATTCTTAATTTTGATAAAATTCATCATTAAATTGAAAAAACTAATATTAATTATTTAATAACTATTTTAAATCATATATAATGGAATCTAATTTGATTTACTTGTAATGTTTATTTTCAATACAAACCAAACCATATTATCATGTTAAATTAAATGTTACCATTTGTTGGAATTATGAACATTATGAAAATTAATCAATATCAAATCCATTAAAAATGTATGGATGTAGAATGTGGTTTATTGGTTTAAAATACACCAAGATTTGTTGTTCCCTTCATATGAAACAACATGTTGAAATTTAAGATGTCTAAAACAATTTGCAATCATGATGTGTAGGTCAAAAAAACTAATTACAATTTAATATTCAACTTTGAATACATAAATAACATATTATTTAATAGGTCATTAAGTTTTAATGTAATTGTTGAATGAAAGGTGAAACACAAATGCACTCATTGAATGCGAATCATGTAGTTTTAAATAATAACATGTAGACAATAATCTCAATGTTTTTATGACCTTAGTGTGATACACAATGATAATAGGACTAAAACATGTAATTTGTTGTTAACATGCAATTGATTTAATCAAATTATTAAATATTTGAATAATGTAAAATTTGAAATCAAGAGCTAAACTTTTAACATGTTTCAACTACATTAGAAAATAAAAATAAATTATGTTTTTAAAAAGTAAAATTGTTGTCATCAACTTTTATGGTTTTAAAAATCTTGCCCATTGTCATTTTGCACCCAATTTGCAAGTATTGGTGTATTGCCCACAAACTAGATCATTTAAATTTTCCTCTTCCCTTTTTTGTCACCCTTCTTGTTTTTTTGTTTTTTCTTTCTTATAAAGCTCATATGGCAAAAGTCATTCATCTTTTATTATATTATGTAATTTCAATAATAATACTCAATGTTTCCATAAGTTGCAAACATATTTTAGATTCATATAATTAAAATTTTATTAATATGTATATTGTAAGTTTATTAATATTTAAATGTTATACATTCAATCTTTTTAGTTGAACGATAAATAACAAGATACTTCTTCATTATTACGTATTAACTTTTAAATTCAACATTGTAAAAGTAGGTTTCAAGTAGACTTTTCTAAATGCAAGTAGCTTTTAAATCCTACTTTCTATATATAGTGCAAGATTTGATTCAAGTATGTGTCAAGTACATTATACCAAAGAGAAAGTAGATTTGTTTTTTGGTGATGCCCTTGAATATATAATGATCTTTATGTTATAACTTCATATCTATCTTTCATTAAAATTTATAATGAAAAAGTAGGTTTGAACACCGTTTTGACCAATCAATTTCAAACATATTTATTCATTATTTTTATTATTCCAAAGTTTTTTAAATTTTGAAATTGAGTTACAATAAACCCAAATAAGGGCTCAATAGTTTCAAAATGAAATTTAAATAAAATTTGGATATACTTTCTTGTGTGTTTGTGAAATTTGGTATTTTTTCATCAACTATTTTTATATACTTTACCATGCTTTCACCAATTATTGTTATTGTTTTACATGGCCTTGCCCTCCATTTCATTATTATTGTTACATTACATAACCTTGTTAAAAAGAGTCCTTCCTATTTCCCAAAATCCTCCCATTTTAGGTGGAATCTTGATGAATGTTGGGCAATTCTCATTTTTTTGTGAAATCCATTAGTTCCAATTTTTGGGGCAATAGAGAGAATTGCCCCGATTCCCCCCCCCCCCCCCCCCCCCAATTATGAGAACTGCCCTAGTTTTTTTATTTAATTTTTTTTTGGTTGGGCAGTTTTCAAGGTTAATGATTTTCATAGAATTTTGAATTATCGGTTTTCAAAAACAATTTTCACAAGTCAATTTTCACAAATTATGATTTTTTGTTATATATATAGAGGTTTATTTTTATTTTTTTTATAATCAACATTTTTTTATGGCATGAAACTTAATTTAGCAATAGATTTGGTGCTAAACTAAGTTTGCTTTATCCTTTATTTTCCTCGATGTTTTTAACCAATCATTACTATGGCTATGTGTATTGTAGCTATAAAAGTTATCGAGCCAAGTGCATTTAATGTTCAGTCTTAGTATTTCATACCTTTATTAAATAAAATTTCATGAATTTATGAACAATAAAGAGGGGATGAAACATCAAGGGGGGGTGCAACTTAGGTCCAACATTGCATGATTTTCCAGATAACTCTATATTTTTTACCATGAAAACCAAACCCTTCTCAAAATGTGAGATACAATGCAATTTTTAAATTGGTTGTTAAGTGAAAACCTGGGTGGTTCTCACTTACAATGATGACCTTCAATTCGATTTTTTTGACAATTAATGTCTCTAGTTTTCACTAAGAGGTTTTCACTAAAAACCACGTTGAAAATCGGTGCAAGTTTTCACCTAATGGGTGAAAATTGCCCAACATCAGTCTTAACATCAATTTTCACCATTGGCACCAATGTGTTTACCTCCTCGTAATAAACACATATTGGTGATTCATAGGCATTTTCCTTTGGGTCACTATGGTTCTTTAACCATTTATTTTCAAGTGCCTCTTTGAACACACGTATTTGTTGTGAAATGAATCCTAATAAATAATCAAATTGTTTTAGGACTCGCATTCTATAGTTTTGATTTGTTGGTTGTGGTGGCCATAGATTGTCTCTCAAAATTTGTTGTTAAATTTTTTAAAATTCTAGGTTAAACACACAAATCATAGTAAAATAGATTTTATAATCTTGTAAACAATCATTTGCTAACCAATATTCGACCTCTAATTTGTAAGCTACATTGATATTCAATAAGTTTTCCTTCTCAATTGGAGGGTACAAGTCTAAGTCCTTGGGAGTTCATTAAAAAATTGTTCAAGCATACATGTTTGTTTATCCAATATATGGTGTGACAAGTAAGTTGCTATTGAAACCCCGTTACACACAAATTAAAATGGTTTAAAATGACAAAATATATATAAACTTTTGAATTAAATATACATTCACACTTTCTCACTATTTTTGGTACTTTAAATGAGTTATAGGGTTTAAAACAATGTAATGTTTCTATTGTAATATAAAATCAATAATGTATTAATATCTTACAATGGCAACAAACCCATTGGATTTCAGATTGACAACGACAATTGTGGTTGATTTGAATGACATTTAGAACTTTAAAAAAGATTTCCATATCATATCACCTAATGAATTCTCACATGCTCTTACATTAACATCAACACATTAATGAACATAAATAACAAACAATAATTAATTATATTAAGAAAATCTAAACAATTACATTATTCAACTTGTCATTTTATTTTATTTCATTAGTTGTTTTACATTATTATATTTAGAATTGATAAAATATCTTTTGTTAAAATATTTTGTAAACCATGCATAACACAATCATATTTGACCATATTTTTAGAACTGGACATTAAACCATCATAACTTGATTTACTTGATATTAGCCACCAAATCTATAATAAATATAAATTCCAAAACCATGTAGATGAATGTCATATTTTTCTCTTTAAAAAACTTGAGGTGACAAAAAAGATGTCATTTATTTTGTGTTTATTACAAGCAAGCCACTTGTCCTTGATTATGTGTACATGAATAATGTGACATAATATTCAAATATTTTTATTATGTGGCAAAATATTATATGTTGTTAGGAAATATGTTTCGATGTTGAAAAATTATGTTAAAGAATATTTTCATGACATGAAACAAATATATTGAATGAATATTCTTCTTTGCTCGTGTTCACAAACTCACACTGTGCTTACAAGTTCACAAAATAACATTCATGGCTTGTAGATCAACAATCCAAAATAACTAGCACCAAATATTTATAAGTAATTGCAACAAAAAAAGGTTTAATATGTTTGATGGAACTACAAAAAACTTGAATTAATTATTGTTGTACTACACCAAAATTTGTCCTAGTTCACTATGGATTTTATTAGATTTTGAGTGAATTTGGACATTTTTACCATGGTGAAACTAATCAAACCCCCAATGAACTGGGACAAGTTGTTACAAATGTGAATTGGTCCACTAATACTTAATGAAACAATGTTACTTTCAAGTGACATACAAATTTACCAAGCCATTTCACTTAATAGTTAATTAACTAGACAACATGAAAATTTATTAAATTTGAATTATTTAATATCTAATGTACAATTTAATATTTATTGATAATTTCATGATTTTCAGCTTATGAATTATTGACACAAGTCATTACTTATGCTACGTACATAGGCCATGTAATCAACGTAAGTAAACATTTACACTAAAAAACTACATAGGAAAATATTTGGTCAACTTATTACTGTTCAACACAAACACACCATTTGTGAGGTTTGATACTTTGACATTTAAGATGAAGGCAAACACCCCTACCATCAAGCCATCACAATTGTTGTGATAATGTTTTACATTACATTTTATTTACCAAATATTTAATTTTAAATATTAAAAAAATATAAAATTTGAAAATTCGTATTTTATTAAGATTTTGTCCAAATGAAATTATTAAAGTTTAATTTAAATTTTTTTTCGATAATGTACATAATTACATTTATTTCCTTTTGAAAATGTAAAATCATTTGAACAAATGTTTTTTTGAATATCATTATTCAATAACATTTCAATGACCATTCATTTGAAAAAAAAATGTTTAACAAATGGATAATGTTTTTGTTAATATAATAACAATACCTATGTTAACCTATTTTCAAGTATTTTAAGGCCACTTTTCATTGTTCTAAGTTATTTCACCCTACATTATTTATGGTTATTTTCAAAAAAATTAGCTAATTTTAGTTATTTCACCTTAGGTTACTTTCGATTATTTTAGATTAATTTAAACTATTTTAAGTTATTTCATTTTAGGCTATTTTTGGCTATTGTAGGTTATTTCATTTTAGGCTATTTGTGGTTATTATAAATTATTGGTGGCTATATATGATTATTCTATTAATGATTGTTGTTAATTATTATATCGGTGGCTATTAATAATTAATTTATTAATGGTTATTGGTGGCTATTATTAATTGATATTGGTCACTATTATATAATGATTATCGGTAGTTATTTTATTGGTGGTTATTTTATTATAAGTTATTGTTGAATATTATAGGTTATATTATCATAGGTTATTATTGTTTATTTTAAATTATTTTACCATATTTCATTATCTTATATTTTATATTATTTTAAGTTGTTATATTTATGATAAAATAATTCATAATAACATAAAGTAGAATGACCTTGAATAACTTTAAATATAACTTGAAATAAAATATATTAGTTTAGGGTATAATAATTTATAATAGCCTATAATAACTTAGGGTATAAATTAGAATAACTAAGGTACCTTAAAATAATATAAGGTATATCATAAAATAACACATGACATTTAAAAGAACAACATAAAAATAAAGTTATTTATCAAAATAAATTATAATAATGAATTATGTCAATTAGTAATGAAACACGATGTTTACATAGTGATATTATAGTGAAATAACTTTAACCATAGTGAAATCACTAAAATGTAGTAAAATTATTTCACTTTTAAGGTCCCATAATGATTTAAGCTAGTGAACTACACCCCATTTTTGTATTAGTGTGTGTAGAGTGTTGTTTCTTGGAAACCAAGTTTACATTATTTGTACATATTTCACTAAAAACATAAAATAACTTACAAACTACAATTAAGGTTGATAGCACCAAGTGCATCCTCCTACAATAGCAAACAATTTATTTGAAGTGTGGTTGCTAAATGAATGTTGAGCAACTAAAAACATGTACAAATAATAAATTTCCATGCAAGATTTTGCAAATCAAATTATTTTTTTGAAGATTGGGATCCTCACTACATCTATCACAAAATAATGAGATAGAAAGGTGTCATTCATTGAAGTAATTAGGAACACACTTACATGCTAGTAGTCACAAGATAGATGTACAACATTATGAAGGAAAACATGTAATCAATTATAAAACTTTTGTCACAAAACCACCAATAGTAAAATTGGGAAACTTAATTTGGATGTTGGTTAACAAAACAAGAAACAAAAGAGAAGGAATAGTGGAAAAAAGAAAAAAAGAAGAAGAGGAAATCCATATCTAATTATGTCGGTGATAAAACATGCCCTCCCAAAAGAAGCCAAATAAAACATCTTTGATACTAACTTTGTTAATGGCATTATCAAAGCCAAACTAACTACAAGAGTTGTGAACCTTCAATATGCACAAGTAGATCAAATGGGTACATTCATTAATTAAAGAGTCATTTGATGTGTAACCATTGTTTAGGTTTAAATAATTAAAATTATGTCCAAACTTCAAGGTTTATGAATGTTTAATAAACTTATACAATAATGTTTTTAATATACTAATGTAGCATTTGGATAAAATTCAAAATAATATAATGAATATAATATATCGAATTATTATTTTTGAACATATTAACCAATGTTTTACAATGCTAATTTTTTTTGTTTAAACATTATTTAAGACTATATAAACATCGTTCAACCAATTCCAAATTGTCACAAAGTTTTTATAAAATTATTTAAACATTGATTGAGGATTGCTTGAAGGTGCACATTGGTTTCTTGATTGGTGAATGTACCCAAAACACAAATGCAAAATAAACAAAATTCAAACAAGCTTAAAGGGAATTAAGATGTTACTTTTACCTTGGACAATAAAACAATTGAACATAGTTTAAATGGAATATTTTTCAATCCAACCTTTCAAAAATTGAATGTGCATTAATGATCAATGAAACATAACTAAATATTGAAGATCTATCCACATCCATAGGGCTTCAAGATTTGTTGGTATCTCTCATTACAAACTTGTTATGAATGTAACTTGTGTGGCAACAATTAACACAATGAAGACGAACACACTTAAGCAATGGCCCTTAGCTCAAATGCAAAATCCATGTGACTACAAAAATAACAAGGGAGAAGAAGAATTGCGAAATCAAAAAAACTACATGAATCACAACTAATAGAAAGCTTGAAGGATGTGATTTGGTCATGATGAAAGGGGGGGGTGTCAAGGTCCTATGTAGATTTGGAAATCACAAGAGGCAACAATTGACAATGATCACCAAAGGCAAATGCAACAGATCCTAAATCAAAACTTTGCATATTTGGTGAATCTTAAAAATAATTCTCCTTTTTTCCATTCATAGACCAAAATCCAAACAAACCAATCTTATTCACAGCTTGTCGTTGGATTTTGCATTTGAATGAAATTTCACACAAATAAATTTGATTGTTTTCCACACATCAACTTTATATTTTCATGAGTTTTTTTCTCTGTTTCAAAGATTATTTAATGAAGAAACTGACCCTGAAGCAAAGCATTGGACTTTGAGAACATATAATGAATTGCAAAGACAAGGTGTGTATGTAATTGTTGCATCCTTATTACACTCCAAAAAGTTTTTCAATGTTTTTTTCCAAAGCATCCATGTATGTTGCACTACACACCCATCCTTGCACTCTGAAAATAAAGCCAACCCCAAAGCATCAAATGTATAGTGCCCCCGGCTAACTACACTTTGGGAAAAGCACTCCCAAAGAGCATCAAGCATACAACATATAACATCCCAACAAACTCGACCAGAAATCCTTCTTTGTAAAGCCAATCAGCGGGATCTTTTTATTACTAAAAAGGACACTGAAAAAGTTCCCTAACGTAATACCATAGCCCGAGTCAGGTCAGCTCCCACATTGACAAAACACATGTTTAATGCTTTTTAGAAATTAAATATATTAATTTTCCATGATTTACTATGATATTGTCATATGAGGAGTGAAATTATTTGGATGGTTTTCAACACCTGACCTTCATATTTTTCACAATAATTCATTTCATTATTTTAAGGATTATTTAATGACGAAACTGATCGTAGGGTTCCTAAATATACAGAGTTCTCACTCCCTCATAAACATCAAAACTCAAAACCAGTTCTGTGATTTTTTGAGAACCGCCAGGCAAAGGTACCAAAACATTACCCGCTGTTCTTCCTTTGAAAAGAAAGAAAAAGACAATGCCAACCACTCATGTAGGCTACACCTGCCAAACTTTATTGCAAAGATAAAAGCACTACACTACAACTAGAATGAAGAAAAAGGAAGTTGAAATACCCCACTGGAACCTTGGCAGCTTGGACACTCATAATATTATTTTCAGAAATGTTGAAATTTTCAAAAAAATCAAAAGAAAATTCGTGAAGGAAAATATAGCATCTTAAAGAATATTTTATAGGCCAAAATGATATTTTCAAATTTAATTACTTATACGATAAACACTTGTGGAAACTTTTAAGAAAGTCTGGCAGGGTTTCATCATTTGTGGAAGCTGGCAATGCACTGCAGGTACCTAGAGAAAAATAAAAAAGGGGCATTCTATTCACAAATCACAACACAATCAAAGTCAACACCTTTATCTACTCAGTACAATACAATAAAAACCATA
>Ga0116228_10000184_pt1 | contig 43345 bp, 32 predicted proteins | sample S1TSphfallax_2_FD_89694 | JGI IMG/M metagenome (GOLD analysis project Ga0116228, IMG submission 89694) | Host-associated microbial communities from peat moss isolated from Minnesota, USA - S1T2_Fc - Sphagnum fallax MG | ecosystem: Host-associated > Plants > Peat moss > Unclassified | place...
AAGTATAACTTGAAATAACATATATTAATTTTAAATAAAATAACCTAAGGTATAGCCTAAAATTAGTTGAATAATTTAATTTTAAATAATTTAAAAGCTTATAATAAATTAGTTAAGATATTTAAAGGTAAAATGACATATAATAATTTAGGGTACAATAATTTATAATAGCCTATAATAACATAAAATATAAGTTAGAATAACTAAAGTAGTTTAAAATAATATAGGGTATATCATAATGTAACATAGATATAATATTTTTAAAAACATAAAAATAAACATATTTGTTATAGTAAATTGTATTAGTGAATTATGTTAACCATAAATGAAACATGATGTCTACATAATGATATTATAATGAAATAACTTTCACTAGGTGAAATCAGTAAAATGCAATGAAATTATTTCACTTTTAAAGTCCCATAGTGATTTAAGCTAGTAAATTACACCCCACTTTGGTAGTAGTGCATGCAAGTTTGTTGCATTTTGTTTTATTTTATGCAATTGAAATGTGTTCAATTTTTGGCGGTGAAGCATCTCATACATTTAAGGTAATGTGATTATACAACATTTGGACATACATTAATCCCAAGCCATTTATTTATTTTCATGGATACCAATTTAAAATAGTACCTATAGAAGGGTGAAAGCATGGTGCAGTGAACCAAAAGCGGCACATGCAAAATCCACACAAGTGTATTTTCAATTCTTTTGTTAGCCTTCTCATAATTCCAACATTTTGCATTATACTCATATTTTAAAGTTCACAACTTTTTCTTAAATGTTTCAATCACCTTGGTTATAGCTTATTTTATTCCTATATAGGTCTACTATAATGGTTAACATCAATGTGGAATTTTTTCTACAGTTCATTTATTTATTTATATTTCCAATCATACTTATGTTTGAATAGGAAAATTGTTAGATGTTCATCATGCCTTGGGCCTTATTGAATGTGATTATTGGTTTCCAACCATTTTCATATTCATAATACAAATATATTGTTCCTAGATATTTTTTTCCAATATTTCATTTTTATGTCCATTATGGACTTTTAAAGATATCTCAACTAAGAGCACACATGAAAATAAAATAAAATATTTTTTCTTGATTTTTCAGTTTCCACATGTCATATATAATATGTTTGATCAATTCATGTGATTGTAATATAGGAAATCATTTATTCTTAGTGAAAACGAAGTCCACATAAGTTGTTACATGACACATCTATTGCTTTAAAAGTCCAAAAACAATATGCAACCAATTCTAATTGCAAAAATGTTTTAGGCATTTTGCTACATATATAAACTATCATACATATTTGAATCCAAACCATAAAATTTATTCAATCCAATTATCATGTAACATTATCCTAAATTTCATTTCTTGAAAAAACAGTGTGTAACATCCATTTTGGTATAATGCACCATGTTTTCACCCAAAATCAAGGTCACAAATTAATCAAGGTATTGAGGCACTACGGATGAATTCTAAAATCAAGATGAAAACAATTCATAGAGAAAAAACAAAAAGGGCCCATACTATATGTTTCACTTAATTTGGGTATTTTTCAAAATTGTTACAATTAGAAGGAAATAATGTGTAATATGGCTATTTGAGCCAATTTAAAAAAAAACTATTATTTTATTATTGCTAGTTACTTGGTTACCACAAAATTTTCAAGTGTAAGAGTTTGGTGGTTTTGTAATTTTTAAAAATAATTAATGTAGTTATTGAAAACATTTTAAAAATTTGCATTTTGGCAACAAAACGGGTTGTAGAATGAACTCCACATTTCAAACCTTTCCTTTAAGTCTCAATTCATAACAATCCAAGTTCTATGCAATGTGCACATTACACCATTGAGCAAGCCACAACTTTGGGAGTTGAACCTTAGCTTTAAAAAAACTTTATCTAGTGCAAAGCAATGTTCTTGCACTCACAACCCAACACAACTACCAACCATAATATAACTAGCAAAATGGAAATATGACAATATACAAACACAAACCCCATCTTGATTCCTTACTCCATGCCACATGTTCCACTCCTAAATCCTTATTGATCAACAAACAAGTACAATAAGCTAGCAATTTAGGATTCAAGTTTTAAGATTACATAACATCCAAAAAGAATCAAATGGGTGTGAATATAAAGAAAGGAGCCAAAAACCATGTTAGATAGTGGTGAAAACTGTGAACTTTTTTACATATGTTTTTTTTGTGACATTTTAAAGTTATGTTTATCATTCCAAGTTGTGCTAAGTGACTAATATGAAAGTTGAGGAATTCAGATTAAAAATTCATTAAATTAAATTTTGGGTTTTGGTTTTTAAAAAGGACATTTGAACTTGAATAGGTGTTGTGTTAGATGTGGTAAATTTGATAAAGGACTAGGTAAAGGACTATTGTAATAACATAATTTTGATGGTAAAAAAATTTAAATGATAGCAACCTACTAACCAAGTTTAAAAAAACACTCACAATTAAAAAGATATGGAATTTTAAATTTTCAAAAGCCCTTTACCACATGTAAATGGGGTGCAATGTGCATGACATAAAAAATAAAGTTGTAGTTTATGATACAAAAAACAAAAACCTAAAGTAGTTAACATATTTTGGTATGATTCAAAATTATAATAAATCTTCAAGATGAAATGTAGAATTTAGCAGAATTTACACATTGTGAAAAATTCATATTTATTCAACAATGATTAACACAAAGCATGTGATCTATTGGGGTAACTATGTGTGTTTTTAATAACAAGTTGCAAAAGATTTCATTAAAAAAAGATTTCATATGAAAAAATGAAAAAAAACTAAAAAGGACTATTAGTCCTTTTGTGAAATAATCCCGTTGGCTCCTTTCTACATACTTGCACCCAAATGAATTTACAATTCATGAGTTTTAGAAAACAAGAAAAAGAAGGTAGATTCATTATAAATGTGCATTGTGCATTATGGATAATGCAAGGTGCCCCAACAAAAGACTCGAAAAATAAAACCTAATTACCATTTGGAAATGAACATTTAGTTTCAAGAATTGACACAATATTGTGGTTTTGTGCTACACCACAAGTTTATGACCTTTTCAAATGGGAAGTTTACAAGTGTGTAGAATTATTAAGGATAAAATTGAGTGCACAAATCCAAATGGCAGGTCAAGTAGTTCCTGAGCTTTGTTTTTATGAACACCATTGCTAAATAACAATGTTCATCTCCCACAAACCCCAAGATTTGAACACAAGTTATTTTAGTGAGATTAATAAATTTTAAAGACAACTTGTGCTTGAGTATGGAAAAAAAATCAATTTAAATGACATGCTTGACATCAAAAAACTCTTTCAAGATTGCTTCACTATTTAACCATAATTATTTTAAAGAAAGACCATTAAGGTGAGATTCCACCCCCACACCCCATTTTTTAATTTTATAAAGGTTGCAATAAATAGCCTTGATGACAATCAAGCATTGGTGAAAATTATCACCAACATGATTTGGGTTTTGAGCCCATAAGTTTGGGTAGATCACATTCAATGTTGACATTAATTAATGGTTTGAAAACCTGTTCATTAACCAGAGCTTTAGTAGATTCTTCACAATTTGATTTCACAGGAACCATAATCAAAAGGAAATTTGGCCTCAACACATCTTTCAAAAAGCTTGATGTAAAATAACATTATTTGACAAAAAATTAAAACTTGCAAACTAAATAATGAGATAGTCAAATTCTCTATTCAAATTTGCGCACCAATTCATTGGAAAATTCTTATTGTTGAATGATTCAAGAACATGCAATTCATCAAAAGTTGGGTTATCAAACTTAGTGTATGGATTAGCAAAACATTGGTAAAGTTCAAGCTAACAAACCTTCATTGCATCAATAAAGTCACATATAAATAAATCACAAAACTAGGGCATTTTGATTTGGACATGCACAAAATCCAAAAGTGGGATGATTACATTTAATTCCAAAATCAAATCCAAGGCATAGAGGAGGCTCAAGCTTTCATTGGCAAAGTTACTCTTGGGAACATCAACATGTATCTTGCAATTAGGTGTGGATATTGTTCCATAACACATTTAATAAAAAAAACATACTTATCCATTGTTTTCACATTCATGAACAATTTGTTTCTTCTTTTTGTGAACACCTCACACAATTTCTGAAATTCAAGGTGTTTCTTAAGTGAATGAGAGAAAAATGCATGCATGAGTTGTAGTAGAACCTTCAATTGAACAATTGAACTAAAATTTGATAAAACCATCATAGCCAAATTTGTTCAATGAACAAAGTATTAAACTCCCATCATAAATATAACCATTTTTTATTTCATTTGAGTAATCACATTGGCTCTTGAACATTGAAAAAAATTTGTTGTGATCTACACCCAAGTCCCATGGAAGCAAGCTTGCTTCCAAATTACTAAATGCTCACACCCCCAACTGTCAACAAAGCCTTTAACATTAATTGAAACACATTATTAATTATCCTTTACACATCAACCTTTTCCATACAAACCACAAGCATAATGTGTTTCCAAGCTTGAACAACATAAAGGTAATGAGAGATCTAAGAAGCATTGCCCAATGTTGTCACTTCGTTTGCATTCATGAATAAAAAACTAATTACTTTAAAAACAAATCATTCACCAACGTAATGATTTCCCAACCCAATGAATAACTCCAATGCTTCTTGGGCGTGTACTTGACCTTAAGCACCATGAAAAATTGATTCATTAAGCCCTCAAAATTAGTCATCATTTGACCTTGGACAATAGATAAAAAACAACAAAAAATTGGACAAACTTGTGTTTCTTGTCATGGGGAACTTTTGCAACAAGATCCAAAATAGAAGGGCAATTGGCAATAGTGTAAACATTCTAATTATGTGCATGTTGGATCTTAAGATTGAAGTAGAAAGACACAATTTTTACCCCACAACTTGCAACTTTCACCTTGCACTTGCTTGCATGTTTGAGTAAATTATCAAGCTTACACACAAAAATCTTATCCCGGCCTTCAATTTTGGAGCAAATTGTACATCGAACATGATGAACATTAACTTGTCACATTTATTATGGACTTTGTCCAAAGAAGTCGCATAACCCATCAATCTTGAAAACGTTTCATACCTTGGTAATTTCATTTCATTTTCTTTGTTATTCAACCTATAGGATTTTTTGAAGTATAAGTAGCATTAATATTGTTAGAAATAAGCATATCATGACTAGATCATAATTTTCTACATTAAAAACCTTGGCATGTGCAACAAGAGGGAACTAAGGTTTGAACATAAAATTGTTGGGAATTATAAGAGGGGGCAAGGTGAAAAATAGGAATACAAAAAGATGATGAGCAAGGACTCCAAAGAAGAAATGAAATATTCACCTTGGAATGAAGCCCCAATCTCCATTGTGAAGATGAATGTTGAGTCCAAGTTTTGTTATTGGCAATCACATCCTTTTTCCCATTTGAAGCCTAGAATTCACAATGCACGATCACCTTTAGTACAAGCTCTTGAAATTGATGCAACCTCCAAACATGAACACATTGGATTTTGAAATACATAAAAAACATATCAAAATTTGCTATGTACATAGAAATGAAAAAATCTAACATTGACAAGCAACTTAAAGCAAAAGTCATAATGGTTTCAATATATGTGTAGTGATAGCGACAAGGCTTAATGGAGGTGTAGAAGGTGGCAAAAAGCTTCAATGGAAATGTAGCAAATAGTGAAAAGCTCTCGCTTATCACTTGATGGAGTGTTTATGGAGGTTTAGACATACATCACAATGTCACTACATTGTTGTTGCAAGCCCTAGTTTTTGATGAATTTTTTAATTTTTAATTTTTCATTTCATGCTTACAAGTTGCACAACCATTTTTTGATTTGCCATTTGGTGATCTTTTGCAACCAAAAAAACATTGGCACAAGAAGGCTTGATATTGGTTTCTTTTTAGAATTTTTTGTTTTTGGCCAAAATGGTGATCATCCCTTGGAAGATTTAGTCAAATAGATGGCTATAAACCATATATGAAGTACAAAACTTCAATCATTCTTCTATTTTTTTGGCTACACATTGAAAACCAGATGTAAAAACTTCTAGCAATTGAACACCTCTAAATCACTTCATCTTCAAAATTTTAATTTTGCTTTTTGGCAAAATTTCACCAATAAGAAAAGGGCTGCTTGGTATGGAATTCTTCTTTCAGTTCAAATAATTCATTGGGCTCACCTCCCATACTCCCCCCATGTTTCCTTAGCACATGAACTGGCGTTACTCCATGCCCCTCTGCTAAAGAGGTTCCAAGTTGTTGCCTCAATAACCTATTTGTCCCAGGTGATGTTTCCTAGCATGGCCCACATCAGCATTTCTCTGGCAAACTTTTTTGGACTTTTTAAAGGGAAAATATGTTTTCTTGGTGTAATTTCAGTTAAATTTTGTTTTATAAAGAAAATTTTGCCAGTTTTACAAACTCAAAATTCTAAGAAAAAATCTTGGCTACCAAGATACTTGCCAAAAACCCAAGCAGCTCATCATGTGATGAGTCACCAGTTTGCCATTTATGGCAAGATGCATGCAATTATATGCAACATTCCATTCAATCATATGCACACATAGTACTCGAGATGTCACTTGCACATTGGGTAGTTCATGCCAAAATTTGTGCTCAAATCTTACACAAATGAGTAGTCTCTACCCTATGGGCAGAGCCAATAAATGCATTGAAAAAAGTAGGAATATATAACAATAGCATTATAAGAGCATCTCCAGCGGTGCTCAGTATGTGATCCTGCACAGCAAAATTGGATGAAGAAAAGTAAAAGCACGCCGGCTTGGCTGAGGAAAATGGTTTTGGCTCAGAATAATTCCACAGTTTGCGGTAGCTTGTAAAGGGCACAGCAAAGGCGTGCACTTGCATAAAACAGTGTAAAAAACATGATGTGACTGCTGCTCAGTTTTCTGATTGCCCCATCATAATGATTGGTCTAGCTGGTTTGCTATTAGTAGTCCCCCACCTATTTGCTATCCCAGTTTCAGTTTTTTTAGCTGGGTTGCAAAAAAAGTGTATAACTAAACTTGGATGTGAAAAATATTTTTGCAGGGTCACATACTGAGCACCTCTGGAGATGCTCTAAGGAGGTAAACTGTAAGAGCATGCCAAGGAGGTAAGATCTTTGGTGATAGAGAAATCCAGAGCATGTCAGATTATGCCATACCTCGGATGGTGCCTTCATGATGAGAAGACTCCGCCTAGAAGAACATTTCTTTCTAGATGTTGCATTCATGGAAGCATTGATTGACCAAAGCGCTATGCTATGGATAATCTGACACTCTCTCATGGTATTATTCATCGTTCGAAAGCAACATGTTTACTACCTACTTGGGTTTTGATTTCTAGGCAGTTCTGTCTGGCTCTCCACCTACCCAATGTACCAATTTTTTTTCCTGACAACCAAAGGTGGAGGAGACCTCTCTTGTCCCCATTCTGATGTTCAGTTCCAGGAACTTTTTATACCTACTCTATTCCTGCCCATCCCCGCCCTTGATTATGTGACCCAGCACCTACTTGTGTAACATCCATCCATCCGAAACACTCATGACTTAGTTATGGATCAACTACAGCTGAGTTGCCAAGGTTCCACCGTGATAACCTAGTATCTTGTAAACCTTTCAACTTCACCCTCACTCTACTTACACAATTACTTATTCAATAAGTAGGTGAGTATCGTAACTAAGATCATCCCCACCCACGCATTGTAAGACCATGTTTTGAATGTAGAACAGTAAAAACTTGTCGGTTTGGTTCAAAACAATGGTTTTGGGATAGCGTATTTCCAGACGATGCCCTAACAGGCAATAGTCAAAGTATAGTCTAAATCCTAATGTTGATAGATTAGATTGCTTGACTTGTCTCCATGACAAAATCTCCCATTATTACTGTGAATTGATAAATTATTTGAGTAGTCCACTTGATTTGCTATTAGTGGCACTCTATTTTCAATGTCCCATTTTCAAGTTTATATATAGATACACCTTGGGTTATGTAAATAAGTAAATAATGAATGTAAGAAATATTGATGTAGGCTTAGATACCCAATACAAGAGGGGATGCTCTAAGAGATGGTAGATAATGTAAGTGATTATTATGTAAATAGGCAATAGACTTGGTGGCTACTGGAGAGGTAGATGAATATGGTTGGTTAGTCTATAACTAACCACTGTGGTTAGCTATAGAACATGAATACAACCAAAAAGTGTTTTCTGTTCACAAACCATCCATCCTTCTTGGTGCACTGGTGGGTGCTGTACACTTGGGCCCCCAGCCTGGGCAATAAAATAATGCAAAAAGTGAAGAACCAGGAAGTTGAAAAGTTCAGAGTTAGGTGTCAAGTACTTATTACATTACACATTTGGCTGCTATAAGCTAGTTGAAGATTTCAAGAGAGTCAGAACGTCTGGACTCTGGAATAATGTCTGAAGATCTGAACAACCCACTGTTTTGACTAAACTCTAGACTCCAATAACTTTTATAAAAAATATTTTGAGAAACACGTCCTAATGATGTCAATGAACTATATAACAGGCGTATGAGTGAGCAAGCTGTAGTAGGAAATACAGAAGCTAGCTGCTGCCAGTCAGGCATGTGATCATCATCATCTCACTAAGGAAAAAAAGGATTCTTTCTCTCTTCTTGCAGAAAACTCACATGTAACTCACCAACCCAGTGAAACATGCATGCATGTTTTAGTATGAGAAAGGCCACATCTAATGTACTTGTGGCCAGGGTGAACCACCACCTACACTGGTGAGGTAAGGCTTCTTGAGTGAGGCCTCCCAGTGGCTAGATATCCAACCCTGAAAATGCTAAATTTGGCCTTAGTAGCCACAATTTTGTCTAAGGACAGAATATTTATAAGGTTTAGAAGCAAACCATAAAAAGATTGAGGGCTTTACCATGGTAGAAGTGTAAGGACCAAATATTTATAATGTTTAGAAGAAACCCAAAAAGATTGAGGGTTTTTACCACTGTATGAGTGTAGGTGCACTCACACTCATACCTTCGCCTTCTTGAGTTCGCCTTCTTGAGTTAGGCCTTTCAGCTGCCATATGCAACTGAGGAAATGTTGAAGTTGGACTCAGAGACCTCCATTTAGTCTTAGGATGGGATATTTACCATGGTTAGAGGCAACCCCAAAATAATCAGTTTTTTACTGTGGTACCAAGGCCTGGTTTACCCAGAGCCTACCAAAAAGGAAACTCACTTGTACCTTATTACAGAAATGATGTCACTTCAGAAAATAGTATGTTTATTATTTTGGAAGTCAATTTTATAAGCATTTAGAACATAAATTAAGACCCACAAAAAATATTGAATACATTTAATAATATATTAGACAAGACTTTTGAAACATAGAGTTTAGAGGCGTTTTCTCATTTATTAAAAATTGGACATTATTTAATTTTCAAAAGTACTATATTAATAAGTAAACAAGGGGTGTGTCACACTGTGGCCTTGCCATTTACATTAAAGAGTATTTTAAGACAAAAGAAGAATTATGGAAACTCAAATATTTCACCATCCGAAAATATAATCTTCCAAAAAACTTTTTGAAAAAAATCCAAAGTACAAGAAATTATAACTCTATAACTAATCTCAAGTTTCAACACAAGCCAAAATATCATCTTTCAAAAATCCTCATATAAAAATAGACCTATTACCTAGGGGCCAAAATCTCTCTAGCTACTATATACTCTGTAATGAATCTAAACACAATATCCTTTACCTTGGTCAGAAACAGGTCAGAAACGTGTGTCATCTCCTTTGCAACAACAGAAACAAAGCACAATATAGAAAGGGAAAAAGTAAGTTCCCAAAAAGAAAAAGAAAAAGAAAACAAACTCATTTACTGATCCAAAGAAGAATTGGGACCTTATAACAATTTAAACACAACATGTGATGGGAGGTGATCTGTGTCAAGCTTGCTCTCTGTTGAGCTTTTACCACAAAGCTTGAGAACTTCCCATTGAACAGAGGAAAATACCTCTCTAGATGTCCAAATTTATAATCTGGCATATCCATTTCAGAACCAGCATTTGTTTTGGTCATTTGGTTGCAGCTCACAGTTCTAACTTCATGTGGCCACAACCATTTAACCTCAGAAAAAGAAGAAGACTGACCACACTAAGACTAATTACAAATAAGACTAATCACACTAGGCTAACACTAATTTCCATTGTTAAGAATTGAAGGAATGGGTTTGGATGATTCAAGCTGGGTAAGTCTCTAAGAGAGCTACTGAAGGGAGATTGTGCTTCCACCACCAGGTGGTTTCCTAATCCCACCGATTAAATCTCGAGCTGCAGGTTTGTCGTCAGAGAAGATGTCGCTGCCAGAAATCTCCTTGAGCTTGGCTTTACTAAGCTGGTGATGAAGAAGGCTAGACTTAGAGTCTGATGCCATTAATTTATGATGATGATGATGATGATGAGCAGGGCCCAGCTGATGATCTGAATCAATGAAAATGCCGTGGCCTGAAAGCTCCGCCATCTTGTTATCATGTAACTTGCGAGCAATCAAGTCACTAGTAGTCTCGTCTATTCCTGGACCAAACGAGATTTGGCAACGACCTCCTGCAGGATTGGAAACTTTGACGGATGTATGGAGGAGGGCATTCCCGCCAGCTGCGGCGGAACCATCTTCTAGTAGACCCTCTGTGTACTCTTCCCTGCTGATCAATTTCTCCTGATCAGCTCCTAATCGAGATGGCAGCTTCGGTGAGTCAAAAATTGGAGCAAAAATTTTGCTGCCAATTAGTTCCTTGGATTTGGCATTAGAGCAAACGCGACGAGCTGCAAGATCATCCGTGGTCTCGACAGTCCCGCTCAGCTCTTTCTGCTTGGCTACTTCGGGAACCGTCACTGGCTTCTTGGGTGATATGCTATTGTGATCCCCACCAAAGGATATCTGGCTGACTCCACCCGCTGGCTGGTGGCATCGAACACTAGTTCTCATCATGTCTAGTACTGCAGGTGTAGACGACGTTGTTGTACCGCCATTGCTAGCAGCAGCCTCGCCGCCGTCATGACCGGAAGCTGGAAAAATACCACTCCCGTACATTTCCCTTCTCTTCAAATCCGAAGCAGGTCTTTTTGTCTTGAGCAAGGCATCCGCTTCTTCAGATGATAACTGAGCTTCACGAAATGTTATAGTACTGATTCCTCCCGCAGGCTGTTGCATACGAATGGCAGGCCGAGCTACAGGACTGTATTCACCAGTAGCAGTACTAGTTCTTTGATCGACTGCAGACAAAAACGCATTGCTATCATTCGTAGCAGTATGACGAACCGGAACCCGTGACCGATCTGTGACATCAGGAGTGTCCGACCAGCTAAAAAGATCGAATGTGGTCGCTCCTCCTGGTGGTGTCGCTCCCCTCCTACCGTGGAACCCATTAGCAACAGACATAATTGCCGCCACTTAATTACCCCAGCAACTGCCCCCCAACACTGATCACTCGACACCCAGGGATATCGATCTAGCACTTCTTCTCTCTTAATCACTACCGACTAGACTCTAGACATCATCAAGCTAGTACATGAGCTTGGGCATGAACTTCTATCTTAATCACTACACACTAGACTCTAGACATGATCATCAAGCTAATACGTGAGCTGGAACATTAGACATCACTCGACAACAAAACTTTTTCCTTGTAATGAAAAGACTAGAAATTTGCATTGGATCAGGAGCTTACATCCTCAACTAATTAATGAATCAGAAGATTCATGAAAAGCAGTTCCACCCCCAACAACAAAAAAAAGCTAGCCTATAAGTGCTGTTATGTTTGTGGAAGAAAGCTCGACATTAACAGATCGAACCAGAAAGCAACTCGCTGTTCACAGCACAAGCCAGCAACACTAGAGCTCCAGTTGCTCGCTGATCACAGCACTAGCAAGCAACACCAGAGCTCCAAGCAACACTAGATCTCCAGTACCTCCCTTATCACAGCACTAGCTAGCAACACTAGAGCTCCAGTTGGCTCTCTGATCACAACACTAGCTAGCAACACCAGAGCTCCAAGCAACACCAAAACTCCAGTTGCTCACTAGCGAGCAACACAACACTGGAGCTCTAGTTGCTCGCTGTTCACAGCATTAGCTAGCAACACTAGAGCTCCTGAAATTCAAGACAATGTCACCCCGAGTGATCCGACTCTACGCGGCTAGTCGTCGAATTCTCTCATCAAACTAGCCCGTGGCAGAGCTGCAGTGCAGACACTTATAGGGACTGGCTGCTGTGTACATACTACTAGGTACAATATACATACTAAAGAGTCCCCTAACTTTACACTATTTAGCTACACACTCCCTAATTTGAACTATACTCCCCCTTTTCCGGGTCCCAATTCAGACCTCCCTTGGTGATGGTTTTCTTTTTTCTATTTATCATAGACTTGTTGGAAGTGGAGAGTTTGGGTTATGTGACTCATGATTTGGGAAACTTTGAGTTAAAAGTGAATCATAGGTTTTCTTCTTCGTCCTTTTGGAGAGCAATTATAACGTGTGTTCGAACAACTACATGTTAGCTTGTGCATATTTATAGGTCCAAAAGGAGAATGCTGTTTTTTGTTTGGCTCCCCCCTCAATTTTGTGATGTAGCGGAGATAGTGATTATCCAAATTTGGCAATTAAAAATAGGAAAGGAAAAGACTTAAGCATTATTCTATACTTTTGGCTTCCTAGTTGACCCATATATAGAAAACTGTTGATATTCTAAAATTCAGTTTTATTCAACTTTTGGCAACTTTTTTTTCAAAAAATCATAGAGTTTTGAGACAAAAAAAAATTCCAAATTTTTTATGTAAAAAAAGCAAAACAGAGGCTGGTCCAAGTTCAGTAAATCACGTCATTTAAAGCAAGGAATCCATCCAATGCATGTTTTTGCAAGTCCAAACTCAATTTCAAGCTATTTAAAGCTTCAAAAAATTCATCAAAATTACTCTTTACAAACCCATTACTATACATACTGCTAGGCTACTGGTCGACCTCCTATAAGATTCTATACTTCAACTACAGCTTCTAGTCTATTTGATCCCAATCAAATCAATACTAGGTGTCTATCAACTTTAGGTGTGTGATTTGTGTGATTGAGTCCCCTGAGGGTCCCTCGAACCACTGATCATTAGTATTTTATATAATATTGTATTCTAATATTAGCATTAGACATAATATCTTTGAACTTTTGAATTGAAATTTCCTCACTCTCCCCTCCTCCCTGGCTGGATAGCTGGGTGTTCAATTTGTTTTTTTATAATCATGGTTTCCAACCTTACCCCATGATCTCCCCAATTTTTTTAAAGGCTTTTTGACTTTACTTGCTATTATTTTCATGTAGGTACATTTGGTTTTGGGATTCGGAACGTTTACTTTTTTGTCCTGATGTTTAGGCTTTCTGATACCCCTTTGTACTAGATGTTCTGGATTCTTTTATTGGCTCTTTCAAGTCTCCCCCCATAGGCAAGATATTATAAGCATTGGTGTAGGATTTGGACATAAACTTTATGCTCAAACTTGACCCAATTTGTGAGTCACATCTGGAGTACTTGTGAATGAGCATGCTCCATAGAAATGCATGGATCTAAATAAGAAGTTCTAGATTGAAGTTTGAACCTGTCATAAAGGGTAGAACTATTACTTGATGAGCTGAGCTTGCTTCTAGGGTGACCTGATTCTCAGTTGATAAATAATTGGGGACTCAATAAAAGTTTGTTTTTCTTCCAACAAAGACATGGTAATACTTAGATCCAACTCAGTGTTTTTATTTTCAATTTCCTTGATGGAGCCAGTGTGGAGAGCATCTGGAGAAAGATCTCGAATTAACAAACGACAGTTCAAAGAACTTTTTAATATTGTAGTCAATACATATGAATGCGATGACACCCTCCCCCAAAAAAAAACTGTTTTCTACAGCAATTTGGCGAATTGTTTTTAATAAAAAAGGGAATTCATGACAGAATATTCCTGTTTCAAAAAAGGGTAAAAGCTTTTGGTTTTTTCTCACAAAAAAAGAAAAGAAAAGACTGATCCAACTGTGAAATGGAAAATTATTTTTCATATAAGTCATTGTGTGTTGGTTATGCATTTGCAAACAGATCTATCAAGTTTATATATATAACTTGTGATAGCTTTCCATGTGTCTCATGTTTGTGTAGGGACTCAAATCTGACCTATTGCTGAAGTAACAAAAACACTCCTGACTTGTGCACTTATTGGGTATAAGAATCAATTTGGTGTTGAAATGGTGCTATGAGTAGTTAGGTACAGGGCATCCCTTGCAACTGTGTCTGGCCCCATACCTTGCACTTTCTGTGAGCTCCATAAATGCCCCCTTTTCCTTATCCCTATGATGATGGCCTTCAGGTTCTGTTGGGCCCTTTGTCATACTAACAATTGAGTAACCTGCATACGGTCCTCAAGCCAATACTAGCCCATACTAGAAGAACACTAAACCAATAGCCTTAATGGGATTAACCATTGGACTTGGTCCTTACGAAATCAGCAGTTGGAACTCATAGTTGCATTGGGAATTTGGGAGTAATTTGTCAGTCTACTTTACCCACCCTGGGGCATGTTAGATGTTATCATCAAATATTCAACCCAGCTACATATCATAGTTGAATAGCAGGTTGTTCATAGCATCTCTGTTGAATAATTATTGAAAATTCCATTTCAGAAAGCTCAATATTCCAGAAATATTCCAAAAGATATTTCATTTTCCTTCACAATTTCTTTTTTTTTGAGACAAATGTTTTTTTGAAAATTTCGGCATGTCAAAAAATGATATAATTTTTGCCAAACTTACTATTCAACTAGGGTAATTTCCAACCTAGTTATTCTTGTAACCAACCCATGTAGGTACCTTTGTCCACAGGGACAGGGACTATCGCATTGGATCCAACTTTTGGAAGTTTTACATTATTAGAACCGGTTTCAGATTAGGTGAACTGATTTCTTCAGTAAAAGTGTTTGGACTTGTTTAGATTGGAACCAGTTGTTTTGGTGTTCAGAGTGTGGACACAGTAGGTAGATGTACAACATCTTATCTATTGGCAGGGCCAGCGTGTTTGTGACCAGTGTTGGGCAGGAGTGGAATAGGCATTCAAAATTGGTTTAGGTACTAGTAGGTTCTCTGACAAACAATTTTTCAGGTATCACACAATGTGATACCCACCCCCTCTCAATTCTCATTGAAGTGAGAACCATTCACTTGATAATTGTTCTATAAATTGAAAATGCAAAATATGAGAATCACCCAAGGTAAAAAAAAGAACCCAAATGCAATTCCCAGCTTTAAAGGTCTGGATTAGGAGGCTATCTACTCTAAAAGGAGGTTGTATGAAATTTTTCTTTTATTGGTTGTCGGTGCATCACAATGTGCGTGCATCCCAAAGCTCAATGTTTTCATTTCAATGGATCACATTCAGTGACATTATTTTTAATGCTTCCCAACTTGCTGGTATCAACACATTAATATGATAAGGGCTTCCCATTAGCTCAGGGATATACAATACATGCCCACAATTTGAGTAAAAAAAGTAGAAAAACTATGGTGCTAAATTGTAGAAAAATTTGAGTGCACATTGCACACCTCATTGTTTGAGTAGAATAAATTCAATAATTGATTTGTGAGGATTGTTGAAAATAACCAACTATTCTTATATATGTGAAAAACCTGTAACTTGAGAACTGACTGAATTTTTTTAACAACTAATCAAACCTTGAACAACTCTTGTAAAACTGAAAAAAAAATTGGAAAGAATTGAGCTAATTCTTACAACTCTATGAGAAAACCAAAGTTGTCAATTGTCAAAAATTGCCCAACTTTGGTGAAAGTGTTTCCCTCTTTCTTTCCATATAACCTGAGTCACTATACTCTCTGTTATTTTTTAATTATATAAAACTATAATTCCAAATATATTATATTTTGGGCATGTTATGTACCAAGATGACTTTCTAGTGCGACATTTATTGAATGATTTGAACAGGCTAGGTTATTAAAAAAATTTGATAACCCTAGGCACCGCCTCTGCCTTGGACCTGGCACTAATTTTTGGAGCCTCAGTTTGGATTCACCCTGTAAAGGCTACAAGAAAGGCCAGCAATCATCAACAACTTACCTGGGTCATCTTGCAGCCTGAAAGTACATATAAGACAATGTAAGCCATTCTTGATGGCTGCAAATTTGCCAAAAGAAAAGTATGGTTTTGAATAGTAATAGCTCAATGGGTTGTCTTCAAAATTGTTTGATCTTTTGTTTAAGTCTCAAGTCCAGATACCACTTATAGGTTCATAGCCTGGGCAAACTATTGTTAGATTAGATTCTGCCTGGCAAGGGGACATCAACTAGTCCTAAATTCCTATTAGATTCCTAATTTGATGCCTTCTAAATCTTGACTACTTGTTATAATCTGCCTTGAAATTCACTTTAGCACAAGCAAATCCATGCGTTTTATTAAAAAAAAACAAACATTGAGTCTTGAGACGACTGCTGAGTTTTGCCAAGTGTGGGTTAGATTTGTGACAGATTGATGCTGGTATGGCAAATCATGACTTGAATTTTGAATCCACCAGAAATTTATTTTCTTAGCTTCTTTTTGGATCCCTCAAAGTGGCCTTGCATGTCGCCAATATGTGACAGCCATTTGCAGTCTATTCGAGGCATCTGTTTTGTTTTCTGGTTAGCATCAGTCCAATACCCCTAGTTGTTGGGACTAGTAACTATTTCACAAGTAATTGTGGGTCCAATTGATCATTACCAAGTCATGCTAGATGTTCCGCATGATAGCCAGCTCAATTATAGTGGTGTCATATATTCATTGAGTAAATTTGCCATCTAGAGTTGTGTCAACCTAGGCACTTTTCTGAGTGCTTGAAGGAAGAATCATTTTGCCCCCAATAGCTAGAGTTGAAAAGTGTCTTCGATTGAAGCAAGGCATTAACCCAAGAAAAGTTCTCAGAAATGTTCTAAGAATCGTCATTCATCATTGATTGGTTGGAAAAAATTTGCATCACTCCTCTTCTGAGGGGACAAAGCAACATAAGCAATGATTTGGATGCAAACTTGTGGGAGCAACATGTATTCCAATTTCCATTTGCTGCCCAGGAAGACAACTTTGGTATATTGTTCCATACTTTCTGTTTTGGTTCACAATTAATCCTTTACTTGGATCGAAGCCCCAGAACTATTTTTAATCCTTTTCCATTCCTTAGTTTACTTTAAACTTTTCCCCACCACAAGTGTTTTCTTTCTTAAAATTGGGTTGTAGCTTCACTAGTTACATCCAATTGTGCTTGGTTGAGGTTGTTAATGACATGCTTTGTAGGATGCTGAATAAACATGCTAGCAACATTCATTCTTTGTAAACTGTTGCTGCATGGATTTTTTTTTGCTTATCCCAATAATGTTACAAGGAAAACTGCAACATCAAATTCAAAATGCTACACTAAATTCTGTGAGCACCAAATGTGAGTATGTTCCATAACATGAAGGTGTAATTGTGGCTACAACCCAAAGCTTCAAGCACAAAAAATGTCATTACATTTATAACTAGCTAGAAACCCCAACCAAAAACTGCAAAAACCAAACTCACAAACTCAAAAAAAAAAAAAAATGTTTAGCAACACGTTGGTTGAACCCCAATCCATTTTTGGATTCTCCCCAATTGGAGTGGAACGTTCACCTACACATAAATTCACATTAGTAACCCTAAACTACATATTAGCATCCAAGACTATGAATGAAAATCATGATTGCAATTCATGCTAAGCCTTGGCCTTGCTCCACTCCCAAATGGGGTTGTAGAATGGAAATGTCTCAAGTTTATAAAAATCTTCCACATAAATTCGAATCATTCGGCCTACACGTTTGTCAATTGATATTGAAGCTAGGAATTCACAAGATTCAAGGTAAAACATGTTCCCTCCTTTTCAACACTACCAAGAACAATGACAATTGAAAGTTCCACAAATTTCATCAACTTGGAACTAGTGATAATGAATAATACGATTAGATGTTAATTAAGCCCACAATTTGGAGTTATGGTTACAATCAATATGAGGATCGATTGTTAATTTAACATTGTTGCTCTCCATGGTAATAACAAAAAAAATGCTTGTTGGGCTAAAAGTAATTCATTGAACAAGGGTCCAAGCTAAGGACCACTAAACATGAACTTAAATTGTGAAAAAGTATCAATTAAAATGGCCAAATAAGTAAGAATGGTAAATTTAACATCTAGCTACAAGGTCCATTTGTGACGTGCTACCAAGCTCCTTAATGGATTCAAATGTGAATCTAAACTGAAAACAACGAAAGAGCAAGGAGTTGAGGCATGCTCCTTGGCTCACAGCACTTTAGGGGTAGAAGGGCGTGTTGGAGCTCCGAGGTGGGACTAAGAAGAGTGATAAGCATCAACTAATCATACAGACCTACACAAAACCAAAAACAAGGTGGTTAGTGCATAGTCGGAGCACTTTTGATGCTAGGACGAATTACGAGCAATTTGGATTCACAAGACTTACCACGGCCCGGACTTGGTGGAAGCCACCACTTTCCCCCTTATAGTATACTTTGTGCCTCTCCACAGGGCCCACAACCAAATGGCATTTTGTCCTAAGACTCCCAAATGGGAGTCCTGAAATTCCCAAAATTGGGACTCTTGCAACTTTGGGGCCCCATAACTTTGTGTGTAGACCTCCGATTGAAATGAGGCCTGAAGAACAGTTAGAGCCCTTGTCGAGAGCTTTCCAATGATATGTCGCATGCCACCTGCATGCAAGGAAATGGGGTCGATTCCTAACTTTTAATGGTCAGGAGTCAAATTGCCAATTTGACTCCCAACCCTTCTTTTGGCCATAACTTATGTTTTAGATGTCTAAATGGTTCATGTGAACCCATTTTAAACATTTACATTTCAATAAATTTTCAATGGTATAAAAAAATCTTCAATCCATTGAGTTTTGACCCCTGCAATTGTTCTCTAAACATTTGGGAGTTCTCCAAAACTCTAACTCCCAAGGTGGAAGCTCCTTTGGAAGTGTGAGGGTTCATTCCTTCACATTTTCTTTCACTCTTGGGCTTCCTCTCTTAGCCTGCAACCTTACAAGCTTTGCCTTGGTCGCGAGCTCAAAACTAGGGTTACGACAATTTGTTATCAAAAATCGAAAAGGTCTAATTAATTGTGTTTACCTCATACATGCTTCCTAAAACCTAAAACCATACATGCATGTCTACTATCTTAAGAAAATTTTATGACATAAAAGGAAACAATAATACAAACAAATTAATCAATTAAAAATTAATTTCGTTATGATTTTTTTTATTAAATCTTCATAAAAGCATTATTGATTTTTTAAAAATACCATCAAATTAATTTAAAATTTTATATTTCAAAAATGAATTTTATGTTAAATTTTTAGTTTACTTTAAAATTGATGTGTTTTATTTTAATCAATTCTTGCATAATCTTTCAAATCATTCCTTAAAAAATCTCATTTTAATAAGATTATAAGGAATTGAAACTAATTATTTGTATGTTTATCAAACAGAATTCATTTTAAAATTAGTGAATGAATTTGTTTTTACATTTCATAGCAATATGAAACCTCATGATACAAAAATGCAAGTGAGAACCCAAAAATATAAAATGATATAAAGGCATGATTAAATCAATTACCCAACATTCATATTTTGAAAAGAAACCCAACACTTAGATACACAAACTTCAGAACAAGCATGATCATTTGTAGTTAATTGTGGTTTTATTTCACCATTTTAAATTCCATGTGTGAATATTGCTATTAGATTTCAAAGTCAATGACTTTAACTTTACAAGTTCATTGATCATTGAATTATGTAAACTATTCATAACAAATACCCACATCATATGCATATTATCCATTTACACTCACGTTACAAAAATTGTCATTGTGATAACGCCAAAAATGGGCCACCTTAGCAAGAAGGCAACATACTCAATATTGGTGTTGGCCCAACCCACCAAACAATGAATAGAACATCACAACAATAGTTTGAAATATCTTTGAAGGTTGGAAACAATTCATCGGAATAGATCTTGAAAGGGTTTACATATACATTATGTACAAATTAGCTTGACACAATTAAATTACCACTTGCGAGCACAAAATCACATACAAAGGTCTCCCTCCCCAAGTAAGCAAACATTGATAAACCTTGGACAACTTTAAGCACTGGCTTCATGCATGTCAATCCATAGTTGTTTCAACATCACACAACAGTTCATAGTTACTTTTAATTATAGAGATGAATGCACTATCATTGTTCATTTGCATAACCAAACTTTTATTTTTACTCACCAAGGACATTTAGATGGAGACATGTTCATCCATTTTGTTTAAATATGTTCCTATTAAGAATGTTCATACCTCTTGCCTCGATGAACTTTGCAAGCTTGCAATGTTCTCTAGATGTCACTTAGGTTATGCTGCAAAATCATTGGACATAGATTACAATGGGGCTTCCATTTTATGAACAATGGACAAGTTGAAAGGGGTTGGATAGCAAGGTTGGTACAATGTGCCATGCAATGCATGCCAATGACATAAAGAGCATGCTTGTTCTTCATTGAATGTGAGCCCTGTTTTTGTGCTTTAAAATAGGACACAACCTGCACCAAACACACAAGCTTGGAAACACTATCATGCTCAAATAGGCCTCCATACATTACAAGAGTTTGCACCAACAAGTTAGTCAAGTTGTCTAATTAGCCAGAACCCTTTTGTCACCTTCTCCAAGGTTAACAATATGGGTACCCACCTCTAGTTTTTCACCACCCAAGTATTTGAATAAATGTAATGTCATACTGTCATAATGTGGGGTCACGCTGTGGTGTGTTCTCAATTGCTGCATATTACATAACCTCACATTTGGTGTACCAAACAACTTGCTTCAAGTCTCTTCAAAATCAGAGAGGTTTAGTGCTGTGTTTTGATCATTCACACTTTGTTCTTTGTAATCACCACACAATTTGTCAGATGCTTTTGCCAAAAGGTTTGTAAACTGGTATGCATACAATCTACAGACTCCACTTCATACCTGAGGAGGGCTGGCTGATAGAGCAGAATAGGCTGCACAAAGTAAGCATTGCAAGACAGGTCATGAGATTTACACTTGGGAAGATGGTAGTTCTTCTTTGAAATCATTGTACCTGGGTAAGCACAATAGTAGGTGCTTGTTGCATGATCAAAGAAGATGGCATGAATGTAGCTACCACCTGACACTTTAATGATACTGCCACTGAATTCAGGCATTTATAAGCTTTGAATGGTGACAGCTGTGTCACGTATCAGACATTCAGGTTCACTTAAATCCTTTTTCAGACTCAAAAACTATCCGAATTGTCGCAGATTTGAGATGTTGATTCTTTGCACACAAGTGACTTTCTAGTCTTTAGGCGTACAATGTGTTCACTTCCCATAAGCCATTGTTGACACAATGCAATTTTGGAAGGACAATGCAATAGCTTGCCACAAGATTCATGGGCTCTATAGATTGTGGGCTGTTGATATTCCATGTGGCCTCTTGCATATGGGAAAAAAGATTGGGTTCTTATTTCCAACATACTATTTTCAAGTTATTGTGATGGTGGCATATTGGGTGGGGGTTGAATGTTGATGTACAAAATAAATCATACCTTTATTGGCATGCCATATTGTCACGAAAAAAACCTAATAGGTATAAAACCCATCCTGCACCTTTTATCTTTTGAATGTAGCTTTCTCTCTCCAGATCAGGGCATTCATTTGGTTTCTGGATGTCATCAAAGAAGAGTAGGAAAAAATTTCTAGTTGAGAAAAAGTGATCTTACAAGATCTGGGCTGATGATGGAAGTTTCACTTCAAACGTCTTTGATGCTAAAGATGCGATTGCCATCCCTGAAATATAGCCTCCTGTCCATGCATTCTGTCAAAAGTGGAGAGCAAGTTATGCATACATTAGCATCATCTTGACTTCATAGCAAGTATTCTCCCCTAGACCGTGAGGGAAAATAAGACCCTCTTCAGTGATGGGTTTGAAAAGCTACAGCTCGCAACTACCTGAAAATGTTAATAAAAGCTTTCAGGTATGGTGATATTGCAGTGGCAAAACTCTTTACCTGAAAGTTGAAACCACCTGTTATTCCGTCAATATTTAGAACCTGGTGGAACAAATCAAATGGCGTTAATACACTTTGCAGTTAAGCAATTTACTTACCCATTCCATCCATGTTGGACAAGGTTAAGACACCCATTAATCAGGTAGAGAGTTTAACCCTAAACCCTTAAACCCTAAATCCCTAAACCCACCCTGTAATATCTCATTAAGAAATCTACACAGAGATGCACTTTGGGGTGCTGGCAAATCCATTACCTTTCACTACACAAAGCACTTGAACAGTTGCTAACAAAAAAGTGATGCATCATCAACTTTGCTGCAAATACTGCACTTATCAAACCTAAAACTAGAGGAATACTAATCCACAAGTAATACCTCTCCTGCAAAGAATAGATGGGGGCATAATTTGCTCTCCATGGTCTTCAAATCCACCTGTTGTGCACAATTTCATCAGTAATAGAGAAAAGCCAACATGACTGTACATTGTTCCTATATTTTTTGATTCATGAGCCTGTGAACTTCCCTGGATGCCAAAATTCACAAGACCAGTTACAAATTTGTTCTAATGCAATAAACTTAAGAGACACTTTGTGATCTAAAAGTGTAAGGTATAATAGATCAGCATTGGTGTTCTACACTTCGAAAAATAGCCATCCGAGTAAAAAAAGTCATGTGGGCTGCTGCATGTTTACTCCCTAATCCTGAAACTGGATGGGCAAAGAGTCTTATATATCTCAAGCAATGGATTCCTATGTACCACTTCCATAACCACTTATCAAATAAAACTACCCAGAAGATATAGGAATGTGAAACTATTCATCCGCCCTCTTCTGGGCATGTTTTTCTTACCTCTGCAAGAGGGACTCCACCTGCAGTTACAAACTCATCCTTGAATTCGCCCTACACAAAAAATGTCACCATTCAACACAATTACACAAATCTCCCAACTGCTAAGGTGAAGTTACCAATCAGTTGTGAATGCCAAAAAATACCATCTTTTTTTTCAAACAGAAATTCTTCCTTAAGCTGTTGGGCACAGTGTCAGTGGCCAGGGCAATTCTTGATTCACTATCTATCATCTAGCCCGGACTAGCATGGCAGGCATTCCACTAAGAGTATATTGGAATCACAGATACTTTCAACTTGAACTTACTTTGCCAGAAACAAGGAAGGCGCATCGTTTTAGAAGTGTTGCCAATTGCCATAAGGACTTTTTGGGCACAGTAGCCCATAGAGCCATTTTATCCAAATTCTGCATGAGATGAAAAAACCCACAACACCTGGTGACTGAAAGGACACTCTCGACAAGCTATATAAGCCAGATAACAGAATGGCAGAAGATTGGCGGATTTTTTCTGCATCCTGTGTCATTTGAAAAGTTTAGAAGTCCAAATGACTGTTGATCTTTGTACAATCTTTTGGCATAGGATGTTGTGGGGGACAAACCTCTCGTTGCAACAAGTAGTGCCAGAATCGGCGAACGAACAAAAACTTGCCAGGTGCTGGCCCTCCCAGCTGTCGGGTCTACAAAACCAAAAAAGCAGTTAGGTATATGCCTTCCTGGAATCCCCAATGGCTCTCTGTGAAAGAATTCTTAGTTCAAGTTGGAGGAAACAGAAAAAAAAGCATAAAATATCCATGACTTTTAGTCTCCAGAAAGGAGAGCAAGAGGATCAGAAAAGTTTTACCGGAAAGGATATTTTGTGATTAACCAAGGTCTCAAACACTTCATTGACATCCATGCTTGGTGCAAAATCAACCCACAGCGTCCCTGTTTCAAAGCAGTTCTTGTCATGAAAATGAAGTATCCAGTGTTGGTGACATGATAGAGATCAATCAACCACAAAGGGAATACCTCATCAGAAGGCCTGTGCCTTTGAATTATCTTCCAAAATTCAACCTGCGAATCAAGAACACAGTGTGTGCACTAGGACCATGAACCCCTTGATTCAAGCCTGTCAAAGGTATATTGTTCTAGTTTTGCAGGATTTTAGGGTTTAGGGTTTAGAGGTGAAAGAGATCACATAAAAGATGACTGAAACTGTAGAAGCAGGATGTGTGCGTGTACCTTGGTAATTTGATGAATGAAGATACCGAGCAGCCCAAGCAGAGAGGCGGAGAATCAATGGGCCACTTAAGCCCCAATGTGTAATTAGGAGTGGTCCTGTCTGCAAAAAAGTAAGACCCAACACAACAAAATTTCAGCATCATCTCTTGTCAATTTCCGACATCAGAACTGCGAAGGAAAACACCTCAAGCAATTGTTCTAGTACATTTGATGAGTTGAAGAATTGCTCCCACTTCCACAGAAAATCTATGAGGCCCCCACTATATTCATGCCCGTTACACATGTTCAGCTAGCTACATACATCCTTCCCTTGGACTTTCTAAAGTTTGCAAACTGTGCATAAGAAATAATAGTATTCACAAAAAACTTACTTGCAAAAGATGTGGATCTCGATGTTTTTGTCCAGGCAACTCTAATTCTGCTTGGATGTGACTGAGACTTATCTGCAGTCAACAAACACATTTAAGCCAAGCAGCACAAAGTGATGCAACTTGGCATATACTGTAAGGCTTTTCCCAATTGTAAGAGAGTCAAGTTTAGAGGGACAAACAATTGATTACCCCTGCCAATTCTGTAAGCACTGTATCTTTGACCTTGAAGGTGAAGAGGCTAGGTTGTGGCTCCACAATAGAGTGACCCAATTGCACCGCCAGTCCATAACCCTGCAAAAACCAGAATTACTAGATCAGTTCTAACTTTCTGTGTCTAGATCTATGTGGCAATGAAAGGCCGCCTTCAAACTCCTGCAAACTCCCTAGATTTCTCCACATGGGTATCATGTTACTGATTTTTTGAGCTACAGCAATCACTTAGGCTAAAGTCCCTGCTCAATATCACACCTGCTGGGAGCTGCCAGTTGCAAGAAGCACATAGTCAGCTGCAACTTCATTTGAGGCCCCATTGGTTGCCGCAAGATGAAGTGCAAACTTCCCATTTTCATTGATAGAGATGCTGCTCACAGATGCTCGAGTCTGCAACACTACTGCCACAATCAATGGCCTCCAAAGCTCAGAGCAATTTTACTCTCAACCAAAATTTCAAATATTTGGAACTCAGGTCTAAGTTCAACCAGCAGAAAAGTTCAGGAACAATGTTCCAACGCTGGTGGTGCAGAGAACATTGCTTGTATCTAAGACTTTGTCCAATCTTTGAATCAAATATAGAAAGCCACTTTCATCAGGGAAGTTCAGAGCTTTTCTCTTCTGTAAGGTTTGGGGTTTAGGGACACTTTTCACCATGAAACAGAAAAAAATGCTTTGCAGAAAGGATAACAAACCTCCCAAGCGGTGAGCCTCGTTCATCAGGCAATCAACAATAGTGGTGGAGCTGTCAGTTACTGGAAACATGCGCCCATCCTCTTCTGTCTGTCCCACAGAATCTCTACAAATTCAACTTCATCCCTATGGTTCCAAGATTCATCAGAAGGAAAACCTGCATTTTGATCTTTATTCTATCCAAAATGTGTCGTATGAGATTGAGGATGACACCTTTAGGACAACCCCACGTTCCGAAAACCAGGTCACTGTATCCGTAGGACCATGTGAACGGAAAAAGGAGCCCCGCAATTCCTTATGTCCTCGTGGGTACTGTTCTGCCAATGCCTGCCAAGAAGGAAACAGAAGCAATAGTGTCAAACTTAGCGGAGAAGCAGAAAATTTTGACAATCTTTTGCATAATCATTTGTCAATGTTTTAGTGTGTTAGACAAAAAATCCTTCAGCAGACATTATGTAGCCTTTGTGAAGCACAACCTATCATTACATGTTTGACAAACAGACTCATTAAATCAAACAAGTATTTTCAGAGGTAGCAGAAATACACACATATATACAAGGAAATGATGGATAAGAAATCATACCAGGGGTTCTACAAAAAGGCCAGTGGTCACGTTGCAACGACCACCACCAGATATTCTTACCTGCTCATCAAGAAAACTCCACCCATTATGTCAAAATTGAGTAGAAAGCTAGAGATTGAAAACCTGTAAGACTCAACCAAGAAATTTCTTGTGATCTCTCTCTCTTCCTCTCTCTTTTGTCCCACCACAAATAGGTTTCTCCTGGATACCATGCATTTCCATTCCTCTCATACTTGTACACCTCTGTTAAGAAGCACTCTTCCATTATGCCCTCTCATCTTGTTGCTTCTTTTCTTCATAAATCCTTTGTCTTCCCTGTTCTGTTCTTTTTCCTTCCCCCCATGTCTGTGGGCTCCCAATAGCCCATCAAGAAAAGTGCCATCTTTTCTTATTGCAATTGCAATTGCAATTTTTATCTCTATCATCTCTGATGTGGCACAAGAAGAACCTAAACCCTAAACCCAAAGGATCTTTAATGAAGAGATCCAAACCTTGGACAATAGCTTGCCCTTCTCTAGAACTATGACTTGCATTTGTGGGAACACTGTCTTTGCTTGTAAGGCTCCAAAAATGCCGGCAGCTCCTCCTCCCACAACCACCAGTACAGGATGCTGCTGCTGCTGCCCTGCATCAGCCATTTCTGATTCCACTCCCTGCACTGAAATCCCATCAACAAAAATGACCAAATTGAGAAAAACTGTTGCTCCACCCCAGCCTACCTATCAATCCCTTCTCTGCAAAAAGCACAACAACAACGACAACTCATGCACATGTCCAAACTCTCTGGACATACACCAAAACACAGAAAGGAGATGGACCCAAACAAATCAATGCAAATGGTTAGGTTAAAATCAATGCAGATGGCTAGGTTAGAATCCATGGTTCTGGTATCTCTGGTTTCAGGGGTTCCTCTGTGGACCCAATCAAGAAAGAGCAAGGTACAATTCTCCAGAACAATTTTGGAAACTGCCTTAAAAACCTCTTGGGTGTAGAAATAAAGAATTGCAGTAGCAAATGAGATGCGTAACTTATGTCCAAGAGCGTCTCCAACTCCAAAGAAACTTGCAAAAATTGCAGAAGTTTATGCAGGTCTGATGCTGCTGCAGCTTAGGGTTGTTGAGCATTCTCAGAAAATTAAATTAAATCAAAATGGGAAATATTAATGCATAGGTACCTGAAGAATCTGATGCTCTAGTGTGCAGCTTGTTGCAAGCTCTAGCAGTTTGTGCCGTCTTTTGATGAATGCTCAAGAGCCCATTACAGATGGGGTAACAATGATTCAGTACTGCTGCTGGTTCACTGGCAGCCCTGCAATTGTATACTGTAGCAATGGCTCCTGGTAAAAACATCTTTGTACCCACAATCAGATCATGCAATTGCAAGCTTTCCTTACGGCAATCTGATTCCACAATCTCTTATTCTTATCAGTGCCAAGAAGAAAAAAGAAAGATGAGGATGAAGACTTTTCTTTTGATCAAAGCTTGAATAATTTGTAATTTGGTTCTGATACGAGGTTTCTGCCAAAAAAACTAATACGGAAATGTCGAATTGCAAATTCCTATCGGCGAAAACAGATCAGGAAATCACAGAAGAAGATGCAATCTGGGTCTTGAGAGTAAAACCCTAATCCTAAGCTCTCTTTTCTTTTGTACCTATGAAACCCTAATCTCAATTTTGCAAGGCGTTACATTTCAGCAGCAGCAAACCAGAAGAGAGCTTTTTGAGTTCCTTTTTTTCTCTACAGCAGAAATCGAACTGTGGGAGAGCAGGAAATTCTATGACCTCTTCTTCTGGCCCCTAGGTCTTAGCTTTTAACTACAAGAGAATGTGGTTTTTCTCACACAATTGTAATATGTGTCATAACTTAAAGGTCAAGTTGTAAGTTTAATGTAATATACGCCGCAATAAACATCACATATTGTACATTGTAATGGATGAAACCATGAAGTTTATTTCATGTGCAGCATGAGGTGCCAGCCTTTTTTGTGAGAATACCCACATTCTCTTGTAGTGTTTTCTGCTCTTCTCAGAGTGCTGTTGAATCCTAACCATCTCCCGTTGTTTTCCTCATGTCTTTCTTTGGATCATTTTTGGCAACAGATAAATAGCACAATGTTGACAATGCATGATGCTTTTTGCAAAGTGCTTTGAACCATGTGGGCAAATTCTCAAAACACCTTCTTGCACTGAGCATACAGTATCCATCTTTCTCTTTCTTCTTCTTCTTCTCCTTCTTGGGAATATGAATTCATGCATTCCATGTTGAGGACATCAGCTGAGAATGAATCTGAGCTTTGCCCCTAATGTAAGCTTCTCATTTCTTCAATCTTCACTACAAGATATGAGCTTTTGTATCTAATGTAAGCTTCTCATTTCTTCTTCAATCTGCATGAGTGCTCTTGGTCATAAGAGCTCATAATCAACTGTAGAGTGCTCTTAGTCATCTCCTTCGAGAAGAGGTTCACAACATGGAGGAACTCATATGCAAAAGAAGACAATTTATTCATGAAGATTCTTTCATTACTTGATCACAGTACAGAGGGATGGAAGAGCAGGAAGCTACATATGCATGGCTCAATACTCAAGGTTGCCCGTCACCAAGTGGTGAATTAGCTCCAACCATAAGACAAAAAGACTGCAATCGGAAGTAATTAACATTACATGAGACACCCAGAAAGCAAGACCATAGCACAGATCTGAAGAGGTTGCACCTGCAGTATTCAAGTTGATGTCAACCTTGTTCCCTAAAAATCAATCAAAACACTACTCAAGTCCATGACCAACATAATAAACACATCACATCTCTGAACCAAAGCATCCTCTTAGCCCAGATCCAGATCAAAATCAGTAAACATTCATTCCACATATGCAGCAATATGGTCTGCCAAGGTCACTACAAACCCTTCTGTTATGAGCTTGTAGCTACACAATCAAGTGAACACTCATAGATTGCCTGCACCATAACATCCAGCAAGAGGAACGTATTTAGCATAAAGCTTGGAACAATTTTGCTCAAAGGTTCTATGCAAAGTAAGATCATTCAGAAGCACAAATGGAGCTTTAGCATACACAAAGTCTTGACATCAACACCAGTGTACTGTACCTTTGTGCCTTCCATTGGACAACAAATTGGCAACTTGTCAGCAATGCACCAAAAGATAGAGAGGACCTTCAACAGCACTCTTCATGCTAAGGAGGTCGCAGAAGCATTATAGCCTTTCATCATCCGCTCTACATATTTTCCAACAATGTCAACCTCCAGGTTCACTGCCGCTCCAATCTGCACATGACATGGCTCTTGTCAAACATGTGAGAACATAACCACTATACTCCCTATAAAAATGGCATTTGTCTAGCACAGCTGCAGGTGTCAGAACTCTGTTAGGGTTTTTAGGTTAGAACATACTACTGGCATCACCCCAGTACCTTGACAGCTGCAGAGTACTGAAAACTTCAGTGATTCAAACCCTCTAGTGTAGTAATGGTCACTGTGGGTGAAGTGCAACAGTGTGAGGGTCAAGTTTTGTACACTACGCAGACAATGCCCTGTGCATCAATAAGAAAGGAGATTATGAAAACAAAATGGGAAGATGACTGACCTTCTTCCTAGGTACAACAATGTGCTGCTGTGTATAGGCAATGAGCATGAATGTAAATGCATTCTCATCATCAAGAACGTCAACTACAGTGAGACTTGTTCCATCCACAGCAATATACCCCTTTGGAACAATATAGCGTAAAAGCTCAGGGCTGGTCTTGACTTTGACCCAAAGTGAATCTTCCTCAGGTTCCATCGACTCAATTGTCCCTGTTCCATCCACATGGCCCTGAACAAAGTGACCCCCCATTCGTGATGAAGGTTGTAGTGAGCGCTCAAGGTTTACAGGTGACCCTACTGCTGCCTCTCCAAGAGACGTCCGCCGCAGTGTCTCTGGAGCCAGTCCTACAGAGAAGGAGGCTGAGTTGAAGCGTGTCACTGTCAAACATGTGCCATTGACAGCAATGCTATCCCCGAGCTTCACATCCTCCAGCACCGTACTTGCCTCGACAGTCATTTCAAACCCGCCATTCTCCAGTACTTCAACCTCTCTCACAATACCCATCTCTTCCACAATGCCAGTGAAGAGGGAACGGGCCTGCCCCACCTGCTTGCTGCCACCAGGTGCATAACATATTCACTTCAGCTGACACAGGACAATATGCTCATACAGTTTCATGTGCCAAACACTTGCAGCCAGAGACGTTGTGCTAAATCAGAATGCAGCAAGTGGAGAAAAACTTTAGGGTTTTGGGGGGGAGGTGGGAGAATACTTAACACATGACACCATGGCAGACTGCTTACACACATCTGGTTTCTTGCATTTGATCTGACAAGTGACTGTTGTGGAACATCCATGAGAGAAGACAGAGCTTGACAGACTACAAGAGATAGTGAAGTGATGTCTCTTTTCTTCACACTTTTTAGGGTTTAGTTGTTTATATGCTTGAGGCTGAAAGAATCAAACTGAGCTCGAAAGTGGACAGAACCCAGAGACGGCTTCAACAGGAAAGCGAGAAACCGGACGACCAAAGAATCTGATTGACCTCAGGACGAGCATTCTGTCAGTGCATCTGACAGTCATCATCATCTATCTGTGCTGGACCTTGGCATGGCATTGGCTGCCAGATCAAGCATGAAAATAATACAGGGCAATGATACAGGGCAAGACTATATGTCACACGAGGAAATCCTGCACCTTCAGGAGTTGTGGTTACGAATTAGAGTTTTCCAAGAACCTGAAACAAAATCCTAAAAAAGCTTGAGCTGCCGATCATGTGCTTCTGCATCAAAAATTGGAGACTCTGCGATTCTGAGGTTGTTAGGTCCACTTACTTCATTCCATTGTTCTCCTTGGCACCACCACTTGCAGCCCCCTGCGTTTTCCAGCTCCATCCCTTGTTGGGTTGCTGCCCTTGTAAATGCAAAGTCGCGCCAAGCAAATGGAATCGTTGCTGCCCTATAGAAGAAGTGCAGGAGAGCTGTGAGAGTCTTCTGAGACAACCCATCAAACTTACTCCGGGAGACGCATGGAGGGAAGAAGAAGAAGCCGAACTGGCAGCGATCGACGCACTGTGCAGCGCTTTGTGTGCCAACAAGCAGGGTCTCATCCGCACTGCCATTGTTACCACCCACCACAATCAAACCGCTGCTGCAACGAATTCGCAGAAACAAAAATTTGCTGCAACAACTTGACGAGAAACTTTTTGTGCAACAAATTCTCTTTTTTGCCACAACTGTTACAAACTTCCACCAAATTCTTCAACAAAATTTAGAAAGTCCACTTTTTATTCTTTGCAAATTATTATAATAATTTGTTTTTTTTATTTCTAAAATAATTTAGGGTCTAATGATAATAATAACTTTCGGTTTTTGCAAGTTCAAAAACTGGAATTTTTTTCAACAAGCTTTTTTTTCTTTTTTTTAAATGATGAGCTACATGACCCAAAAAAAAAAAAAACTCATTAGATGAAGACCACCATCACCACAACCATGCCCACCAAAAGAGGTCAATTAATGAGCAAGATGATGATGACCAAGAAACCCATGAACCCACTCAATACACAACTTATCTTACTTGTTGTTCAATTTTTAGACCTAAAATGAAAGCCTAAAGCCTTGGAATGGAATTAGATTTTTTTCAAAAAATCAATTAGGTTTTGGTTCTCAATCAATTTTCGAATCGAATTTCGGGTTCAATTCCATTTTTTTTTAATGATAGAACCAAGGGGGTGGTCCTCACACAATTTCAACAATCTACCTAAATCCACATGGAAATGTGGTTTCAATTATTTTTTTATAATGGAGCTAAAACCAAGCTTAGGTAACCGCCGGGCCATAAAGGTAATCGGCCAATGTTGGGCAATTCTTTAGAAATATAGGTAATACTAGTTTTACAATATATCATTTAAATGGTAGTCATCGCAATGGTCATAAAGCTACAAAAACAAGTAAACAAACACAAACTTGTTTACATTAACAAGTAAGTTTCTCTCTTTCACCACTAAGGGTTTTTTTGGTTTTTCATTGAACCTTTTGTTACATCAGTAAACGTTTAGTTAGTACATGCATTTGTAGCATATCATTGTCATCGTCATCATGTTACACAAGTAAATTTGATTTTTTTGTTTTTTTCTTTTTTTAAAAATTGAAGTCTAAAGTTTAAGTCACATCACTAAATTTTTTGCTAAAATCACAAAGCATAACAATTGTCATAGTCATCATTATAATAGTCATTGCGATGGTCATCATGTGCTACTAGTAAGTTTTTCTTTTTTCATCACCTTTTTTCTTCTTATTTCATTAGTTTTTTTTGCATTAGCAAGGTTTTTATTCTTTTTCCTCTCTTTTTTATCCTTTTTTATAGTTTTTTGCCTTTATCCTCAACCTTCAACCCTTGTTTTGCCAAGCACTAGATGAAAGAACAAAGCTTATACACATTGCATGTTCTCAATTACAACATCCATAAGTGCCACACGATTGTTATTTTCAATAACACTTTGTGATGAAAAGGATTAAATTGAATTCTCATAGGTGTAAACTTTATAACCCTTTTTTTTGCAAGCAACAATTGATAAAATAGAACCCATATAAAGATGTTTATAATGGGATCAATGAATCCTACACAACCTACAACATCAATTTCATGTGATGAAAATACTAACATTGATTTTATGTCATAACTTGAAGTTGAGTTTGGATCATATTAAGCATCTAATGTTGAGATGGATGCAACTTGGGAAATGTTGACTCCAAAGTTGTTGGCCAACTAAAGTATATGGTCTCCTAATCATCAATCATCAACACATTGATAGAAAACATAAGGGACTTGTGAACTACAACAAAAATCACAACACAAGTGTTTTGAAAAATCATGCTTGTCATGAACATCCAAATTTGTACAAGAAATGTAGATTATTTTTGTTAAAGAGGGTTGTATAACTCAAAGAAAAGGAAAAATGTCTCCCCTTTTTAAATCATAGACTTTTTTGGCAACTAACACCTTTACAACAAATCAAATCCCTTACAACATGTTTATTGGAAAACTTGGTGTTTATATGTTGCAAAATGTTATTGACCTTTATTTTCTATTGAAAATCCATGGATGAAGTGTTTGGTTTTGTGACAATGTGGGCATGTGCAATTTCCATTTCATTGCCAAATGATGTGTTGGAAGAAGTTAAGGATAAATGTGTCATCCCAACCTTTACATCTTGTGTTACTTGTACATGTTCATTTAACCTTTGGATGTTTCTTGTGGGCTTTGATACCTTTGTTATGGTTGTGAGATTCATCAACACCTCATGGGAGCCCACCCATGTGACAATTGGGATTTTTGAAATACATAATGTTGTAGGTGTCACCATGGCAAATTAGGTGAAAGCTTTGTTGAATTCCTTTGGTTACTTGACAAAGGAATTTCATATATATCTCAAAGATGAAAGGTTTAATTTAAGTACTTTGATTTCAACATTGATTTCTATGAATTCTTGTTCTACCCTTCAACTAACATGCCCATTTGTAAGGTCATGTTTTGGGCATGCCATGTCAAAGGCAACTTAATGTGCTAATGATTGTACTAAATTTTGTGTTTGATTTTTAAAATTTAGCTTGAAAGAAGTTCAATCATTGTTGCAAAAAACCATTATTTGGATTTTAAAATATGGGAAGGGAAGCAAGAGTGGAAGTAATCTTATATATTATTCTAGGGATGCCTAGCAAGATGTTGAAAACTTGGTGAAGTCATAATTTGTTTCTTTAATCATTATATTCCACTTTGAACATTGGAGTATTATTTAATGTTATCTCCATTTGACACCAAGTTTCACATTTATATTTTAAAGTGCCAATATTTTTAACTTGGGTTTTAGTCAACCCACTATAGATATGCCACTTGCTATTGTAGCACTTTGTGTTTTAAACCAAAATCAAGATTATATTTGGTTGTTGTCAAAGGCATTTTCTTTTACCTTAACTTTATACATTGTTATGAAAGTTGATGTGGCTAATCTTCAAGATTTAAATCAATCACTAATTCATGGGGACTTTGATTCAAAATTGTAGGAATTCAAGTTAAGGATGATGACACAAGTCATCACAGTTCATATTTTTATTCTTGACATTTAGTTTAGCTTATAATCAAATTGATGCCCATAACATGTTAGCTATTGTGTTCAACCCCCATTTCAGGAACATGAAAGTATATATAAAATTTCATGGGCAATGCACATGCCATTCAAATTGTGACAATTAATGACATTAATATTGTGTTTCCACTTTATTGTAAATGTTCTTTCATTTGAATCATGTTAACATAATAGTAGATCAACTAGCAATAATGGAAAATGATTACCTATTTTTTGAATAGATTATGCCAAATGATGATGTAATCATGTCCACCTTGAAGAATAAATTGCGATTATATTGACAATTTTTAGTGTGACCAATAAAGATTGAAAACCCTCTAGTTTGGTGGGCAAATCATGCAATGTAATTTCCCCATGTTGCCTTCCTTGCTCATCAAATCCTTAACATTGTGGGATCACATGTTAAAATGTAGTAGATTTTTAATGTTGCAAATGTCATCATTAATTTGAAATAATTTAAGTTTGGGATCAAAAATCTATATTGACTCATCATCAAAAATTTGCCCAATGATGCTCATGTTGGGTGTGATGGACCTTCAAAGCCTAAAACCATGGTTGATTTTTTTTAAATGGATTCTACTATGATTAAATTGATGAAAAGGATTTTTTTGAGGAAGATTTAAACTTTGATCACGTTTGATTTTAAATTCATGTTTTTGTTTTCATCCTTATGTTTTTTCTATTAACATTTTTCTCCCAAATATTTTGATTATTAAAATACCTTTACCATTTCAGCATAAATTAAATTATTATTTGTTCTATCAAACTTTTCAAATTATTTATGCCAAAAATTTAATAAAATCAAAAGTTCAATTGTTAGGTTTTGAGTTACAAACCTTCCATGACATCAATTTATAACTGAAATAGTATAGACACACTAGACTATTTCATAACATTGGTAAGACCATGTTTATTATTTTGTATAACCATTACTTGCTAAAAATTTCAAAATTAAAAAACCAAGTGCTAAAGTTAAGATTTCAAATTTAATTAATTATTTAGCAAGACCAAAATAGTAAAGGTATTATGGTATATTATTTTCTTGGTGCATTTATAAGGTTGGAGTTGAAAATTTAAAACCCACTTAATATTGCAATGTAAGGTATTTCCTTACCTCACATTTGCCACAATTTCCTATGATGAAATGGGTTCAACCTATGAATGTCCTTACAATCTTCAATATGGGTTCAATTGACGCCTTGGGGAAATCACTTCCATTTTATTCCAAATGGTGTGCAAAAAAATATACGGTGAAATTTATTAAAAATATATAAATAATTAAGGTGCCTATAATTCATTATGAATATATTCAAAATATTGCTAAAACATGCCATTATCTCATAACAAAATAGAAATACCATTTTATTTCAAATGCTTCCTAAAATATAGAATGAGTGACATGCCCTTGATTAGAGTTAGGATTTACAAGGTGTTTTGTAAATTTTGTTGGTCTTTTTTTATAATCATATATGTTTGGTTAAAATCTTTTGTAAGTTATGTCATTCATATGTTGAAGTTGTTGTCCTTTATAAAAAAAATTGTCATGCAAAAGGCTATAGGAAGTCAATGTGGTTTTGTTTTGCATGTCAAATATTGTTGGGGAGTCATATGTTGCAATAGAAATTACATTTATGTGTTCCATGCTTATGTGTTATAGTCATATGTTGGAACATATTTTTGTTTTTTTGTGGGTCAATCATGTGTTGATTTGTGGTTGGATTTATCTGTAGATTTAGAGGTAAGTCATTAATTTTGTGTGGTTGGATTTATCGTTGGATTTATTACTATATTTTATTTTATTTTGGAAATTTGTCAAGTCCATTTTGTTATCATTTGTCTACACATTATTGAGGATTTTTGTCATTCATAATGTGTAATATTGCAGTCATTTGTTTGTTTAGTTGAAATGATGGTTTGTCCAATGCAAATGACATTGCTCAATAACACAATTTTGAAGAAGCATATTGCTGCATATGTGAATAGTGACTAAGCATTAAACACATAATTTTTACCAGTTCAATGTAATTTCATTGTTTTCAAATTAAAAAAAATGCAATTTTTGCAAGTACTTGCTTTGTAATTGCAACAACTATTTTTTTTGGTTTTGACAAGATTTTAATCCCTAAACCTTAACTACTACCCAAACTAACCCCTTGTAAAAAAACTTACCTTAATACCTATTAACCCTGCATGTTTGAAAAAAAAAACATTAATTTTAACCAAAGGTTCTAATTTTCTTAAGAAAATCCAAAACTTACCCAAGATGTTCTTAATAAAATTGAATTGACCCCAAAGATTTTCCAAAAAATAAAACACAATTAGTCAAAACTATTGTTTTTAATTTTTCACCACTATAAATCACAATTTTTTTAAAGGTTGAAGTTGATTAATTTGTCATTTTTTACTAATGGACATGTACATTTTGATTATTGGTTAGGGGCTTGAGTAACACACTAATTAACTTGACAATAATGATTTATTTGACTAGATATATCAAATTATACAACCTTAATGGTCAATTGTCTTTAATTGAGTGGAACATTTAGTCAAGATGACCAATGTTCTTTAATAAAATACAAGATGGTTTGAATTACAATGATCATTTGGAACTCATTTGCAAGCTGTTGTAACTCGTTACATCTTAGTGTATTTCTATGGGTGTGAATGTTATTAGACAAATTGCATGAACAACGAATATACTTCACTATACATGAAATTGTATACATATGCAACATGTGTAACTTGTGTAACTTAATTACAACAATGTAGAATAACTATTGTGTGACTCTAATGCAATTAATTTGCAACTACCATGGTAACATCATGTTAATGTTGTTTTTATCAATCCATCAAATTTTGACATGTGGCACTATGGGGATTTTTTGATGATTTGTTTTTTGAAATATTGATTCTCATCATCCATTATGATTGTTCATTTATAATGGTTTTAGATTGTGACATGTGGCATAGTTAAAGTTGTCATGTGGCATACTAATTGAATTTTGAAAAACAAAATCAATTTGGATAGCTAGGTATATTAATACATAAACAAATTAAATAGATAGTTAGGCTATTTACCTACCTACCTACCTACCTACTTACTTATAGTACATACTTATTTACCTAGGTAGGTAAATAGGTACAAATGTAGGTAAATTAGAAAGTAACCATGTAAATATTTTTATTTTATTTATGTCCTATTTTTTAAGGTTAAGGGTTTTTGAGTTCACCCGAAATTAACACATGTATTTTAATGTGAGCACATAAGAAAAAATAAAAAAATAAAAAATATATATATAATTTGTGAAATGACATTCTAGGACGAAATTTATTGGTTAAATATTTTAGTTGCACATTAGTTGCACATTAGTTGTAAATTGAGTTATAACTTTAAAAAAATATTTCCCATATATTTTATGTTTATTTTTTGTTTTAAAAATTGAACAACTGAATAAGTGATTATTTGATAATTATAGTTGTGAACTTAAGCTAGGTGTGTACTTTAAGCCAAACAAACTTATAAGTTAAGCACCCAAATTAGTATGGTTGATTTGATTAAGTGTCAAATCAAAATGGCCAATTTGACTAAATCCTAGCCATGATTGGGTATGGTTGATTTGACTAAACTTTGGTCATCTTGATGAACTTCTATCCATCTTGACTAGATGTTTGGTTTGTCATATGGTTAAAAAGATCATTCTAGTCAATTTTTTAAATCAAAAGTAACATGTGTTTTTCATGCCCCAAATGTTTAGTCAAAATGGCTATCCCCTTTGGTCAAAGTGGACATTTTAATCAAGTTGAACCTTTGAAAGAATCGCATTTTCTTGTAGTGACTTTTTAGGGGCCTTTAAGCATTATGACATTCAAAATGCAAATGCAACTTTCAAAATTCGACATTCAATGAAATGGGTATATTTAATCAAAACACTTATCATGAATTTGTAGAGTTGTAGATAATGATAGGATGTGTATTTTGAAAACTAAAGGGTGTTTTAAAGTTGAGTGTATTGAAAAAAATTCAAAGAGTTAATATTTTAAGTCTCTTGATTATTATGGAACTTAAATGCATAAAAAAAGCCAAGTGCAAGGGGTGTTTGGCTATTCCAAGTAATTTAATTTAATTCATGTGCCTAGCTCTACTTAGTAATGTTTGCAACAATGACACATTATATAAATAATGTTTGCCATGTGTTCCATCCTGCTAATAATTTAATTGTAGAATCTCAAAATGAGATGAGGAATACTGTTTTTAATGTCCTACTATAAGCAAAATGTGATTTATTGTTTCATTGAAAACATATTTAGGAGAATGTGTGTGCATGTGTGCATTTTTTAGAGATCAAGATTGCATGCTATGGGTCAATTTTGCTATGACTTTTACAAGGCTAAACAATTGCATTATAATGGTGAATTTTTAATGATTCATGACATTTGTCATGATAGACACCAAGATTAAAGAACAATGGTTAAGAATGAAAATTAAAAGCTAAGACTGAATAGTAGGAGCTAAAAGAGAAGATTGTGAATTGGGAACATAACATGGGCAATGGGTGAAGAGTAGGAGTTGGGAACAAAGAGGATGAGTTGAAAGTGAAGAACATGAACTGGGCATCATGAGCCTAGGAGCTAGGAGGAAAAACCAAAAAAAAAAGTAAGAATGAAAGATAAATAATAGGAATGAAGATAGAAAACAAGGAGCAAAAGGAACAAGGGAAAGGGAAAAATTTAAATTGAGCTCCATGAACTTGCAAACATGAAGCACCAATTATAAAAACAAATATAAGCAACACCAAAACCAAAAACAAAGAAAAATAGAACACAAAAAATCATAATAAAACTTGAACACAAGAAATCACATAAAGTTTAAACAAAATGGGGCCCAAGCTTTCTCTTGATGATTTTTATTTTAGTGGAAGCAATAATCTTGCAAGATAATGATTACAAGGCTATTGGGTGCTACCTTATTTTGATACTTTAGTTGCCATGTTAAAGTTTAAACCCTAAAACCTTAGCTTACAAAACTTAGACATGGACTTTAGACATTCTAAAATTTTAAACAATTATTCATGTTTAAACAATATGAACCTATGAAAAAATAAATTTCACACAAATACTATTACTAAATCATGGTCCAAAAAGGGTGTGATGTTGTTAGTGGACCTTTGTTGATAACTAATAATTTCTTTTGTAAGTGATTAACATTTGTCAATACAACCTTTGAAGTTGACAAGGTGTTGTGTTGTGCATCAATCTTGATCCCATACATAAGCATCATTCAAAAGTTGTTCAACTCCAAGCAAGTGTTGATGGTTTAATGCCTTTAGCGATGTGGTATACAAACATATGATGATGCTACACATTTCAACATCAATGCATAATGATGCATTCACAACTTTAAATGCTTAGTCATTTACATGGAAAGACTTGTTAAATTTTTAAAAACATTCAACCTTATGTAGATATGACATGTTGATGGAAATATGGTTTTAATAAATGTCATGCTCAACTATGTAGTTTTCAAAGTTTAAAGAAACATTAAACAAAAACATACTTGCTATAGTTGACAATCACTTAGTGTAGCATCAAGCTAGTAGCCTAGTGACCAATATTCATGACCACAAAAAATGAAAGGCCTTTTGAAGTATGAATTTCAACTATATCAATGACCCAAATACAAGCCCACATGACATAGTTGATCAAACATCTACTTTATCCAAGATTCACATCTCAATATGTCTTTTTCATGGATGTCAATCAAACTGAAAAACAATTATGTAAATAACCTACAACTACAACTCTTTGGCTTCCCAAAATTTTTAGTTATTTATTGTTTGTTTCATTTAGCCAATGTTATTCAATTTGAAATTGTCATAACCGCGTGCAAATAAAATAACAAGAGACATTGGAAGTGTAATCACTACTTAAAATTTTCATGTTATAAAGTTATAACTTATACATTAATGTTAAATTTTTGTGTGTGTGGATACAACAATGTTATAAATATATTATGGGAACATTTGGATAAATATGAAATGAATTTAATAAGTACAAATCACCCAAAGCTATTTTCAAAATAATGCAATGTGTACTTGTGATGATTAGTCTTGTTTTTTAAATCAATTAAAAATGACATATTCATGAAAGTCATTGAAATAGACTTTTACATCATAATATATACTATGACATTTCTCCATGTCATAAGAATTAAAACGACTTTCATATAAGTTTATTTAAATCATGGATTCATCAATCATGAATAACCAATCATGGTTTGTAACATTGGCTAGACTAAATAACCCATTGCTTTCAAAGCAATCACCCATGGTTATTGCTACTACATTTACAGTCAATTGTCATCATAAGAGATTTCACCTTTCACCTCGAGCTTTTGAGTATTAACTTTTCTTTCAAATGCATGTGACCAATATGTAGAACATTGTGGGATCTACCAAAATTTTACAAAGTTCCTAATGATCTGGCAAAATCTTTCCCAAGTGCCAATTATGTCAGGTAATGGCCATTGGTCAAACTCAACTCATCACCCACTAGCAACTCAATTGTGTCCTCCCAATGACCCTCTTTCACAGGAAGTCATAAAATCAGACTTTGGGTTGCTGGGTGCATTTGTGAATAAAAGTTTCGGATCTGATTTGGAGATCATGGGTGTAATCCCTTTGCAGAGAAGTACTCTTGAGCTTGTTCCTAATGAAATGGGCTTCGTGTGTACAGGAAAGTTCCATATCATCATGATTGTGATAACTTGATAGCAGGTCTTGGTACGAATACAGTCATGAAAAGAGCATTCAAGCTATCTGTAATCACATTGGTTTGACATAAAATATGAATTCATCTAATCACTTTTGTTATCAAAGCATGGATGAATGAAGGAAAAAACTTCAAGTTGAAGACCTCAGCAATGAATACATCACACCGAAATACACTTCAAAAAAAGGTTACAGCTAAAAAGTCATCCTGTCTTTGGTCTTAGATTGATCCTCAAATCCATGTTTCATCCCCAATTGGAATGAAATTAGAAGGTGAATGAAAGAATCACTTCATGAAAGTGGGTATGACTTTGCAAGATTTGCAAGATTTGATGTAACAAAATGTATGTGATTTAAGAAATGGGTAATGGCAATCCCGGAAATCCCATGCCCAGAGTGAAGCTCTTGTGAGGACTCACAATAAATACAAGTTTCGGTGGGAAAAACCAAGTGTCTACTATTTTTTTCTTGTGTACTTTTCTCATCTTAACTTTTGGTTTGGTTGTCAATTTTGATAAAACTGGGACCGAACTTTAGTAGACACCTAGTAGAATTGCTCAAGAACTGTGCAATCTGATGCATTTAACAAGTGTTGGATTTCTGCTTAGCTAGAAGTCATATTTGCCCTGGCCATAGAGATGCAATCATTATACAATCATTTAGTGGGAAGTAAAACACTGCAAAATTACAACTGGAATCATGAAAGATCCCACTGGCACATCTTGAGACAGAGATGGTTCCTTCACAGAATGGAAGTTGTCTTGTTACATTTAGCTCTTGGAATCTGGTGTGTTTCTGTTCTGAAGTTAATTAGTTGCACTTCTGTAAACAGAGACACGACATGTTGTATACAAATCCAAATTGGTAAGTTCTAACAGAGGTCTGGTTCTGGCTGGGTTCTGTGCGAAACACCCTGATGACCTAGTCCACAAACATGGGTCAAGCCTTTAAGATGGGAGATCCTCTAATCAGGGTTCAACATCCTTAAAGTAATGTCCTTGCTTTCCTTGCATATTTTCCTTCCTTGCATGTGGTAAAATACCAAAAAAAGCATAAAATGCAACTCAATTGAAAGAGTGTTGGAAATTGCTGTCAAAAAATATCTACAAACCTTGAGCAAACGACCCCATGAATAGTAAATGATACAATTGAAGTGTCCCTAAGAGCTTTGCAATTGTTCATCCTTAAAGTGTTCATCCTTATAGCAAATTTCAGAGGGGCAGCAAACTAGCAATCAGCAAATAACTTGCCATTCCATCTATTTTTCCACCCCTTCAATTCGAATGGAATTGTTCAAAGCCTCTCCTTGCAGCTTCCAATTACTTGTGACAGAGATGACATTTTGACTGAATTTTTTTTGGCTATCATAAAATATTATACCTAATTCTTGTTTCTCCATTTTTCAATCCGACACTTAACATACTAGGCCTATACAGTTCACAAACTCCGGCAAGAAAAATGTCTACTAGAACTGAATCTGGTGGAATTTTCATTAAGATAATGATATAGATAAGTTCATCTGATCCCAACACACATAAAAGACCATTGTGTTTCTAGATGGGTCTCTAATTAGTTGCACTTTGGTAGGAATTCTTATCACATGGGCCCCAATTTCCCCCTTGATGGATGGAAATTGCCAAGTCTGAGAGTTTCTTCTCCCTTTTAGACCCCACATATCTTACATACTACTTGCTCATTTGTACAAATCAACCATTCCAGTATGAATTTTCTCAGTCCCTAGCTAAACAGGAGGACTTGAAAGGGCCATGAAGTAGTACGAACTATTGTCATGTCCAAGGATTTGGTACACAGGATACATAATAAACTAGTTTGAAGTCCAAAACAACTATCTGCCTTTGAACAGCAATTCCATCCTTCAGTAATCTGACCCATCACATTTGTTGTGTGTATACAAGTAGTGACCTCCTTTCCCACAAGCCTGCACATAGATATCTATGCACACTTAACTGCATAAATACAACAATGGGTGCTGACCCAATGGCTAGGAAAAATCATGCCCAAGCATCGAGTATTGTTCATGCTCTTATCATTGTAGCTCTCATGGTGGTTTACATGGAGGAGCCTGTAAATGGCAAGGCATCAGTGAGTATCACGAATGCCTTGTTTGAGCCACTTGAGGTCCATTGTCACTCTGCGGATGATGACCTTGGTGTGCACATCCTGAGCTATTACTTACAGAAGTATCAGTTCGATTTCAACCCAAACATCTTTGGAAGCACTCTCTTCACATGTGACTTTAGTGC
>Ga0116228_10000185_pt1 | contig 43305 bp, 33 predicted proteins | sample S1TSphfallax_2_FD_89694 | JGI IMG/M metagenome (GOLD analysis project Ga0116228, IMG submission 89694) | Host-associated microbial communities from peat moss isolated from Minnesota, USA - S1T2_Fc - Sphagnum fallax MG | ecosystem: Host-associated > Plants > Peat moss > Unclassified | place...
ACAATGAGTAAACATACATTCCCATGTAAAGAGAGTCACTGAAAGTAAAGATTGACAACATTGCCACTTTTATCATTTGGATAGGGACATATAAAGAGACATTGAATAGTCCTCCCTTTTCTACGCACCACAATTGTAGAAGGAAATTAGCACCTGCAGCTACTAGTGTTTATAATGCAAGAAAGAAGAAACAATGGTTAGTTTTTAGCAATTTTCAACATGGCATTTATGGGAAGAGGTTTGGATCATTTTATCTGAAAAGACTTGCAAATTTTCCAAGTTCCAACTATGTTGTTTTTCTATCGTAAAAAACAAATATACTTTCAATGATGCATTTCACACATAAAACAAATGTTAGTTGCCAAAGTCTATGGTCTCCATGACAAAACCATAAACCATATACATAGGAACCATTTTGGTCTCCGTGATAAAACAATAGGCCATATAAATAGGAATCATTTTGCCAAAATTGCCAATAATACCTACATACACACACACACATACATACCACATATGCAACATTGATAAGCTCATTGAATGAAGTTAAAGCGAAGTTTGGCATGCTCTCAAAAATAACACCCAAGACACCCACTTGAATCACCCCAAACAAGTATGTGTAGATTGTGATAATTAATGGTGTTGGGAATATTTTCAGAGTTAAAATTTGTGACAAACAATGGTGCATCATCAACCACAAGAAAACCTTAGTTAGCTTTCAAACTTAGAACCCCCATCAATGATGAAGTTTCTAAGACTTATTATATAGTTGCAAGTCTATAGAGGAGAGAGAAAGGGGGAAGGGGAAAGGGAGGGGGAAAGAATGCATGAATGGGGACTTGGACGAGAGATGATGGAAAAGCAAAGTAGGTCTTCCACTTGCAAGTTGAGATAAATAGCCCACAACATTGAATTCAACACCAAGAAAATACAACCCAACTAAAATTTGTTGACATACATGCTTGCAACACTAGTGCTAAGACAAACAATTATTGATTTAAAGGGTTGGATGAGGATGACATAATCAACTTCATGCTACATATTACTAGAACTCCATACAAGAAGCACCTCACCTTTGTACAATGACATCAATATTGCTCTGCTTACGCAGATTACTGTTCCAATCACCTTAACTATCCCATCATGTCTTCGAATGTGAATGTCTTTTAAACTGTGACAACAAAATCTATTCCAAGAATCATTAGTACTTTTAACTATACCATGAATTTCAAAATCTTTTTTAAGAATTTGAAATTGAACACTCCAAAATTCCATAGAGATGCTTTAAAACCATTGCTAGAGCAACTTGAATGAAACTAAGATGGAAACCTCTTTTAGTTCCACCATCATCAATACAATAATTTAGATTTTGGATGAACACAAAAACCACCAGAAATACTGGAATGCCATTTCCCCAGTTTTTCTGAATCACAACCCTTGTTTATTTGTTGTTATGTCAACTAGGTCATGTGCAATGTGGCACTCAAATAAAAGCATCATTCTGAACTCAATAGAGAACATAAAATCACCAACATAGTACCTTCGATCAAGTCTTTTGGGGATCTTATCTAGGTAAGCAACAAAGAAAAATAAAATTCTTTCAAGTGACTCTCTTGGGGGTTGGTCAAAGATGTAAGCAAAAGAAAATTTAAAGGGTGATAATATCTGAGATTGATATAAAAAACCCTTACCCAAGAAAAGCAAAAAGCTAGAGTTGTAATTCCAATAGTAGAAAGCTTGGATGAAAAAGATAATATTTTCAGCTTCTGCGATGGTTAACAAAACCTGCAACACTCAACCACTTGAAAACCTAATGTACTTCGGGTTACATCCACCCAAACATGAAAAATTACATCCATGTGAAAAATTTCATTGTGTGAACACTTGTCATCTCCACATTGGCCAATGAGGGAGCAAAATTTTTATCCCCAAGTCCAAATCTTGCATAGATGCATAGTCTTTTCCCTATCAACATAGCCAATAAAGGTCACACAGGTTATGGCTTGTAATTTAAAACTTAATAGCCAATAAGGTTGTCAAGATCCTCCCAATAGCTACTTACGTGTAGTTATTAAGTTGGGGGAGATATTAGTAACACAAGAAGCATAAAGCCCAACTCTTATCTTTATATGTGATCATCCAACCATTTGCACATTAGGTACATGCCTTGCCAATGGTCAATTTTAATTACTACTCACTTTCCAAAAATTAAAATCATGTAAATTCAAATGAGGTGCTAAGTGCCATCAAAGGTGATGGGTGCACTCTTGTTATTATCCCAACCATCCATTTGGAACTTGTTATCAATCTCATCCCCTATCTTGGCCAAACTAGTCATTCTCATCCAATGGATAACATTATTATAAAACTTAAAAATAAATAAAACTAATTTGGTCAAACCTTAGATGATCAATGGTTGACATTTGCAATGGACTCTAATGAATGAATGTTGCAATCCAAAGTCATGAATGTTACCACCTATTATGTAAACCCTTTTATTCACCCTTCACAACCCATGAGCAATGGCCTATGGCAGTGGCTGAGCATTGAATATCATAGGTAAGGAGGAAGGAAATATAAGACAAGATGGTAAATACTCCTCCTCTCCCCCCGCCCCCCTCCCCCCCCCATTGAGCTCAATTTGGCACATTGAATAGAGGAAAGTGTGACACATACATAGTTGTTTTGTGCAATTGATTGTCGTTTTGGAAAAAAAGAAAAATAATAATAAAAACATTGTTGTGTCAAAGTTGGAAAGTAGGCTAGTTATCATGTGCATAGGTAGTTAAGGCGCTTGGTGGCTATGAGATAAGTAGATGCATGTGGATGGTTAATACAAATGGGATAGGAATACAATGAAAAAGTGTTTCCTGTCTACATACACACCATCCATTTTACATGGTACACTTGAGGGTTGCAACAGTGACAACATAATGGGGGGAGATGGGGTGGGTATTTAGTGTCTCTCAAATATGAGTGGTTATTAGTTACCATGTATGTAGGTTTTCAAGGCACTTGATAGCTGTGAGGTAGGTAGATGCATTTGCATGGTTAATACCTATGTGATAGGAATACAATGAAAAAATGTTTCCTATACACACACCATCCATCCTACATGATATGCTGGTGGGTTGAAGCACTGACACTCACCAAATTTGAGACTCACCAATTTGGTAAGGGTTTTTAGCATCCAGTGGTGCTCATTCATTTTGGCCTTCATAAACCTATGATTTTGTTCATGATCATGGCCATTGATGTGGTGGGACACATTAAGTTAGTTATCACCTTAATGGAACGAGAGAGCATGCTACCACAACAACCCTAGTAATCTCACATGGTTTTGTATGCAAATATATTGACCAAGTGTCTACCACTCCCACACACATCCGTATATGTATCAACATTCAGGCTTTTAAAGCCAGTTTTGAGTGGGTTAGAGTTGGCCTATGGAGTTGGCTTTTATAGAAGAGCTGTTTCAAATCATATGAAGTACATTAGAAGCAAAACTTGCAATCCTTTAACTTATTGAGGGTGGGCAGAGCTATAGGCTTGACATTCGTTTGTTACTTGTCAGGTGGTTTGGCGTTTGATGATCCTCCAACTAAGAGATGGGTGAAAAAGCAAAAGAAACCCCCCCCCCCTCCCATTTTTATAGGCAATTTGTTTTCGAAAAAGATAAATTAAATCTAAAAATGAATTTATTTTAGAGGCTTTCAATTGCCAGAAATGAGAAGAAAAAAATCATAAAATTTGCTAGATTTCTTTAATTAGTTTTCAAATTGTTGCAAAAATATAGAAAGATGCTTAAAGAATTTATTTTTGAAATTTGGTTTATATCTGATGGTATCTGGAACATGGAATATACCTTGGAAAAGGAGTTAGGGATTTATTAAAAATGACATTTTACATAATTGATAATTGCTTTTTTAATTTGATTATTCCATAGGCAGCGTACTATGATGGCATTGCTATTGCAGCAGCTTTCGTACTGGGTGCTGCAACTAGGCCTAATACCTTTGTGCTTTTCTAAGATCTTGGCAATTGAGTGTCCAGACTTCCAGTCTATGACAAGCCCAGTTTTACAACATAAAAGGTCTGCACCTGCTGATTCGGCAGGTTTTCAGGCCTTGACAATGGCAGAATCAGCCATGGCGGTCAATTCTGTCATTTCCAATCCCAATTTCGATTTACCCAGGCTATTTTATGGCATCTTACTGTCCCTTACACCAGATAATGGGCAGGAATCTGTAAGGCCATGCCCATTACCTAGCAAGTATTTTTTTTAAGGATTTTAACAACTAAATACAGTAGGCCTGTTTAACATCTTGGAAGTGGGTTATGGCTATGGAATAGAAAAAAAGGCTATTGCCACCGGCCTTAACCTATGGTCTGGAATATTCTCAAAGATATTTGGTTTGTGGACCCTTGGTAGTGAGGATGTTTCAATTCTTCTCCATAGCTCCAGCTTTTGTTCATTTTCTTCCCATGGCTAGTAGGAATATTCCCAAAAGCCTGGTTTCCCCTACTCCTGGACATAAAAAATATTTCCATAACCAGGGTCAGAAAACGCTGGTTATGAAAGTATTCATGGGTGAGGGTCAACGGTACTAGCCTTGTTGCTATAGGTACCATTTTATGCCAAGCTTGTTTTACTGCATGGAAAGGGTATTGACGCTTGAGCAGTGATTGTTCTGTTGGTTTTCATATTTATGATGTAACTGAACTGGTTAGCCATAATACAGTTTAGCCAAATTTGACCATAAAAAGGATGTGAAAGTAAAAAAAAAGTTTAAGATTCCTTCAAATTTTTGGCTACATGCTAAAGACCCATAGGGAAATTTGGCGAAACTTCTAAGAAAAACTGTAGAAAATATGGCGACTAGAAAACCAAAAAAACACATGTTTTAGCCATTTGGAAATTTCTTTTAGCCAAAACGCTCAATTTAGCCAGAAGAAAAAAGGCTGCTCTTGACGTTTGCATATGATCATCACCATATTGTAATAATAATGAAACCCCCAACCCAACCCCCCAGTGGTAGTAGCTTCACAAATGCTAAACACGTTTGAAGCTTTTGACGTGTACAATGAAGTTGCTTGTAATGAAAGCACAGCTATGTGATGGCAGTCCTGGGCCCTGGCAAATCATTTAATTTCCACCAGCATTTTAATATCCATTGTTCAGCCTGTAAATGGTGTTGTAGGTTATCATTGCTATTTTAGGGACATCATTGTTATTTTCCCTCTTCCCACAAAATTGTTATTATATTATTAATGAACATTTTGAAATTATTAATGAGCATCACTGAACCTTTGTTTACCTCTGGTCACTCGGTCACTACAGTGTTGGCCAGGCCAGGTTGGGGTTTTTCAGAGGAACCATGGGGTCCAGGTTTAGTGTTAAATTTTTTATAAAAAAAGGCCGACATTTTGCTTTCGGGTCTAGTGAATATTTTTTAAAAGAAAATTTTATTGGTCTCGTTGTTGGGTCAAATTGTTTAGATTGTTCGTTTCCAGGTTGATGGTTTTAAGCTTTATGAGGCGAATTGGTTTCGGTCTCAAAGCAAGATTACGTTTAGGGTTTTATTCTTTTAGCCTGCAATATCATAAGAAAAGTTTTCTCAAAGTCTTGATTTGTTTCAAGAGAACATATCTTTGCGATCCGATTCGCCTCCAAGTTATTAAAACAAGAAATGAATTCATTTTCCATTTTCATGATGAAATTCTCAATGAGTGGGAAGGGAGAAAAGAAACATAGTCATAAGGAAGGAATGGGAAGTGAAGGAAAAAAAATTACTAGTGAGAGACTGGGACACCAAAAAAAAATTCACATGGGAAGACTAGGATTGTTTTTTAAAAAACAAACAAAGCCACAAGCAAGGTGTGGAAAGTGAGAAAATAAAAGTAAAGTCACCAGAAATAATGCAAAGTGGGGAAAAAAAAAAACGGCGGATGTGTCACACTCTGGCCTTGCCATTTACATTAAAAGGTGTCTTAAGTCAAAAGAAGAATTATGGAAGCTCAAATATTTCACCATGCAAAACTAAAATCTTCAAAAAATCCTCTAAAAGAAACCAAAATCCTTCAAGATAATATAACTCTATAACTAATCTCAAGTTTCAACACAAGCCAAAATATCATCTTTCAAAAAATCCTCATATAAAACCGGACCTTACCTATGGGCCGAAATCCATAAGGCTACTATACTCTATAATGAATCTAAACACAATATCCTTGCCTTGGTAGGCAAGGCCAATAAGAATTGCAACAATGGAAGCTTAGAGCCATGTTTTAAAACTCTGGCCCAAAATATGTATATCAAAGCTTATATTGCATACCTATACACTTAAGACCTGGACCTGAACAAAAATACCCTAAAACGAGCTTTACACTAGGAGTCAGGGCCAAAAAAACTTGGGGCCAACTTTGAGCATTTTTGGGTTGCAAATTGGCCCCACGTTATACTAAATGCTAGCACATTGATGTCAGGATATTAAAAAATGCTGGAACGTTGGCCGCAGGGGTTGCAAATTGGCCTCCCAAATTTGACGGTATCCTTTTGTGAGCCTTGGGGCCAATACAAGACCATAAAGTTCAGCATTTATTAGTAACTTGGGGCAGATTGAAAAGTTTTTTTCTCTTTCAGCCTTGAACCCTAGTGGAAAGCCCTTGGGGCTGATGTCAACTTTTGCACCAATAGGAATGCTGGATTTGGGTTGAACATTGGCCTGGACTCCTACTGTAAAGTGGGCCTAAGACCCATCAAGTCAGGTCTTCTGCCATTGTCAGGTGTAAAATCTCAAAGGGCATTTCGGAGAATGAAACATTTCTAGGTCCTGGCATTTCTGATATGACCCATGTCATTTTTTAAAAATCCGTTGAAATTGTTTAGAAACAAATTCCAAGCCCAGTCTTTCCAAATGATAAAGCCCTTGGTCAAGGGCGTTACAGGAATTGGACCCATGTTCAGCTCCACCTCACCTGGGCCCATATTCTGATAAAGCCCATAGCTGAGGCTAAGTTCTAACTACACTACATTCAATCTATCTTGATTTTTAAGTGTAAACATTATGAATCATCTCCATAAAATCTTACTAATGGTCAAATTACATTGGAGGTAAGTTAGAGTTATCTGAGAGTTAGTGGTGGTAAAGTTATTGTTGCGGTCACACATAGAGAGGTATCTATCTCTAAATCGTAAATGGATCTTACGTGGGTGCTGACATGGAAGGTACGTCAGAGTTAGCTAACTCTCGTCCTACCTCCAAATCTACAAAATTGGAAGATTTTTTCAAAATTGCCAGAGGTAGCTATCTCCACAAAAAAACCCCAGATAACTTAGTGGTAACTTAGCGCTAAGGCTTTTGACTTTCGCAAGCATTTGCACCTCTTGCCTTCGCACACGGTGTTCAAACTCTGTCACTTTCCCTCTCTTGTAGCAACGCAGACCGTGTAGCTCAAATTTTGTGCTTTCCCTCTCTTGCAGCAATGCAGACCTTGCAACTCAGACTTGCCTCGCTCCCTCTCATGCATCAATGCAGACAACAGCAAATGCAGAAGCAACGTGAAGAAAGCTATGAAGAAGCTACGGTTTGAAACGACGTTGCTGATGGCGCTGATGGCTACGCAAAAAAAAGAAAGAGAAAAAAGGTCCGTAGCATCGTCACATGGTATGGCCACTACTTTGAAAAAGCTTGAAAGAGTTAAGTTAACCTTGCCCTAAAGCTCTATGAGAGACAAACTGTAATAAAAAGTTATGGAAAAGGTAGAAACTAAGTGGTAGATAACTTTCGGTTGGTAGGTGCCAACTTTCTAGACGTTAGGGAAAACTGAAAAAAGCATGCTGCGTCCAAGTGTGGCGTGATCATAAGTGAGGGATTTATAACAATAGAAAGAGAATGCCCCCCCAATTTCCCTATGGCCCTTAGTTTTTTATTTTATTGAGTTTATAATGACAAATTTGTTCAATATTCAATAACTCACACACCAAAGCAGCTCTAAATATTATGAAACCACTTCATACCCCCTACTCATCAAGGGCTTTCTAAAAGTACTAAGAGCACCATATTGGGGACCCAATGATTTGGGAGATCTCATAGTGAGATCCAAAACAAATAAACTACCTTCCTTAATAGATAGGTAGCTTACACATGATATGCAATTTGAGAATGAATTCCCAAGAATATTTCCTTATTTTCATTTCCTCGAATAAATTTCATTTAAAATGATTATTACTAATCCAAAGAGTCAATAGTCAAGACTTTGGATTTTTCTTTAAAAAATAGTGATGTATATAAAAAATGTTAAAACCTGTGAGTTTCATTCTTTTGGCATGTTGAAAGGGCATGAAATTTTTAATAATTGAACTATGCAACATGTGTGACAAAAGACTTATTTAAATCTTCTTTTCCATTCATTAAAAGCTCGAAGTCAGACAATTGGAATTTAAATATGAAACATCCTAAAATATGATTTTCTTTTTTTCTTTTTCTTTTTCAGAGTTTCTCAGGAATTTAAAGAATATAACCAGATGACCATTTCAATTCTTGGAATGACAATGATTTTAGTTTACCATGCCTAAAAAGAAGGAAAATTAATAATTTGGGGCATGATGACTACTATGATTGGACTACATATTGCAAATTCACTTATATTTAGCTTCATTTAGTTTTCTTCAATATTGTTTCTTTGGTCTCTTAGTCGGAATGAAAGTCTTGTGCTTCTGAATAGAAACTTCTTCACAAGGCAGGTCCCCAAATAATTCAAAATTGAATCAAGAAATATGAACTACTCAATTCCTTAAATCTTCAAGAAGAGAATAACACATAAAGTGGGTACTGACTCTTTAACCCTTTGTTAACAACCAAAATCGAAGTTCAAAAATTAAAACACAATGCAGTTTTTAAAATCCACCATTAACTGCCCCATAGTACAATACCATTCATAAAATCCTTTTTTAAAAATAAAATTGTGGGGTAGGGGTGGGGAGCTTTCATTTTGTCAGTTTTTTTACCAAAGCATTTGGGAAATTTTGGCATTTTTTTTTCTTGTGTAAAAATTTGACTAATTTGACCAATTTTGATAGCTTTCTGGAAAAAGTAGCTAATTTCTTTATATCACAACAGTGAAAAAAAACCACTACTTGTGAATGTCCTAAAATTTCAGTGTGTGGGCACTGGGCACTGGGTTTGCAGCAATTTTTTATTTAAAAATATTTATGCATACATTTATGAATTGTAATTCTACCTTTTTTGAAGACTAAAAATAGGTGGGTATATTACATTGTATGTTCCATGTTGCTGGAGGGAGGGGCTTCATTTTCTAAATTTTATTTTCTTCTTGTTTTCAGATTTTCATTTTTCCAATGCATTGAATTTTGCTACTTTCTGCATATCTTCAGGAGTCAGTGATCAGATTGAATTGCCAATAGTTTCAGAATCTCAGAAATGATTATTTTGTTTGCAAGGATGGGGATATCCAATTCAGATAATTGCATATCCACCTCCTGCAATGCCTGATCATGATCAGCAGAACACCAAAAAAGGCTGCAAAATTTTGTGAAAGATGTCAGCTCTGCATGTAGTATTGTTTCCCCTGTTGTTGTTGTTGTTGTTGGCTGGTTTTGACTCAGGCTGTCTGGCTGGCTTTGATGCATTTCAGTAGTCAGCCACCCATTGATCTCAGGAATTATGTATAGAAGAAGGCCAGTTCCTGAGGGCCTTCTCAAATTTGAGCCTCATAGCTTGAGGGTGTGGGCTCAAAATTTTGAGAAGGCCTAGGGGCACCATCCTTCCCCAGCAATCTCAAGAATTATTGTATAGGGGAAGGCCTGCTCTGTGGGCCTTCTTAAATTTGAGGGTCATAGCCTGAAGGTGTAGGCTTGAAAATTTGAGAAGGCCCACAGAGCAGGCCTTCCTAACATTAAGGCCGTTAAGTTTTTTACACAGAAGACGTTTCTGCAGCTGGAAGCACCTTGTGTTCTGTATGTGGAAGGTCCCTTCATTTGATGAAAGGATCTTTCATGCAGGGAGGTGCTTTAACCTTGCAGTGCTTTACTTCATACTTGATCATTTTTCTTCAATATGAATTTGGAGGAAGATTAGTGTGATTCTTGAATATCAAGTAGCTCAATTGATGATTTATGAATTTAGAATTCGGAAGCAGATTAAAATGCTAAGCTGATTAATGAATTTAGAAATCATAAACTTGTTTAAGGTTTAGAAGTCAGAATTAACAAGATGGGTTTTGTGGTTTTTTTAATCAAGTTGCTTTTGTTATGAAACTATGCAAGTTGGAAGTTGGAATCAGAATTAATGAGATTGTAATTGTGTGTTTTCATCAAGTTGGTTTTGATTACGAATCAGAAAGTTGATGGTCCAGAACTTTAGTTGGAAAATTAGAGATTAATAAGTTTGTGTTAAATTATTTGATCCAAGCTAATAGAGGAAGTTATTTCTTTCTTTTTTTCAAATCGCATGCAAAAAAAATAGGGTGCTTAGAATTGAATGTACTTTGAAATACATTTTAAATATTCTCAATTTTAATAGGTTTTAAATATATTTTACATATCATATCAAAAATGCCTTTTTTATTCTCACATGTTATATAAAATATTTATAAAATATAGCAAATTTAGTAACTTCAGAGCAAGATCCAAGTTGCTTGATTACAATTCAGAAGTTGGGAAATTAAGGCCAACTTTGTTTAACTATGGTTTTTCTGATCAATCAATGTTTCAAGGCTCACAAACATAATATTCTGAAGTAGGAGAAAAAATTTCCTGGGTTAAGATTTGTCAATTTTGGTGCAATGTGTGTGTGTCTCAAGGGGGAGATGATTTCAGAGCTCTTCATGAATTCAAGCTGCAGAAGAATTTCAGATCAAAGATCTTAAGCTTCTAAACAACCAACTAATCAGTTGAAAAGTATCTAGGAAAGATGCTGTTTGGTGCTGCTCTGAGGTGTCACGATTTCCTGGATGTTTTTCTAGAAGCTTGCTGGAAGAAGAAGATAGTAGTAGTAGTAGTAGTAGGAGGTGTGAATGTGAGTGTGTATGTTGTAGTGTGTACCCAATCTTTGCACTTCATGTCTTCACAGCATGTGTCTTGTATTGTACGAAAGAAGATGCTTTGAACACGGGATTTCTTTCACGGGGGTTCCGCACCTTTACGCAACAACAACAACAACAAACATGGATTGATCAATTGATGAGCTTTACTGCACATTCAATTCCAGTTTATACAAAGCGTTCTATGCAATTAATTAGCTAGACTTTAGCAATGTGACATGAAGCTCCTAACTAGTGTAATCATAGATTACCTCGAACAACTCTAGTGGCTCTTCTCTCTTTGGTTTCCATCTTTTATATTGATTGCAAGTTCACAATAGAATGAGCCAAGGGTGTAAAGTTGAAGTCCTTTTTTTCTAAGGACTGCATTTGACAGGTGGTATTCAAAAGCGTCAATGTGGAAGTTTTTTCTCAAGGATTGCATTTGATATGTAGCATTCAAAAGCGTCAAAGTCGAAACCTTTTTTCAAAGATTTCATTTGGCATCTAATATTCATGTGTTGATCCATTATTCCATGTTCTTCCCTATAACCACGTTCTTCTATTGAGCTTTGGTAACTTTGGAAGAAGTAGTTACACATCGATAGATGAGCATGAGTTCGCTTGCGTGTGTTTCTGGGGATTTGCACTAGACTGGGGATACTGATCTGAGTGTTGTTGTTGCAATTGTCCGAAAAAGAAATTCCTGGTTTGATAAGCAGGAGCTTTTGAAAAATCGTCAATTCTGATCGGCAGGGATCAGTAGCATAGTCTGCAGCATCATGGCGAACGATTGCAGAGAGCAAGCTTCTGCTGTTGGTGATCGAATGGAAACGAGATTATTATTTTCCTTGAGATTCTGCATTCTGAGTTTCGCAGCGATATTGATAATCTCAAGTTCCTCGACGTTCGTAAGAGGCGAGCATTTCTGGTCTAGTGAGCAATCTGATCCTCTCACAACGTACTTCGAACAGTCTCAACAGTTTCAAGCTGCAGCTGCAAACTCGACTAGTACTAGTCTAAGCTTAAGAGCAATGAGAGAACAACAGGCTCAACATCTGCTCAAAGACCCTCGCTTCAGTTCCATCAACAAGCGCCGGAAGCTTGAGAGCTGCATAGATTTTAATCCTTATTTGTCTATCTCCATCAGTACTGCTGCATCTTCAACTTCAGCTTCATCATCAGCTGCATCTCTTCTTCTTCAGGATGTGGAAAATGTGACTGTCACAGTGTCTGGAATTCTGGATCCAAGTGAAGCAGATTGGATTGCTGTTTTCTCCCCCGCCACAGCGCCTGAGTCCGTCTCTCTCTCTCTCCTCCCTCCTCCTCATACCCAATTCTCTTTTGCATCATCAGGTAGCTCTGGATGAGGCTGCAGCAGAAGATTGTGCAGATTCTGGTTTTCTCAAGTTCATGTGTATGTATTGTGTGTGCTGCAGCAGCACAAACTTCTGTCCTTTGAACGAGGCATTGTATCTGGAGACAGGAGATGTATCCCCACAACCTCTCACGTGCCTCTACCCTGTCAAGGTGCAACTGCAGCTTCCATGGACTAGAGCTCAGCTAGACAGCAATATTGAGATCGGAGTTACCTGATGATGATCAGCAGCAGATCCTGCACTCCATGACTAGTAGTTCTAGACTTCTAGAGCTGATGATCTGCAGATGAGGAGAAGATTGACATCATGGGTGGGTGCGTGGGTGATCTGCATGCATGTTTTGTTTTGTGAATGTGCTATGCAGTATCGGTATGTGAGTGCAGATCCAGAGTACTTGTCATGTGGGAACAGCGAGTGTCGGGAGGAGATTCTAGGCAAGTGCTTGGTGAAGACTTGCAGTGGTTCTATCACCTTCCGCATCATCAACATCAGGACAACCATGCTGTTTGCGTTTTTCACAGGTGGATTTGATGCTCCGTGCCTGTTGAAAACCTCCAGTGCCTTGAACTTCAGCAACCCTTCTTCTCCTCTCTATGCCCATCTCGCCAGCCCAGATTCTACTGCAACTTCGGTAATATGTGCTACAAGCAGGAGCAGCAAGGGCTCCTGTGGCATGTGATTTTGTCTATGATCTGATCATCCTTTGCTAGCTATAATCTTTTTTGCTGATTCTAGATCTGCATTAGATCTAACATAGTTGCAGAGCTCTGATCAGCATGAACTCCTTTGTATCTGAATGTTCTGAAGAAGAATCATGGATTCTACAAGCTCTTGATTTTGTGGAGCTTTCAGATTCTTTTGTTGCTGATCTGCTGCAGATGAGATTGACATGGGTGAGTGGCAATGGAGATCCACAAGAAGTATACTACGATGGTGGCAGGACCTCCACCTCCACCATCTCCACGTTCACTCCAAGTCAAATGTGTTGTAAGTTCTCCTGTGATCCATGAGTACCTATACAGAGATTTCATTTTGTTGAAGAAAGCTTCAACAACAAAGGTCTGATGAAACTGATCCTCGTCCTGAAGCTGAACAACAAAAGATCCATGTCTGAAATAGCTGCTGCTCCTGAAGCTGGCAACTAATTTTCCTGAATGCTTGAATATTGCAGCTGAACTGGACAATCCAGCATCTGGTTTCGGATGGCATGATCCAGGCTACATCCACACTGCCTTGATGACACAGCTGACACCATCCTCCAGCTACAGCTACTACTATGGGAGGTCAGAATTCATCAAGAATGATATATGGAAAATTTATGCAAACCATATTCAAAGCTGCTTTAACTGGACTCTAGATTCTAGGGTTTAGGGTCTAGGGTTTAGCTAGTTTCACCAACCTAGACTTTCAAACTTCTCACTTTCAGTCTCTGGCGTGCACGAGCACTCTTTTTGTTTCAACAAAGAGTCGTAGTTGGTATAACTGTTAACGTGATGAGCTAGTTACGGCATGGAAGAAGATGGTCAAGAGCTTTCTCTGCTGTTGGTGTCGCGGCAACAGATGATTGACATCTCCATTGACCTTGAGAACTGTCATGTGGTATGGAACTGGGCTTGGCTATGGTGTGCACTAGTGCTGTAGCAGGATGGACAACAAGCAGAAGCTTTAAAACACCACCAGCTGCAGGAGCGAAGACATTGAACGTGGTGATGTATGGAGACATGGGCAAAGCAGAGCGTGATCATTCAGATGAACATTATGTTCAGGTACATCAAGGCTGACAAAGATTACTTGCAAACATTGTTTCTTCAAAAGGAAAAACTAACATAAGATTTGTAATTGTGGAATCCCTATGCATTGCATCACGCTCTGATGCAATGTAAAAATACATTACGAAATGAACTTTAGTGGATGTTTTTTCTTGCCACCCCTTTGGTGCACCCAACCATGCACTTGCCCGATAGCAAACAGGAGCTCAACTCTAAGAGCCAAAAAAACAATCAAGACCAAGAAAAAAAGGGGAAAAAAGCACAATGCAGCTTGTAGCTTACATAGTTGGAAGTTTTGATTGAAGGTTGTGAAATTACAATACTGATACAAGACTTGATCTGCATCCGGCTTGTGCTTCTTGCAGCCAGGAGCTCTCGGGGTTATAGATGCATTGACAGAACGGATTTCTGCACTTGAGGATGTGGATTTGGTGTTTCATGTGGGTGATATCAGTTATGCCACAGGATTTATGGTAGAGTGGGATTCGTTTCTGGAGATGATCAACCCTGTGGCTTCTCGAATCTCTTACATGACTGCAATTGGTAACCATGAAAGGTGTGCATTATATGTGTCAATCTCTGGCACCCAAGTCTTCTTATCTTCAGCAAATGTGAACAATGTATTCACAGAAATTGAGTTGAGACATGTATTTCCTTCCTCTATGAAAGATCACATATGAGTCTTTTTTTTGTAACCAAATTCAATATGCAACATCATCCTGGCAAGCAAACCCATTGCTTTTCAAACAGTCACCCTAAGTGTTAGGTGTGGCTCCCTTTATCCTGTTTACACCCCATAACATTTGGAGGATAGATTCAAAGAGATAGATTCCTCTGTGTTGAACAGATTTCTCTTTTTGTCTTCAAACATCGATCAAGCTCTCAAACCTCTTGAAGATCACTCCAAGTGTTGAAGACTGATTTCAATGATTGGGTGATATCTTTTTCCAAAAAATTGTTGCAGGGATTTCCCATATTCAGGATCTGTTTATGAAACTCCTGATTCTGGGGGAGAGTGCGGTGTGGCATATGAGGCATACTTTCCAATGCCCACACAAGCAGGAGTGGACAAACCATGGTATTCTATTGAATCAGGCCCTGTGCATTTCACAGTCATGTCCACTGAGCATGATTGGACTCAAGGCAGTGAACAGGTTGGTGCTCATGATAATATCATGAAACCTGCATCCAACAATTTTTCAACACTAAGATTCCTGATGAACAAATTTGTGAAATTGGGTTGGCCACAAATCCTGTGAAATTATCTGACTTGTAATCTTTGGTACCTGCAGTATAACTGGATCCAGAACGATCTTGCAATGGTGGATCGCTCATCAACTCCCTGGGTAATCTTTGCTGGGTATGTATGAGGTCTACCTAGCTACATCTGTTCTCTTTACAATTCTAGGCTTACAATACGGTTCTTGCAAATTTGGTACCAAATGTTTGTTTTGAAGATGGCTTGCATGTGTGAGCAACTCTTCTTTTGAGCAAAACTATCTGCAGAGAAAAAATATATATTTTGTCTTTCTTCTGTGTGCAGGCATCGACCCGCATACTCATCTCAGCAGGACACAATTGTGAATGACATAATAGGTGGAGCTGTGGACCCATCATTCCCTCCTGCAATTGAGCCTTTACTTCTCAATGGAAAGGTAGTGCTGCTTCCTTACTTTCCCCCTCCCCACATAAGTTGGTTTTTTTCATACTCGCTTCTGGAGTTGTGTTTCGGTTGGCAGGTTGATTTGGCAGTGTGGGGACATGTCCACAACTATGAGCGCACATGTGCTGTCTACAAAAGCAAATGCCTGGCCTTCCCATCAAATGTAAATGGTGTAGACACATACAACAACACAAATTACAAAGCACCTGTGCATGCAGTTATTGGGATGGCAGGATTCACACTCGATTCCTTTTCAAGAGCAGTAAGTTGTCCCCTGACACTTCAGACTTGGATTTGCTACTTCTTTGAAGAGTTCTGTGAAAACCCACAATGTGAAAAAGTTCCAATTGAGATGTAACCAAGAACACTGTTATTCATGCAAAAGATGATGTGAAAGTTTGTAATCTCTGGCTTTGTTGTCCCAGCCTCACACCTGGAGTTCAGTGCGTATTTCTAAATTTGGATACACCTACATACAAGCTAATCCAAACCGCCTATATGTTCAAGTAAAAATCTCATACTCCTATTGCCTTATCTTTTATCTCTTATGCTTTGTACAACCGTTCTGACCTAATTTTATTGCCTTCAATTTCTTATGCTTGCATGACCATATCCTGAATTAATCTTGCGGTATTGTTATCAATAGTGCTTTATCATACAATAAAGCTTCAGAGCAAGTGACACAATACCACATATGAAAATTAACAAGAGTTGATTGCCAGCAGCTGATATATGTTAACAATTCTGCAGTTTGTAACTAGTTCAATGGCCGGAACAGTTGAGGACTCTTTCCAATTCACCAAATGAGAATGACCAAAGGACCACTGCTAGCACTGAGGAGAGTTTTCCTGCATTTTACAAACAAGAACAGCTATTTCTTTGATATATTAAAAACAGTGATTTTTCAATTCTTTGTTTCCAGTTGTGGATAAAATTCTTAGAGAAGGGAGTTGATATGTTAAATTTATGTTTTCTCTTAAAATCGTGGGACTTTCCTCCCAGATATAAAACACATTCCTGTAAACAATATTGAGATTCTCAAGAACACAGACATTTACTCTTTAGATACATGCTGTTCAGTTCTTCCTTCCCAGAGCAGATCCTGCATATTGCTAGAAAAAGGCTTCCAGTTTGCTGGTCATAGCTTGTATATATTTGGCCTTAACAGTTTCCACTCTGCAGGGATTAATTTCTTTCTTCATGAAAACTAGTTATCAGGTCAGAAACAAAATCCATTCAGTGCAACTTCATCATTGATCATGTTCATTTCTGCCTGACTGACTGACTGCATCAGAGAAACATTATGCAAAATCTTTTTTTTAATGAAAAGCAACTCTTGTAACAGTTTCTCTTCCTGTCGGTAGCCGGACTACAGTTGCTGTAGACAGATCTTACAACAGCTGAAGTTTCAACACTATTGTTGGATTTTAACCTAGAGTGCCTGGATACACACTTGACAAGATGACCTGGAAGGATAATAGGAAACCATAGTTTATGTAACCCAGTTTAGTGAGATCACACAAATCTTTACAATGAATTGGGAGAGGCTGATTCAAGCCCAGAGAGCAATACCAGACATGGCTCCAGCTCCAAGGAAGAGAGCTGTGTAAGATAAGAGTTGTAGCTGGTAATTACAGCGCATGCGCTTGCTAAGAAAATCAGCTGCAATCAAATCCACTAATGCCATATACACAAGTATTCCTGCTGACACAGAATCAAAAATTCCTTCCACAATTAACGCCCTGGGGCTGTTGTCATTGTAGCTTGACGAGATTCCTATTCCAACTGCAATTCCTCCTGGAGTTGTGACTGCAAAGAAAAATGCCATGATTGCAGCTGACGTCATTTTATAACATGCCTGGTGATGGAACCCCCACACCCAAAAGTGTAATGTGAGGTTACAAAATGATTTATCCTCATTCACTGCAAATTCAACCAGAATGTTCTGTTTCTAGAGTATCCTGTGCATCCTTGGCCTACAAAGCTGAATGTTGAGAGATCAGTGTGTGTTGGACAAACCTGAGAGATGCAGCCACCCAGGGCAAAGCCCTCAAAAAATTGGTGGAATGAAAGGGCAGCAAGAAGTGGTCTTATAGTGCAAGGGCTATTTGACACTCCAAGTGCTATTCCAATAATCACTGAATGTGCAACAATTCCCAATTCCAATACCTATTTGCAATGAAGAAACAATGATCAGCAATCAAGTGAAACCTGGAGCGCAAGTATCTTTGGACCAATGTGCCCAGAAAACTAGTGACAACAGTAGCACTTTCATGTCAGCAAAGGAGAGCAACAAGAACTGTAATAACTCCAAAGAACAAAAAACAAAAGGTTTACCTGTGCAATAACCACATGCCTTATCCGTGCTAACCCTTCATCTGAAATAGAACCCACCCCATGAGTATGGCCAACATGCCCATGCACATGTTCATGTGTGATATCTGCACACTCATGGTGGCCTTCAGGATGGCTATGACTATGTGCAGCAGCATGGGCACGCATGCCCACTATATGTACCCGTCCACCTCTATTTTCCTGTTTCTCTGAATCACCCACTTTCTCGCTCTCCACCACAACTATTTCAGCTGGGAATATTCCTGTTGCTGGGTGCAATAGCCAAATACAACAAATAATATCAGCTTTAGCTTATCAAGCCAGCAAGTGCCTCAGTAACAAAAGTTCACGGCTCTACACCTGAGAGAAACTAGATTCTGAGAATCTGTGAGGACTTTACAAAAATCAATAAGGACAAATGACCTACAAGATTTCATGCAGATCCCCAAACTACTGCTCCTGGTCAGGATCCGCCAACAGCAAAAATCAAGGACACTTTTAACAGAAAGCAGACCCTGGCTTTCTGTAACCCTAAAACTAAAATCCAAGGTTTAGAGTTCACATTGTTAACATGAATCAAGGTCATCATCATCCATTCAGAATTTTAACATCCAGCTGTTGTCCAGTTGTCTCCTTGGAAAACGGAGTGGACGTACAGCAGTACACATGAAACATGGGATGCTCAAGTGACAGTCACTTGATGAAAATTCATACAACATTAAAACACACCAGTGCTAACTTCAGTTCAAATAGGCAAAGCTTTGCATTGCAGGAGGGGCCCTGGACAGTGGTTCTCAGACACACAGTTGTGGTGTTTCACTGGAGGCATGAAAGAGCACAGTCTGGGGTAGCTGCAGACAATTCCATGATGAAATGCACTGCGGTTTTCACTAATCCTGGAGCATGACAAAAAGATGGAAAGATGAGTAGAAGCTGGGTCAGACTCTTGACTGCCCTATCAAGACTACATTTTGGTGGAGAATAATTGATTCCAACTTACCAGCATCTGCAGGTACATCCCCCAAAGCTTTCACCTCACTTCGATGAGATTGAAGCCTTTCATAGAACTCAGTTGCACCAAAGTCAACAACCAAGGTCCCCAGTGCTGCAACCATAGCGAAAAACCCAAAGAATGGGAACTTGGACCATGGACTGTCAGGCAGACAGCTATTGGTTAAAGCACTGGCAGCATCAGGTAACATGTGCACAAATCCAGTGGCTAAAATGATCCCAGCTGCAAACGCTTTGGCAATGAAAAATGCATTTCCTTCTGTCTTTAGAAACCTGAAGTGCTGACCAAGAAGTGGCATTGTAACACCAAGGGAACTGGATATCAGTATTACTGCAATTGCAGCCACTTTGAGATGTAATGCTCCTGCTTTATCGTAACATGACAAATCATCTGATCGTCCACAATCTGCCATCCTGTCCTCTGCTTGCCCTGCAGTACATCCCACCAGTTTATTAGAGTTAGAAAACCATCTGATTGCATGAAGCTACCAGACATTGTTGAATTCCTTGAAATGGGGTTACGAGCTGTAGACACTAAACAAAGGTCAATATAGACAACAATGCCAGCATTGTTGCCATACACTGGACATACAGAACTTCCCATTGCTGTTCTCAGCTTCTCTGCCAAAAAGAGATTTCACCAGTGGCTCAAAAACAGGAGGATCTGCTTTCACCACCTTATAAGCGTAGAAAGCAAATCAGGACAATCTGCATTGCTAGGAAGCAGTGGCATGAATTCTGATTGAATGACCAACCAGATTGAAACAAAAAAATGGCTTAAAAAACAACACCAAGATCAGCCATCTTCTCTCTCTCTGCCTCAGCATGTAATGGTGCATCATCCTTCTGCAGCAGACTCATAGTAAGGAACTCTCCACAACCTCTACAAACAGCAGCAGTGAAGGAGAGGAATGACACCTGAGCACAAATTATTTACCGGTAAGGCAAATGGGAGTAAGGAGCTTCCAGCACAGAAGAGATCCAAGTTCAACTACAGAACATCAAACCCTGACCTTCCACCTGTTACAGAACCCCTTGAAACCCTAAGGGTTTAACAAAAACCAAAATCCCTGCGTCTGATCAACCTACCAGCATTTCCTCTCCCTTCTCCCACCTACAAATTCTCCCTCCTTTCAAACGCTCACAGAAACACACAATCCTCCTTCCTAGAAACCAAATTCTCACTCCTACCACAGCTCACAGAGAGCATTCTCCCTCCTCAAAACTACTTTTCATGGGAAAAAATAAAGCAACAACGCACCTGGGAAAAAAAAGGAGAGAAAAGAAACACAGATGCCGAAGTGTGTCACGCAAGAAGAAGAAGCAGGGATATGAAAGGAGCACAGATGGCGTCGCTGCAAGAGAACGCGAATGCGCCATCGCCCACCTAGTCCTCGATCGTTACGAAGAAGAAGAAGAGCAGCAGCGTCGAGAGCGGAACCGGAACCAACCAAGCACAGCGCATTTTTGTTTTTCTCTTTTCAAAAAAATCCCACAATGGCGACACCGCAGACCGGGTTTTTGGTGCATTTTCTTTGGCACAAAAATCAATCAGCGTTTTTAGAACCATTTTGTTTGTTTTTTTATTTTTTAGGAGGGGGGGGAGTATAAAAGTCATCACCTAGTAGTGTAAGTGAGCAAATCCAACGAATAATAGTAACAAAGTAAATGAAATACATAACAAAAGAAATCGAATATCTAACAAATGAAATTTTCTCTTAAAATTAATCTGTACCTCATGAGCAGTGACTGGTGTATTATTAATGGAATCTATGGCGACATCCGCAGGCGTGGATGACAACATCATCGCCCGTCCTATCTTTTGGCAAGTACGTGTAGACTGTTGATGGGTGGGAACTTTTGCTTTTTTGGGTTGGTGGGGTGGGTCATGGCCCATGGGTGGTGGCCGGGGCAGGGGGCGGAGGGAAGGGGGGGTGGGGTTTCTGGGGTGGAGTGAGGAAGTGAAAGGGGCCGGGGGGGAAGAATGATTGGTGCATTGGTTGGTTTTTTAGGAGGGCTGAATTGGGATCTTGGGTGGGAGATGTTTCATTTTCAAGCAAATGTGAAGTGAAGGATTTCTTGGTGCATCATTAACAATTGAATCATTTTGAAAAAACTTACATGTTGATATGAACATTTTGCTTCATCACCTCCCAATTACATAGGTGACATATTAATTTTATCACATATTCTTATCATGTTCAATTGTTTCCTCATCCCTCTCACAATTTCAAGTACTAAAAATGAAAACCTGAATAAATGTAGGATGTCAAAAGTTGATGCAAACAAAAAAAATTATAATTTAATTTAAGATGATTTAAATATGTGGGTACTACAAAATCAGATAATATTATGGGGGGAGGGAAAAAAATCATATATAATATCTTCAACAATACCTTGTTTATTTTCAGTAGTGAAAAATTTATAACATTTCGTGTAGTTTTAAAGTTTCGATTGGGTTTACACATTTGGAAATGTAATTTAGGAACTTCTGACAACATCTTAGCAAAAACACTGAAAATATGTTTGAAATTTTGTGGAAACATGTGAGAACATGGGAACACAAAAATCTTACACCCCCTTTCACCCCAAATGAAAAATAATGGGCTGTACGAGTGTGGTGAGTCATTTCATCACTTGTATTAACCCTTTATTCCTAAAATTGATTGTCACCATTGTTGGCTTGGGTTTAATACCCTTTCATGAGAGCATGGGTGCTTGTTTAGTATTGTTAGTTTCAGGGCAATTTTTTTTTGGTATTAAGTAGATGGGTGTGCCTCCCAAGTTCAATCTTTTTCTTTTTTTTGCAATGAACCATTTTGATTGGTCCATCACAAAACAAAACAAAAACTTTGGAGGTTCTTCAAAATAGAATTTCTAATGAAAGATGGAGTGCCTCCCCTTCAGCGAATTTCTACTCATACACTGGTTTGTCTCCACTTTTGAACTTGGCTAATGGCAAGGGCATAGACTTAGGAGGGCCCATTTTTTGGGTAAATTAGGGGCAAGTGCATGTGGCTTACTAATTATTCTTAATCAAAGCAATATCATAGTACTTTTTTTGGGCATTCAAGTGTAGAATAATTATTTTATTTTTCAAAATCAAGTTCCTCAATAAAAAATGATTTATGAAATTTTGTTTCATATTGTGTCAAAATAATAATATTCAACAATGATGACCAATGGTTTTTTTTCAATGAATTCTTACAACTTGGTGCATTTTTTTTCAATGGTGAATTTTGAAGTTTTTTCATTATTTTTTTAATAAAAAAAGTTCCAAACCTAGGTACCAGTTGTAGTAGGACATCTGAATACATGAAACATTATAAAAATAAGGTTATGGTACAAGTTCATATTTTATAATAGTGTATCCAAATATCTCAAGGAATTTTTTTGGTAAGTTCTTAAGTACATTATGAATGTACAATGGATGAGAGTATAAAAACAAAAAAGTTCATGGATGAACTTTCTCCATGATGATGTTAATGATGATGTTGGTAGTGATGTTAGCCATGATGTTACGACATAATTTGTGACATTTAACCACCTTTCATAATTTTGTCAATTTCCTATAATTCTGTTAGGAATATATTTTGAAGGGTGTACATTAAAGTTATATTTAAGGTATGTTGGTGGTATATCATAATTATATTAAAAATATTATATAGGATTAATATTAATGTCATATTAAAGGTGCATTAAAATATATTGAGGTAGGTAAATAAATAGTAAGGTAATTTAGGTGGGTAGGTTGGTTAAATAGATACATAAATAGGTGTTAAAGATAAGGCAAATATATAACTTAGAGAAGATTATATGAATTTGACAAAAAAAGAAATTGACAATGAACATTAATTAAAAGATTTTATTGCTTGAACAAATTATGATGCAAGCCAAATATGAAATAGACCAAAAGTACAAGGTCACAACTTGTGTTGGCAAGATTGAAGGATGGTGCTTTTTGGACCTTTATTCATATTATTTGATGGAACTTCTTTAAATTTCATCGACCTTTTAGAAAGTTCTAGGAACAAAGCTTTCTATAAGCTTATATTAAATATATTTTTAAAATTTTTTACAAATGATGTCTTCTAGAATTAGCTCTTCCATTTATTTCATTTTTAAAAAACTTCCATTAACTACAATTTTTAAAGATTTCTTTTAAATATTCTTCTAAAAATGTTTTTTCATAAATTTTCATTATTTTGATTTCCAATAAAAATTAAAACCCCTATCCATATTTGTGAAAGATTTTTTTTTTTTTAAATTTAAACTTCATATATTGTTTAATGTCTACATGGCATTACCCCTTGTCTTAATGACATATTCCACAAAGAGTGGTGAAATGAATCATAATTGTTAAAATTACAAAAATGTCTTGCACAATTTTTTTGACATAAAATAATTTTTATTCTAAATATAAAACATTCAATGGTCATCACAACCAATGATAATGACAGACACCTTTTAGTGAAGACCAAGTGAATATGGTTACATAAAATGTCTTTCAAATATGGTTTTTTAATGGTTTTCATGGGCAAATTCGACTTTGAAGATGATTACTAAACAATGAGTGTAATGGATCTTTTTGCACTTTTAAGTGATTATTCTTTTAGAGGTCTCAAGTCATTAATGTGAACTCCTTCATTGAGAATTAAAATGTTTCATTTGGGTCATCTAAAGCAAAAGCTCTTGTTCTTTGGATGATCTGACTCCAACTTCTTTATTCTCGATGATTTCACATGAATGATTCCAAGAACAAGACCAAGGTTCTTAGAAATGAGGTGATATGCCCATTTTGCATTGGTCTTCACATCAACATTCCTTTGGATGCATCAGTTTTGTCCATTAGGTTGAATTCCTTCCTGCTCTTTTGCAGCTGCTCCTTTGGCTTCAAAGATGCTTTGTAGAGCTTGAGAAGGTGTTCCTGTAACATTTTAAATCATTCAAAATGGAGAAAATTTGAGAAAGATTTGCCAACATGTTCGGTGATCGGTTAGTGTTTGATGATAGGTTTATCTATCTTACATCGTAGACTTGGCTCTTCATTGCATTTTCCTTGGCACAAAAATCAATTAGTGTTTTGGCCATTGGGGTTTGTGGTGGGGGGAAGGTTGGGGGGATGTTGGGTGCATTGGTTGGGTTTTTCAGGAGGGCCAAATTAGGATTTTGTGTAAGGTAAAGTACAAGGGCAAGGACATCACCAAAATAAGGGCTCACGCAAGGCAGCAGCAAAGTGGTTGGTTTTTTCAAGAGGGCCAAATTAGGATTTTGTATAAGGTAAAGTACAAGGGCGAGGACATTAAAAAAATAAGGGCTCGTGCAAGGCTGCACCATGTGTTGGCAGATCTTGAGGATGCCTTTGCTCAGGACAGTGACCTTGCATTTTGTTTTGTTTTGTTTTTTGTTTTTTTTTTCCATTTGATACCCAGGGGGTCTCATGGGAGAAAAAATAAACAATGTTGGTGGACTTTATGAAAAGAGAGTGCCCATAGGAGTGGAACTTTCCGTTTTCAAAAAGCCCAATGGGATTTTAGACTCTGCAAGGTACTCTTTAAATTTACTGTAGAAATCAGAGGAGGTCTTTAAATAGGTACCACAGCTCTTGGAAGGGGGTATTAGCCCACGCCAAAAATGGTGGCAAACAGTTTTGGAAATAAAAGTTGCATTCAGCGGATGAAAGGCTTGGCCTGCACTAATAAGGGGTTTCTTTGCCATTAGCCTAGGCTAAAAATGCTGACTACCAGTTTTGAAAAGAGAACCTTCATGCAGCCAGTGAGAAGGCTCAGGTGAGGTGAACCAGCACCCAGCAGCACACCAACCACCGGGTGTCCGTTATTACTCAGTTGTGGATGGACATCAACTGAGTTAATATTTGGTTTCACTTTTGTAACCGATTCTGTACGAAATTATAGGTCTTATATATAGGTAGATAGGTAGGAAAAGTAGGCAATTACTAGGTAAGTAGATGGTTTATACATAGGTAATGGCTGGTTTTACTACCCACCTTCTAACAACCTGCTTGTGGGTTGTTAGTGGGTAGGTAGGAAAGAAAGCAACTGAGCTAACCACCATGGTTAACTAGGGAGCTGGAACTCAACAGAGAACTGTTTCCTGACCACTTAAGAGCCATCCTTCACTGTGCGCTGGTGGGTGTTGGTTCACTGTAGCCGGAAGGTTCAGCTGCACTCAGTTTTTTTCTTTTTGAGGGGGTGGAGGGAGAGGGATTTTTTTTGTTTTTATCCCTTGTTCCCAATTTACAATATCTTCAAATTAAAATTTGTTGAATTCAGTATAAACTAAATCAGTTGGCTGAAATGAAGGTTAGACCTTGCCAACCACAAATCACAAACTTAAGTACACAAATGCCACTTTTTTTTGTATTTATCACTAATGCCACCAAATGTCGACAAAAATTTCATCTACCCATGACATTAAAAAGGAAAATTTCAAGACATCACCTCTATAATAATTTTTCATGCACACTTAACATGACATTTCAAAACAAGCAATGTCCATATTAATAAAAGGTCGGCACATTATAATGTTTATAAAAAGGATATATATTAATATTTTTCTCAATGAACACACACATGCAAATTGAATATATTCCAGAACATTAAAATCCCATTTGGAAAAAAGACTAAACCCATTGTAGAGACCATAAAAAAATACCAACATTTTTGTTCCATGTTTATAAAAAATTCAATCTGCAGTTACAATGCACAGGAGTTATTGTCAAATGCATCAAGATTAGCTTTTGCCTTAGATGCATGGGTTGCATTAATACTTATCATGGAATTAACTATTGTATTGCTTCCAGCCGAAAAAGAAAACCAAACAGAAAATATTTCGACCCATTGTTTTGGGTTTGCATGATTACACTTCCACTTGCTCAATCAATAATTATGATACAATTCCTCATCATTCTTAGCTTGCTTTCTCATAGGAACCCACCATTGAACATAGACCTTCTTATAATTCTCATATTTTTCATTTCTTACAACATCACATTCAGCCCTTCCCATCCACACAAGATAGACTATAGGATTTAAAGGCCACACAAGAAGAAAATTACCAGCAAACAAGTCATGAAAAGGCATGTATGCAATAGTGTTCAAAGAAAGGTGCATGCTTCTAGGGCCATAATATGGACGGATGACAAGATCTTCAAGGTCAACATCAACAATGGTAGGAATGGATGCACATTCATAATTAGCTTTCTAATTGCTAGAAGACCAAAAGTTTTCCAACAAAATAAAACTCTACCATGGGATATGTCTTAATAACAACTCCAAAATGCTCTCCTAATATTTCACATAAGGACCCATAACTTTAGAATACAAATCATCCTTCGACATCCTAAGCTCTAAAACTCAATATACTTCAAAATCTTGCTACTGATGAACCATCCTTTTCACCTACCTTCAATTCATCATTTTCCCACATCAAGAAAAATGGAACATGATTCAAAACCCTTGCTAGTAGTTTTAGCCATGTAGTGCCATCCTCCTTCCACAATTGTATGGTCGAGCCATCTTTAGGGCTCCACAAAGCATTAGTAAGAGGTATTGTGTATTGCATCACCAACCACCCTACCTTGTCCACAAAAAAATGAAACAAATGCATCTATGTATGACCAATAAGGATGTCCAAGCCATCATTCAAATATCCATTGACCCAAGATTTGCAATCAAGGATTTCTTGAATGAGTTGTGAAATGAATGGAGGATATTAGGAAAACATGAATGTTTTCATCAAATATACAATGACATAATTATTTTGCTTTCTCAATTTCTTCGACAAATATCCAAAACTTCCATCAATATCTTCATGTGTGTGCCCAACAACAAGAAACCCCGATTGAATTTCTTCAAAAACTTTGCGGGCAAGTGATGATTTTTGTTATCTTTCACACAATTGTCCATCTGAAAAAGAAGCTTCCTTGGCAATGGCTTCACACCTACAATTTTTTCCACACATTTCAATGCATTTAAACAATGGGAACTTCCTTATAGGATTTGTTAGAAGAATGCGTTTTGGGGTTCAAACTCAAACAAAATTCATGACTCCCTAACTAGCTCCTTTTCAAGGCTATGAAACAAGTGCAAAAATGACCCAATTGTGAAATTAGGATTATTGGGCCAGAACTCATTAAAATATTGAACAAAGGCTTCGTCCCCATGTCCATGAACAATCATTTTAATCAATGTCATTGGCAACTACCCTAGTTTATACACCATTTTGTTTTTCATTTGAAGTTGGGGAAGACTTGTTTTAGAATGGTCCATTTTATCATGAATTACAAATAAGAAATCTTCTTTAGATTGCACAAATTCAACCCTCCAAGTGTGATATGAATGCCAACAAAATTCTTAGTGAATGTTATGTTTTTTCAATTAATCTCATGTTCCTTCACACTAGGGTTGTTTTTTCTTACTTTGGATATCAAATCCTTCAAGGATTCACAAATGGTACACTTGGCAAAAACAAATCCTCTCTTCCACATATCCATATTTAGATTTTTTTCTTTTTCAACTAGTTCATAACAAACAGTGAGATACTTATAATTTGAAACTCCTTACTGATCTACGAGCATGTAAAAGAAATCAACTATCAAAATGACAAATAAGAACATTAAATATCTATTGTCATTTCAATTAAGACCATGTTACTTTCTAAACGTGGTGGCCACCATGTCAACAAATGGTCAAAACATTACAAGATTCTAAAACTTCGTGAATAATCAAATTGTAAATAGTGCCTGAACAAGACAATAAACACATCATTACTTGATTTAGCGGCCACCAGAGGAAACATTAATTGAAAAATATAACATGTTTTCATACAACACAACGAAAATGAATCATTCCAAGCTTACTTGGTCGGTACACTCTCGCATTGTCTTCCAAATATCTATAAAAAAAGATGGACATCTTGTTTCTCATCTCTGATGCCCTTCATTTGATGCAACATTACATCAACACATTGTTTAATAAAGGATTGAATGTTTGATTCAACATGTATGGTTGGGGTTCGTTGCTTTTGACTCCCCTTATTTTGATGCAGTAGAATCCTACACCTTATTTTGTTTTTTTGCTTACAACTCATGTAAGTTGACCTAAAAATCCCTATGATTTTGTACCAAATTGTTTTTGTCATGACCCTAACCTTGGGCTCGTAACTAAGGCAAAGGCATGGAAAGGTGTGGGTCGATAATGCAACCTAGGAATCACATTTACATTCCCAGACTGTGAGAAAGTGTGAAGGAATGAACCCACACATCCCCAAGTGGACTCCCACTTTGGGAATTGGAGTCTTTATGGAATCTCAAATTTTCATAAAGAAATTTCAAGGGTCAAAACTCATTGGATTTAGGACTTCCTTATAACATTGGAAATTTTTTAAACGTAAATATCTAAATTAAGATCGCATGATCCATTTGAATACTTACAAGACAAGTTATGGTTGAAAGTAAGGCTGAGAATCATAAAGTCAAATCGTCATAAATTACGTGTGCAAGTGGTGTGCCACATATTGTTGGAAAGTTTTTAACGAGGGCTACAACTTTTCTTTAAACTTCACTTAAATTGGATGTTTACACAAGAAATTATGGGCTTTGAAAATGGCGAGAGTCCAAATTTTAAGAATTTTGGGAGTCCCAACTTTGGAGTCTTGGAAAAAATGACATTTGGGTGTAGCCCTTATGGCTGGTCATAGAGAATATTGTAAGGTGGAAGGTGGTGGCTTCCCTTGAGTCTAAACCATGGGGAGTCTTGTGAGTTCGTGTATGCTCGTGGCTTGTTAGTGCACCAAAAGTACACATCATTCCTTCCCCATCCACTTTAAGTATGTAGCTTTCATAGTATGAAACAAAAATTTCCTTTAGCAAGAATCCTTCCATAGTTGTATAAGCTAATGACCATTTCCAAATAGTCATTATCATTGAAAGGTCTCTAGGATAGTAGAAAATGGTCAAGCCGACATGATCTTGTCCAATAATGTTGTCCAAAATTGCTTCCCTTGGGTCAGATGTTATCACACAACCTTTCACAAGGAAAACGCCTTTAGGAATTAGAAGATCACATTCCTTTCCACGCTAACTACTATGCCCTATTGATGGAACTTTTCTTCCATGCATGTCTTCTAAATTAAGCAAACTTCCCAGATCATTTTCATTAACACTAAAAAATTCATTGCTTTCATTGTACTCACCCCTCAAAAACACAAGGAGCCCTTGGGTAAAACTTCATCATTTTGGTATTCTCCAGTTGTGCCAACATTTCATATCGCACTTGGACAAACCATCCTCTTTGTAGTAAGATTATGATAGCATTGTCTCCAATACACTCTAATCTAGTAGTCATTTGGCTTATTGGCCAAATATAGTTTTTTCTTACAGTTGATCTGAATTTTTGCAACGTTGGAATCAGGCTAAAGAATGCCCATTCCTGGTACAAAACAAATACAATCTCCAGTGAGATAATGATGCAGTACTTTGGTCATTAGCTAGGCCCCATAGATAGAAAGAATAAACGTGTTTACATAAACATCATAGCTAATGTGAAGTTTTCCACGATCATCCAATGACTACCACAAATTAATTGGATCTTCGAAATTCAATGTTTCCATGGATTCTATTAATCCTATAATATAATGCTTATATTTAGTTGTAAGCATAAGATACAAGAATTAATCAAATGTCTTTAATTTAAAAAGTCAATTCGGATGTTATCATTTATCATTTGACAATATTTTAAAGAACTACAAGGTACTAGTTATTTCAATCCGAGGAAAAATAATCAATTGGAGTATTTTTTTTATAATGACTTTTATCACATTTTAAAATTTCTAATATACCTAAGAACGTATGTAAGAAGGCATTGTAATATAGCTTTAAATAATGTCCTATAAGTCCTTTTCAATAAAGGTTGACCCATTTAGCCTATCATTGTCATCCTTGATCATTTGGAGATAAACTCCATTAGTCTTGGGATTTACAATTCGACGGCCACTAGGTTGTCTTCTCGCAATGATAGCGAAAGGACAACTTGGCTATTAGGTCATTTTCTTGAGATGGTAGTGAGAGGATGATTTGGCAGCTGCCAAGTTACTTTCTTGTAATGGTAACAAAAAGACGATCTAGCAACCGCCAAGTCATTTTTTCAAAATGGTTACGATAGGACAATCTAACAATTGTTAGATCATTTTCTTGCAATGGTTTCGATATGATGATATGGCAATTGCCAAATTGTTTTTCTGATATGTTTTCAAGATGACAATCTGACAGTTACCAAGTCTTTTCCTTGGATTACTTTCAAGATTATGATTTAGTGACCATTAGATCGTTTTCTCACGATTGTTTCAAGATTACAATTTGGTGATCGATAGGTTGTTTTTTCCAACTTCTTTCAAGATGACGATATGATGACTACCATGTCATTTTTTCAAATTACTTTCGAGATGATGATTTGGCGACCTCCAAGTCATTTTCTTGAGTTATTTCCAAATGATAATTTGGTGGCTACTAGATCATTTTGTCATGAAGGTTTTGAGTTGGTGATTTAGTGGCCGCTAGGTCATTTTCCAAAGATGGTTGTGAAATGGACGATCTAGTGGCCACCAAATTATTCTCTCGGGATCAAATTGGAAAATGGCATTCTACTAAAATGTCGATGTGGTGGCCACCAAATCATTTAATTTCACACTGTCTTAAGATTGTCCATTAGCCATGTAATGGTCGGGTAATGGGGACTTGGTGTTATGAAGAGTTCAATCTATGGATTCATGTCATGTTATTGAATTGACTACAACACTTGAAATGACAATTTCAAAACCAATGGAATAAACTAGTGATGTAATACAAGCCAAATATGAACAAACATGTTTCATGGACAATAATCAAAATGGTAGAAAGTCCATGGGGTGAAATTGAAACAACAGATTTTTTTATTGTTTAATGACTTTTAATAACTTGGTACTAAAATTCCGCTCACCACTACTCAATTGGATGAATGACTAGGGGTTTTAAATGTAGACGATGCATGGAGGAAATCAAAATCAAAAATGATATAATGATTAATGCATCACTATGCTTACTAAATGATCACTCGAAAAATGTGATGTTTGCCTATTACTCCCTATAAGGTGGGTAGAAATCAAAATAGATACAAGAAGAAAGATGGAAAGGGAGGAGAAGCATTGAAAGGTTGGGAATTCTAACATGACCTTGTCTCACAAGAAGGATGGGAAGTTGTAATTTTCCTATCTTCAATGTAGAGGTGAAATCCAAATGAAAAACTTGTTAATCACAGGGTTTTATAGGATTGACAACAAGAAAATTGAAAAGAAAGGAAATGTATAAAAAACATTCATAGTGACATTATTTGATTTACAACCTTCATGTCATATATTGTTGTTTGCTTCTGTAACTTTTGGACGCCACATAGTGTTGTGAGCTTTTGCAATTTTTGGACACTCTGGTGTGGAAGGCCACATTCAAAGTTTTTGAAATTGGAAAAAATTAAAAAAAACAATGAGACAAATAAAAATATGAAATGAAAAAGCTTGGTGTCATGAAAGAAGAGGAGTAACTCAAGAAAAGATAACAAGGAGACAAACAAAACTATGGCTAAGGAGGAATTATTTGGAAAAAGTAAATAAGGAAACAATTGAGCACATTGACATCAGAAGAAAAAAAGACCTTTAGAAACCCTAACTTGTGACTTCCAAAATTTGGAGACTTCTGTATGAGAGAAAGACGCCCAAAAACCCTAAATAAGGACTTTCACAACTTGAAATGTTCCCTCCCACCTCTTTTCCAAATTGGTTGCCATGATGATGTTATATGGACAAAAAGGTTTTAACCCTATTTCATCCATTTAAGTTTCAAACATTTAAATTCAAAGTTTTGTTGGTTTTCATTATCTATATGCAATAACTAGCCAACATTGTTGTTAATTGTCAATTTCAATAAAAATTGCATAACATAGTTTCAGTATTGGTTGTTAAATAATTTGTTGTATTATTTAGGTGCATATTAATGTTATTCGTTGGAATAAGTTTCTTCACATAATAATTTTCCTGGTATTAAAAATCAATTATATAGACATGGACCTTTATAATTAATAAAAAGTTGTTAATATTCCTATTTGCAAATTTGGGTATAAATTTTTTAATATTTTTTTATTCAATAAAATTTAAGCATTGAAATTTGTTTTAAACACTTTACAAATAAAAGTTCTCATGCAATGTAAGGCTAACTAATAATATTTCTTTGTACAATCGGGAATTACTTTTGAAGTAAAAAAGGTATGCAAATGAAATTTTGGACGGCCATGATCTTTTGAAATTTGTCAAAATTATTTGAATAAATCATCATCCAAATCAACACAATGATGAATTATTATGGTGTTACATATAAATGGAGTTTAATATATGAAAACATATATTAAGTTGGGATGAATATAGTAGACTTCAACTTGATTTCCCAAGTCTTTATTTATTTCCATAATTATATTATTATGCATTTAATTTAAAATATTAATATTTATACTTTTTTCGGAAATGGGTTAAAATGTTGAGTTCAACAAATTGGAAGGTTGTTCTTATAAGTGACTCACAATTATTTTATTGGTATAGTTTCCCAATTTACCACTAAATGGAAATAGGAAAAAATAAATCAAAACTCAATGTCACAAGAATAATATTAATATTTTACAATGATCAATGTCTTGTATTCATTGGGAGAATCACAACATTGATGAACTATGGCAATGTTCAAGTAATTATATGTAAAGCAATAATTAAATATTATTTTTCCATTTTAATTGTACATCAATGTAAGTCACTTGATTGATTTACTTTATGTTTTGTTATTAAGTACATTGGGTTCCACATTGCCAAGTTCACCCTTGAATATTATTTCACCAATCACAATGTGGTGGGTAAAAGTCTTTTACCAAACTTGAACATTTGTTTCAAGATGATATTATACTGGACACAATTTAAGTTTTTTTTATAATACAATTGTTGCATGATGTTTTTGTATTTTAACTTGACATCATTGATGCATGCAATTATAAGTCTAGACACAAAACATATTAATTTCAAAATTCATGGATTTTATTTTTCACTTTCTAAATCATAAATTTAAAACCAATATAATAATTTGACCTTGAATGTAAAAATATACATGTGTGAGTACATATATAATATACATATGAAATTGATAATGCGTGAGTATCATTGGATACATAATAACTTGCATCTTTGAACTTAGTTCTATTTTATTGTCATTGAGTTGCATGATTGAGATTTTGGAAACTTCAAACAAATTTATCAAAATGTTATTATCATCAAAATCATTAATTAATAATGTTAATTTTTTTTATATTCTTTTTTTTGTTATAAAAACTAGAACAAACATGCATGACATCATACAAATTAGATGTCAACACATCATTAAGCAAATTTTGTTGTAGTTTATGGGTTTTTGAGTGAAAAAATCATCATAAATAACTTTGCCTACATGTGTGCAACAATTTTAAAAACATGGAATAGGTAATCTAATTTCCATTCACATTAAATAATGATTTTTATTAGTAGTTACACCATGGTGTGTGTATTTTCATTTGTGTGTATCTTTTTTACCAAGTTTCATGTCAAATCACAACTCATAGCAAATTTGTGAACATTTTCAAAGTTTGTACTTGGAATTTGAACAAAAATTATATTCATGAATAATAACAATAATATAACCATTAAATCCAATGAATTTTCATTCCCATCATGTCCTTTTGTTTCCACCCAACAAAAAATTTCAAAAAACATTTTTGTGATATTATGTGGAACATAAAAAATATTAATCACCAAACAATGTGATCTATTCAAAAAGATTAAATAGTACCATTGGACTCGGATGAATTTTTTTCTGTAAAAATTCAAAATCACAAAATCTAACATGATTTTTTTTTACTAGGACCTCCATCTGGGTTGTTTATAATGTTCATTAGAATGGTATTATACATTGCTCCTTTGTGCGGCATATACATAAGCATGTTGATTATTTGACATGGACCCCTATAGAATTTCATATGCATAATGAAAGTAATGTTGGAATTTGAAAGTGGGTTATAAATTATGGGATCCAAAACTTGGACACCCTAGGTTGCACACAAATCCAATAGTATGGTATTAAAATATTGATGCCATTGGCAATCATGTTTAATGAATGATAAAGGTCAAAGTGGACACCCAAGGATGTGAACTCCCCATTTTGTAGGATGTTTAGGGAATCACAATGTGTCCTTTATGAGCATCAAGTAACATGCTAATGTAATGGGAACCAATAGTATTTGGTACAATACCAAAGCCATTAGACCAAAACATCTTTACTTATCGAGTATTCATTAAGTTTTCAAGCAAAATGGTTGCTCAAGATGTTATAAATTATTGGATTCCAACAACCCAATGTCAGCTTGACATGTTATTTGTCTTGACAATTTTGCATTCAACATGTCATCAAACTATTCAAAAGCCAAAGTAAATCATCCTAACCCTAATTTACCCATAGTCAACAAATGCACTTCAAATGTGATCCATAATGTGTGAAAAAAACATGGAGTTGTGCCTCCAAATTTTTTTTTCTCATTCATGTTAACTTATTTCATTTTTTCTTCTTGCCATGTTGATTTGGCAAGATTCTCATTTTCTAGCAAATAAAGTGCATAAATGTACTACTACCATTACTTTAGACCCAATTCAATCAACTACATTGATTATATGATTTTCTTTGCAAATAAATTAAAATCGCTATCATGTATTGTAAATGTTAAGCATGTGTTTGATACCAATCCATGATGAACGTGTTTTTTTTTTAAACATTAATTTTAACTCATCAAATTGAATGGTTACAATGTAAGTTTCTTGAATTAAGTGTACAAAACATAGTCATATGGCAAAATCATATGAATCTTGATTTTTTGGTAGCTATACATAAAAGGGAATTATGATGCATAATGTGAACAAATTGCAACAACTCAATGTGTTTTGATTTTGATAAAGACCTTATCAATTTTATGCAATTTGAAAGAACCCTAATGGTTAACCATGGGTGACAAGCTTGCTTTTCTTAATTCAATTTTTTTGTTAAGATTATTTCTACAAAGAATATAGTGAAAGTTTGAAGACCTATTCAAGCATATTTGGAACAATTGCAAGGGTAATAAACCTTGCAATATTGTAAGAAAATAAATCTCACAATTTATAATTAAAAGTGTTGAGTCAAGAACTATGTGTAGAATAATTGAAACTTGCATTATGTTTTCATGACAAGTGATTGGAACAAAATCTTGACAAAATCTTAACTTCTCACATAATATAAAGCAAATATAACATTGACATTTTCCATGGTTGAAACATAATCATCCATGTGAGCAATAATCATTTATGAATAATTAGTTTAGATATCAAACAAACTTAGTTTATTTCTTTGTGGGATCTATGTTTTGTCAAATAGTAACTTCCTTTCTGAGCCTTTGTTTTTGAAAATATTGTCCATATATGTTGATTAGGGTTCTCCAAACCTACTTCTTCCAAGCTTATCTACCTCACTCCTTTGTCCTTCTCACCTACATGAATATGAAAAGGCAAATTAGCATGTAACTTTCATGCCCATGTTTTATATATTAAAATAATTCAATGATCTTCCTTCTTCAAGTGTAAATACCTAGTTCATTTCCCATGACATTGTCCACCTACATGGATAGAAAAAAGAATAATTTTGAAATATGGGACAAATCATGATGAAAATTTACTTGAACTATATGGCAACATAAAAAAACCTTACCCTTGGGGCGAAGGGCATTACATTCATATTTGTAACAAAAAAATGTAGTCTTTTGATATTAAATGTTTAATGTAACCGAATATTTATTACAATGTTAGATTTTGAATATTATAGGATCAAAAATAATTTTCAATATAATTTTATTTCTCATGAAAAAATAATGCATAAAATAATTGGTAAATGAAGACATTTACGAAATAATAAGCCTTATTAATGAAATTGAAATATTAAGATTTAATTTTGTACGCTGGATGCAAATATATATATATGAATGTAATTTTTTCCATTTTCACCATCAATGTCAAATAAACTAATGATGTTTGACCACACTTGTGCTTTTAAAAAAAAAAATTATAGTGATTTTTTTTTCAAAAATAAATAAATAAATACATGTTTATCTCGAAAATTTCACTACTTTAGGAAACTCAAGAATTTGATGATAATTTCAGTATTTGTTGGATCATCTAGGAAAGCCAAATATTTGTAATATTAGTTGTTACATCATTTGTTGCCCCCCTAATTAATTTAGTGTTTTTTTTAATTTGCTAACTTTCAAATGGCCCATTGTTAATTTTGGACTTTTCAAAAGGCTTTTGGAATCAAGTTCTATATACATGAAGAAACTTTGGACATTAAGTCTAAAGTAATGGTAGTAATATGCATACAAACATTGTAGCACATCTCAATATTTGTGCATACATTTTAAAAATAGGTTGGATTTTGAGATTGGTCTAGTGATACAATGTGCACCAATCATGATTCAAGGTGTAATGTTTTCCTCTTTCAATTTAGGTGTCAAACCTATTCTAATGCCATGAAATACATTCACCCCATTGTTAAGGGCAAAATTGTATTACAATAATCATGCATATAAGCATAAATAGTAGGTAAAATTGTAATGTTTATTTCGAGATTAGCTAGACAAAACATGTGAATCAATAGTTACATGGTAGGGTAAATTACCTTGTTGAGTTGGAATTAAAAATTTTGTGAGAGTTTTTTTTCTTCTCCAAGAGTGAGTACCAATGTGGGTGTGCATAGACAAAAGAGAATATAATAGTAGAAAATAGTATGAATATAGAACATTTTTGAGGATGTACATAGTTCATTGTTGAACCACGATCTTTTGTCTTTTGTTTTTTGTATTTTTTTTAGTATTTATTATTCTTCCCTACATATCAATATGAGAAGTAAAATTGTGGCATAATTATGATAGATTCATAACTATGCATATACTTGGGCTATGGGACATGTGGTTGTTGAAATATTATGGATGATGTATGGATTTCTATTACAAATTTTGCATAAATGGAAATAAACTTGTATAAGAACAGAAACTACAATTGAACCAATGGTAGAATATTAGGATTTACCACCCATTAGCCCTATAATTAGTTTGGTTATTTATAACATCAATCTCCATTGACTTTGTTGTGAATAATCAATAAACCCCAACTCTATTATCAATGACTAATATTTAACCCAATGGTTTACATTATAGTTTGTAAACTACATCCACTAAACCCCAAAATTGTAATCCTTAAAAATTTCAAGACTTTGGAGTGAAATAAATCTTACAAGACTTCTAGAATCAAAAGTTTCAAGACAAAATCTCAAAAATCTTGAAAACGTCAAAATCAATAGTATATTATCCATCACATTTTAATATGAAGTAATTAAATCTATTAAATTTATTGTTTCAAAATTTTACTACAATATTTTCGAATTTTTTCGAATTTTAAATTATTCTAAAATATATTTTCTCAATTATTCAGGAATATAATTCTTGTTAAATAGCTTTGGAAGATTCCTTCCAAATTATTATGTAATATTCCTTTTGAATTATTTTAGAATATTCCTTTAAATAATTCTAAAACATCCCTTTTGAATTAGTGTAAAATATTCCTTCTACATTTAATTTGGAATATTCTTTCCAAATTATTCTTAAACTATATTTTGTGTATTTAAAAAGTAGTAGAATATGGCAACACCTAAAACAAGAACCGTTGGTTGAAATATCATCAACATTTGACATGATATAAAATAATTTTGACTTAAACTAAAAAAAATCATTTCATGGGTGACATGGCCCAAATTCACCATATTTCGGAAAAAATAACTTCACATATTGCCAAAACGTTTTTATAAATTTCAATATGTTGCCAAATGATAAATGTATTACGATTTTGTCTAAACTCACATATGGAAGATCACCACTTTAAAATATTAATATCAAAATTAAAATAGGAAAACCATGATGTCATTTGCAAATTCATAATTGTAGGGGGTGGAAATGAAGAGGTGGTGATGTATGGTAATGCCCCCCTCTTTATTCTTTCCACTTTTTCCCCATCCTCCCCTTCACTTTCATTCTTCCAATTTGTCTCACAATTACTTTCCTCGTACCTCTTCTCTCATCTCCAAAGATTTTCAATTTTGACAATTCAAATTAGGCCTTTGTTTCATCTCATCTAAATTTTCATTTTCTAACTACATTTTCATTTTCTACTTCCTTCTTCTTCTTCTTCTTGTGAAAAGAGAAAACATGCAAAGGAACTAGACCAGGGAAGGAAGCACCAAGTCACGGTGAGGCATTCGACACCAACCAGAGCTTCAAAGAAATTCTTGTAGACACGGAGGTGGTTACAAAACAATGCGAAGAAACCTTCTCAATATAGGTTTGAATTTTTTTCCCTCTTAAAACTTGCAACTTCATGTGTTTAAAAACCTCCTAGAAATTTGCAATTTCTTTTGTTGGTAAAGTTTTCATTGTAATTGAATTTCCTTGCTACAAAGTTTTCATGCAATTTCTTATTTGATTCGTACAAAGTTCTCCTGCAAGTTAGAATATCCTTTCTATAAAACTCTCTTTAGGTTCTACATAGTTTGGAGAGTTGTATCTAGTGTCCTTAGATTTGTAGAGAATTCATGGAATTCTAAATTTGCATCACATTGTAATCAAATTTTATCTTCTACCATTGTTTTTGTGGCCTTGCTTTGCAATTCTAGATCCTTGCATCTAAACTTCATTTTGAAAAAACCCATAGAAGGGAGGGGAAATATTTTTGACCTAAAACCTATCGAAGTTTAGATATGTCAATTCACTTCTAAATGAGGGTTTAATGGCTTAAGGTTTGATCCTACAATTAGTATTCCAATTAGGACAATTGAGACTATTGAGAACCCTAAGTCCTTGAAACATAAATCATATGAGAATCAATCACTCAACCTTTTTATTTTCTTCGACATCTTTTTAAACTATATACCTGAGGAAATAACATTCAACTAACATTATGCTGAAGACATCTAATGTTGTTTGCAAAACTATTGCATAATAATTAAACTTGGAATGAAACACACTTCTTCCAATGATAAAAACAAGGTATGTCATTTGATTCCCTGATCCTAAGCAATTCAATTTTGTTTCATAAGATAGGAATGCACAAAACAATGGATTAAGATCACATTCTATTAGGACACTCCTTCAATTAATACAAAATATGCAAAAATGTCCTTACACACAAACCTCTACACAATGCAGAAGTAAAGTTTCCTCAAGATATCAATTGCACATAAGCCTCACAACCAAAAACGTAAGGTTTATCCATTTTAGTCCAAGTTTTTGGATTTCATTGTAGGTTCATGAAGAAATGTTCAAGTGAATGCATTAGGTGTAAGGATCTTTAACATCGATGCAGTAGGTTTTTTCTTTAAGTGCGACTAATTATGGGGATACCACATGTAAACAAGGACGAAATGATATAGTGGTCACCAAATTGTTAGCTTCATATTTCACACAAGCGAAGATATGGTGGCCATTAGATCGTTCACAACGCAAGTCTTCGAAGAAATAATGATTTGATAGCCACTAGATCATTACCAATGTTAATATTCATGAACAAAACAATTTGGTGGCCACCATATTTTACTAACATCATTCCTTGAAGACATAATGATCTAATGGCTACCAAATCATTAAAATTGAAACTTGGCATAGACATAATGATATAATGGCCACAAATTCTAAACTAGGGTAATTAATAAAAGACAAAATGATCTGGTGGCCACTAGATCATTGCAAGGGTTATTCATTGAAAGGGAATTTTTCACTTCCTTCGGCACTAATGCAGATAATGATTTGGTGGCCATTAGATCGATATGACTACGATGAACAAGGATAATCATCTAATGGCCACTAGATTGATATGTATCCAATATCCTAATGATAAAATAAATCCAAATAAATTCACCTAAAGTGTAACATAATTCCTTATTTGGTGGCTACTATATCGTTTGCTTTGGATTGGGGTACAAAAAACTATCTAACAACCATCATATCATTACAAATCTATGGAAAAGATATAAGAGATCTGATGGCTACCATATCATTTCTCTTCTACGAAGATTTGGTAGCCTAATGAATGGGGCTAGGAATATTGTTATTTGGTGGCCACCAAATCATCTCCTTTATTTTTTTATTGTTCAAACAATTCATTTGTCCATGTTGCAATGATCCTCGTATTCACCTCTTCACCATAATCCTTGGGGAGAAACTAGGGTATGACAAGTATGAGAATGTGAATGTCAACATCTAAATGTTAAACAAGGATGTAGGTAGGTGGGGTATAAAGTTGATGATGGAAACACCACATATTGAGTGGTGCCTCTAATTCAAAAAATGGAAGGACCTCAACCTCAAGGCCTACAAGGATGATTCACAACAAGTGGTGGTCTTCCTTTTAATGCCATTTTCTACTTCACAAACTAGGATTATTTGCATAATTTCAAAGATGGATGACAACTTGCACTTGAAAAGTTCTAAGAGAGGAAGGGTCAGGGTTGCAAAGTTCTTAAATGGGACAACAAGGCTAATACACCAAATGTGGGATGAAATGGTGACTGTGATAGTCATTAAGAAGGATAACAGAATGGCGACAATTTTTGAAACGACTCAAACAAATGTTGAGGGCTCATTAGTGATTAGGGTTCATAAAAAGAAAAAAAAAGAGGCGACCATAGAGGAAAGAAGGGAGAAGATGATCAACAACCTTTTCATGAAGAAATATCCCAAAGGCCTTGATGAGATTGAATGCAAGCATGTCAATGAATCAATCAATAATGAATTCTCAAACTGCTTCCCCTTTGGAAACAAGCTTGTCGAAGGGGTAAAGGTTCTTGTGGATAGATTCCTTCCTCTTCTTAGGAAAATTGTGTATCGGCCATTGAGTGATACACACGAGAATGAAATCAAACATCAAATTTTGATGTTTCATTTCATAGATTAGTAGTTTTCAATTTTTACTATTCTTGCCGATTCAAAGGATCCAACTAAGATTCTGGAAATGAAATCAAGGAATTGGTCTACTATTTCCAATTTGATGTTTTTTTATTATGGGTGGACAACATACAATCCAAGCCTTGAAGGTAACTTCCATATTATAATTTTTTGTTATTAATTCCTCGTTGACTACTCCAATTGTTTCGCTCAATTCTTCTAAGCTAATTTGTTGATTTATTTCTTCATTTTTTATTGTTTTTTGCAAAATAATTTTTGTGCTAGAAGATGTCGATGACGACATACACAAACGATTCCAAGCCTTTGGTATTGTAGTCGTCTAAAATGTTGACTTCATAAAGTTTTGCAAGTTTTTGTCTATCCTCAACAATCCAAATATGTTGAAGAATTTGGTCCCTTCATATAGGGAGAATCTTCAACACATTCAAAAAATGTGGATTGAATTTAGTCGACCAAGCCCAAAACTTGGATAAAACAAAAGAAGATTCAAGCTTACAAGATATGGATTTTCAACATGGATTTCATTTGAAAATGATTTTTTAAAATCCATACCTTGAGGTGTTGGAAATGATAGAATGTGCTTTACTGGTTTTGTGCTCAGCTTCAAACAATAGAAGAAATTTGGAAATTAATGACTTCATTTGCAACTACATTTTAGTTGTATTTGACATTTGCAACTGGATATGGGTATAGTTGCCTTAGACAAGTGGCAAGGAAATATAATTGCAAATGACATTACGTGTCACCAAGTCACACTAGTAGTCGCATAATGTTTGTGATTATAAGTAGTTGCTCATGTAATGATGTGGAATATCATCTTGTAGCTATGGGTCACATATAGTTACAACTAGTTTAACGACTCATTATTGCTTAGTCATAAGATTTCACATGTTCCACACAACGACATAGATTAAGCCACATGGTCTATATAGATCCATTGTGGTGGTGACATTTGGACATAAGATGTCTATTGGATGATATTAAATTAGTGATTACACATGGCGACTATCCATGTGACCTTAAAATTATATAATAATAAATAGCAGTTGTGATATTAGCACATGGCAATTTTTTATAGTTCAAAAATGATTTACTTTATACAATAATGGAAAATTAATTAGACATGTGGCATTAATGAATTTGTCAAAAATGTAAATGACTTGCATTTAGTGTGGTTTTGATTGTGCCACATGGGCGTTATAGGATTTTTGATAAATGATTTAATTAATAATGAAGGTGTGATGAAATAATGACACATGGTAGTGTTTTTATATTTTAGAAATTATTTTATTGATTAATTATGACCTTGATTTTTACATGTGGACATTTTACTTCCACATGGAGTGTTGGTAAATCACTTATGTGATTATGGCAATTGCATAAATAGTCATTAATATAATTATAGATATGAGTTTAAGAGTTGCATGCTACATTTACTTACAACTATACTAGTTGCAAAGTCTATAACTAAAGGAGTCACATATTATGCAACTATCCTAAGAACAATATATACCCTTACCCCAAAATTTTAGAACCTCAAATTGGTAATGCAATCAACATATGCATATGAAATCTCAAAAGAATTTCATTGCAAACCTTCAAGCCTAAACCCTAACCATGTTAATACAACATATCCATAACACCAGTAATGAATATTAATGGGAAATTTCAAAGTATATTGAAAATCCATATTGTTTATTCCAGTACTATCATCACAAGAGGGGAAACTTGAAATGTCCATTTCCTCTTGTTGTCATGGAATGTTGCATGGGAAAATCATTCCTATATTGTCTTCAAATTCACTACATAACTTTTAATGTGTGAGAAAAAAAATTAGCTTTCTACATGTTTACACCCCCCCCCCCCCCCCCCCACACAAAATTTGGTTTTATTTCTGTTTTTTAATAAATGTTTGAATTTTTTTTACCACTTTCTGATAGAGTTGAGGGGGGATGCGAAGATAA
>Ga0116228_10000186_pt1 | contig 43180 bp, 28 predicted proteins | sample S1TSphfallax_2_FD_89694 | JGI IMG/M metagenome (GOLD analysis project Ga0116228, IMG submission 89694) | Host-associated microbial communities from peat moss isolated from Minnesota, USA - S1T2_Fc - Sphagnum fallax MG | ecosystem: Host-associated > Plants > Peat moss > Unclassified | place...
CAATATTTTCAACAAGTATTATGACGTGACGCGGAATTTCTTCCTGCCGACTGCCGAAGTCGCGCAGGCGGGCGAGCCCGCGACCTTCGGCATCCGCGTAAGCTACAAGTATTGAGCGGCGTGCTGCGACGAGCGCGGCGAGATGTCAGAGCCATCGAGCACTAGGACCATGATCGAACGATATCGACAGGCGGCTGCGACATGAAAGTCCTCGCGATCATCGTGATCGTCCTCGTCGTGCTGCTCGGGGCTGCGTGGCTGAAGCTCTCCGGCCCGGACATTCCCTATGATGTGCTGGATGCGAAGTATTCGGATGCAAACTCGCATTTCGTCGATTTACCGGGTGGATTCCATGCGCACTATCAAGAGGTGGGCGACCCGCACCTGCCGCTGTTGCTGTTGCTGCATGGCTTCGGCGATTCTTATACCAGCTGGGAGGGCTGGGTGCGGGAACTCAAGAGTCAATTCCACATCATCACCCTGGACTTTCCTGGGCATGGGCTCACTCAGGCGCCTGACGGATATGCGCTGCGCCTCGGGGGGTTGGCTGACTTCGTCGATTCCTTTGCGAGCGCCTTGTCGCTGCCCAAATTCGCGCTCGCCGGCAATTCCATGGGCGGCGGCGTCGCCTGGCAGTTCGCGCTGAAGCACCCCGAGCGCATCGACGCGCTGATCCTGGTCGATGCGGCGGGGTTCGCCAACGAAGGGCCGCCACCGCAAACCCCATTGGCTTTCAAGATCCTGCGCTACCGGCTGGGGCGCGCGTTGCTGCGCAATATCGACAACAGGCCGTTGATCGATTCGGGTTTGAAGATCGACGTGTACGACAAGACCGTGATCACCCCCGCCTTGGTGGATCGGTGGGCCGAGTTCCAGCGTGCGCCGGGGCATCGCGCGATTCTCATGTCCATCGACTTCAGCGATGCGGCGCAGGCAAGCGAGGCCGTCTTGCGCAACATCACCGTCCCCACGTTGGTAGTGAATGGCGAGAACGATGTCCTCATCGAACCGAAGAGCGCGGAAAAATTCGCCCGTGCCATCCCGGGCGCCAAGCTGATTCTTTATCCCCACGTCGGGCATCTGCCGCAGATCGAAATTCCGCAGCGCTCGGCGGCCGATGTGGCCGCCTTTTTGCAAGCCGTCGGCGCCGCAGCGGGAACGACCGCGGTCGGGACGGCCGCGTCCGCGGTGACCGCGGACGATCGGCCCCGCGCCCGCGAATGAGCCGCTGCACTCAGCGTCATGCCACGGTATCCTGCTGCCATGGACAATGTCGGTGATGTCGGTGATGTCGATGCTGTCGGCGAGAGGCTGCTCGAGCACATCGACGGGCGGCGCGACGAGCTCGTCGAGCTTACCCGTGAGCTGATCCGTTTCCCGACGGTGAATCCGCCGGGCGAGGGGTATGTCGACTGCGCCGAATTCATCGGCCGGCGCCTCCGCCAGCGGGATTTCAGCGTCGAGTATGTGCGTGCTCGGGGAACCCCGGGAGACAGTGATCGTCATCCGCGCGTCAATGTGATCGGCCGACGGGTGGGCGCAAGACCGGGTCGCTGCGTGCACTTCAACAGTCATATCGACGTGGTGCAGGCGGGCGGTGGCTGGAGCGTCGATCCTTTCGCCGGGTTGGTGCGGGACGGCAAGGTGTTCGGGCGCGGCGCCTGCGACATGAAAGGCGGACTCGCGGCCTCCCTCGTCGCCGTGGAGTCATTGCTCGACTGTGCGGCCGACTGGCCCGGCGCCATTGAAATTTCCGGCACCGTCGACGAGGAGTCTGGAGGCTTCGGCGGCGTGCACTATCTGGCGGAGCGTGGCTGGTTTTCGGAACCCAAGGTCAACCACGTCATCATCCCCGAGCCGCTCAACCCCGACCGCGTCTGCATCGGGCACCGCGGGGTCTGGTGGGCGGAAATCGAAACACACGGCCGCATCGCCCACGGCTCCATGCCGTTTTTGGGAAACTGCGCCGTCAGACATATGCAGGCGGTACTGGACAGTTTCGAACGGGAGCTTTATCCCATGCTGCTGGCGCGCTCCACGGATATGCCGGTGGTGCCGTCCGGTGCTCGCCACTCGACGCTCAATCTGAATTCCATTCACGGTGGCCAGGCTGAACAAGCGGCGGGATTGCCGGCTCCGTGTGTGCCGGACTCGTGCCGGCTCATCATCGATCGGCGACTGCTGATCGAAGAGACCTTGGCCGGTGCGAAGGGCGAGGTACTCGCGATCCTCGAGCGGTTGAGCCGCGAGCGCGCCGGTTTCAGCTACAGCATCCGAGACATCCTCGAAGTGATTCCGAGCATGGCGGATCGCAACGGGCCGGTGGCGAGCGTCACGGCGGCGGCGATACGCCGGGTGATCGGCCGTGAGCCTGAGTTCATCTGCTCACCGGGGACCTACGATCAGAAGCACATCGACCGCGTCGGCAAGCTCAAGGACTGCATCGCCTATGGTCCGGGACTGCTGGATCTGGCGCATCAACCAGATGAGTATGTGGCCATCGACGATCTGGTGACATCGGCCAAAGTGATGGCCTTGTCAGCCTGGTCGTTGCTCAACCGGGCCGCATGAGGCGAGCGGGGGCGGGGGGAGGGGCGCCGTTCTGGTGTCTCACGTCGGCGTTGGTATTGGCTGCGGCGCTGGGCGTTGGTTTTCCGTTGGCTGCCGGCAGCGAGCGTGCCGCCAGCGAGCGTGCCGCCAGCGGCGGCGCCGGCATCCGCATCGGCATGCAACTGGAACCGCCCATTCTCGATCCGACGGCGAACCCAGCCGCGGCGATTTCGGCGGCTCTCTACGACAATGTGTTCGAGGGTTTGGTGGAGTTCGCCGCGGACGGTTCGGTGCGTCCGCGTCTCGCCGAGTCATGGACGGTCTCCGATGATGCACTCACTTATACATTCAAGCTTCGATCGGGTGTGCGCTTTCATAACGATGTGGTTTTCGATGCGAATACCGCGAAGTTCTCCCTGGATCGGGCTCGAGCCGCGGATTCGGTCAACCCGCAGCGCTCGCGCCTGCAGGCCATCGCCGCGATCGACGCGCTGGATTCGGGCACCTTGCGGATCCGGTTGAGCCAACGATCGAGCAGCCTGTTGTCGTCGCTGGCGTTCGGCGCGCTCGTGATGGTGGAGCCTCGGTCGGCTGCGGGAAACGCCCAGCAGCCGGTGGGCACCGGCCCGTTTCGCCTTGCCGAGTGGCGCCGCGGCGACTCGTTGCGACTCGTCAGAAACCCCGACTATTGGGGCGGACCGGCGGGGCCTGAGGGCGCGACGCCCGCGACCGGGACGCCTGAGGGCGCGACGCCCGCGACCGGGACGACTCGCCCGGCCATGCTCGATGCCGCCACCTTCCGGTTCATCAGCGATCCCACGGCTGCCTATGCCGCCTTGATGGCAGGGGACATCGATGCCTTCGACAATTATCCGGCGCCGGAGAGTTTCGCGCAGTTCGCGGCCGATCCGCGCTTCGACGTGTTCGTCGGATCCTCCGAGGGTGAGACCATCCTGTCGCTCAACAATCGCCGGCCACCGTTCAATGATCTCTTGGTGCGCCGGGCGGTTGCGTATGCGCTCGACCGTCGTGCCATCATCGATGGCGCGATGTTCGGCTACGGTACGCCGATCGGCAGCCATTTTCCGCCGCGTAATCCCGCCTATGTGGATTTGACCGGTCGCTATCCTCATGATGTCACCGAGGCGCGGCGGCTGCTGGCGGCAGCTGGCTACCCGGCAGGTTTTGCGGTGACGCTGAAGTTGCCGCCGCCGAGCTATGCCCGGCGGGGCGGCGAGATCATCGCCGCGCAACTCTCTGCGGTCGGCATCCGCGCGCGCATTGAAAATCTTGAATGGTCGCAGTGGATCGACCAGGTCTATACCCGGCATGACTTCGACATGAGCATCGTGGTGCACGCTGAACCGCTGGACTACGACATCTATGCCCGCGATGATTACTACTTCGGTTATTCGAATCCGGAATTCAAGGCGTTGATCGCGGCGCTGGAAGCTGCCACCACCATGGACGAGCGGCGTGCTCTCTTGGCGCGGGTTCAACGAAAGCTCGCCGATGATGCGGTGAATGGATTTCTCTTCCAGTATCCGCGGCTCGCGATCTGGAACAAGCACTTCACCGGTCTCGGCTTTGACAATGTGCTTGGGATCGTCGACCTGGGCCGGGCGCGTTACGTAGGACCGCCGCTGGCGGCGCGCCGGTCGGCGGCGATCGCCTCGAGCGGACGCGCGTTGGGGTGGGCGTGCGGCGCATTGCTGCTGGTGCTGCTGGTGCTGGCGGCACGGCGCATGGGCGTCCATTTTTTTGCCGGCCGGATCGCGGTGCTGATGGGTACGACGTTGGTCGCCACGGTGATGATCTTCATCATCGTCCAGGTGGTGCCGGGCGATCCGGTGCGCACCATGATGGGCATGCAAGCGAGCCCGCAGGCGATGAATGCGATGCGGGCGCAGTTGGGTCTCGACGCCGGACCGCTCGAGCGCTATGCGCATTGGCTGTTCGGCCTGCTGCGGGGCGACTTCGGTTTGAGCTACACCTATCGCGTGCCGGTGGGCGCCCTGATCGCCGAGCGTCTGCAGGTGTCGCTGCCGCTGGCGGCCTATGCGCTGGCGCTCGCCGTCGTGATCGCTTTTCCCGTGGGGCTGACGGCCACCGCCCTGCGGGGTCGGGCGGGCGACTGGTTGCTCACCAGCGGCACTCAAGTGGCCTTGGCCGTGCCGAACTTCTGGCTGGGACTGTTGTTGGTGCTGTTGTTTGCGGTGAAGCTGCACTGGGTGTCCGCCGGCGGTTTTCCCGGTTGGGCGGCCGGCGTCGGGCCGGCGCTCGGGGCGCTGACGTTGCCTGCCGTGGCGCTTGCCATGCCGCAGGCCGCCATCCTCGCCCGCGTCTTGCGCGGGGCGCTCAACGATACGCTGCACGAAGATTACATTCGCACTGCGCGGGCCAAAGGCGCCGGTGACTGGCGCGTGCTGTGGCGCCATGCGCTGCCCAACGCGATGACGCCCGTGCTGACCGTGCTCGGTTTGCAATTTGGTTTTCTGCTCGCCGGCGCCATCATCATCGAAAACGTATTTTTTCTGCCGGGGCTCGGGCGATTGGTCTTTCAAGCCATCCAGCAGCGCGATCTGATGGTGGTGCAGAGCGTCGTCGTGATTCTGGTGATCGCGGTGGTGGGTTTGAGTTTCCTCGTCGACGTCGCCGCCGCCTGCGTCGATCCGCGCCGGCGTTCCGGTGGCGAGCCGTGAGGCGGGGCACCGGCATGGCGGGCGCGGCGATCACCGCGGGATTCCTCGCCATGGCGGCGGTCGCGCAGTTTTGGACGCCCTACGATCCTGCCGCACTCGACATTGCCGAGCGGCTGCAACCCGCCGGCTGGCATCATCTCCTCGGCACCGACCAGCTCGGCCGCGACACGCTCTCGATGATCATGGCCGGCGCCAGGAACTCGGTGGGAGTGGCGTTCCTGTCGGTGGCGATCGGACTCCTGGCGGGCGTGCCGGCGGGGCTCGCTGCCGCCGCGCGGGGTGGTCTCGTCGATGAGCTGTTGATGCGCGGCAACGATGTGATCTTCGCCTTTCCGGCACTGCTGCTCGCCATCCTCATCACCGCCGCCTTTGGGCCCGGCGCGGTAAACGCCATCATCGCCATCGGCATCTTCAACATTCCCGTGTTCGCGCGCGTCACCCGCGGCGGCGCCATGACGGCATGGAGCCGGGATTACACGCTGGCGGCGCGCATGGCGGGCGAGGGCCGGTTGCAGATTTCGCTCGGTCACATCCTGCCGAATTTGACGACGTTGCTGGTGGTCCAGAGCACGATCCAGTTTTCTCTCGGCGTGATCGCCGAAGCGGGACTTTCCTATGTGGGCTTGGGCGCGCAGCCGCCCATCCCAAGTTGGGGCCGGATGTTGAACGATGCGCAAACCCTGACGGCGATCGATCCCTGGTTGGCCGTGTATCCGGGCGTCGCCGTTTTCCTGTTCGTGCTCGGACTCAACCTGTTGGGCGATGGGTTGCGTTCGCGGCGCAGCGCTTGACCGTGGCGGAGCGCATGACCGCGCCGCTGCTCGAGCTCAATTCGTTCAGCATCTCCATCGGCGGACGGTGCATCGTCCAGGAGCTCTCGTTCACCGTCGGTGCCGGCGAGATTCTGGGCCTGGTGGGAGCTTCGGGATCGGGCAAGTCTCTCACGGCGCTCGGTATCATGCGGCTGCTGCCGCGCACGGCGCTGGCGAGCGGCAGCATCCGCCTGGGCGGCCGGGCGTTGGACAGCTGCAGTGAACAGCAGATGCAGCGCATTCGTGGCCAGCAAATCGGCATGGTCTTTCAGGAGCCGATGACGGCGCTCAATCCCTTGATGCGGATCGGCGCCCAGGTGGCCGAGACGCTGAGTCTGCACGGCGCGGCGTCGGGCGCCGCCGCCGCGAAGCGGGCGCGCACGGCGCTCGAGGCCGTTGGCCTCACCGGTGAGCGCGGCTCGCCGCGCAACTATCCGCACGAACTGTCCGGCGGCCAACGACAACGGGTGGCGATTGCGCTCGCCACCGTGCTCGAGCCCGCTCTGCTCATCGCGGATGAACCGACCACGGCATTGGATGTGCGGACCCAGGCGGGGGTCCTCGCGCAGCTCGTGACGCTGGTGCGCGAACGGGGCATGGGCATGATTCTCGTCAGTCACGATCTGGCGTTGATCGCGCAGGTCACGGATCGCGTCGCCATCATGCAGGCCGGCCGGATCGTCGAGCAGGGCGCAACCGCGACGGCGCTCAAACACTTGAGCCATCCCTATTCGCGCGCGTTGCTCGAGGCCGCCACGCTTGCGCCGCGGCGCGTGCGAACGTCCATCGCGAGGCCCGCTGCGGCCGACTCGACACCGGTGTTGGAGGCGCGCGGCCTGGTGCGCGACTATGCGCTCGGCCGCCGCTCGCTGTGGCGAGCGCCGCCCGCCTTTCGCGCCGTGGATCACGTGTCGCTCGAGGTCCAGCCGGGCGAGAGCGTCGGTCTGATCGGTGAGTCCGGGTCGGGCAAGTCGACCCTGCTGCGATTGCTTCTGGCGCTGGACCGTCCGCAAGCCGGCGAGGTGAGGCTGCTCGGTGAAGCCTTCGGTTCCGCCCGTGGCAAGGCTGCACGACGCTTGCGCCGCTCGATCCAAGCGGTGTTTCAGGACCCTTACAGCAGCTTTGATCCTGAGTGGCCGGTGGAGCGGTTGGTCGCCGAGCCGTTGCGTCTCGCCGAGGTACAGCCAACCAAGGCCGAGATGCGCCGGCGCGTGGCGTCGGTGCTCGAGCAGGTGGGCTTGCAGGCCGCCGATGGAGCGCGCTACAGCCATGAGTTCTCCGGCGGCCAACGGCAACGCATCGCGATTGCGCGGGCCTTGATCACCGCACCCACGGTGATCGTCTTCGATGAGGCCGTGACGGCGCTCGACGTGCTGGTCCGGGCACAGATCATCGACCTGCTGATCGACTTGAACTCGCGACTCAAGTTGGCCTATCTGTTCATCTCGCACGACATCGCGGTGGTGCGGGCGATCGCCGATCGGGTCTACGTCATGCAGCAGGGCCGAATCGTCGAGCACGGCGCGGCCGCCACGGTGCTCGAATCACCGCAGCATGACTATACGCGGGCGCTGCTCGGTGCGACGCCGCGTATTCAGGCTTGATGACAGGCTTGATGCTAGGCTTGCAGCAATGGCACCCCGAGAAAAGCTCCCGCAGCGCGCACGCTTGCTGACGGCGATCGAGGCGCATCAGCGTGGTGATCTGGCCGCGGCGGAAGCCATCTACCGGCAGCTGCTCAGCGTCACGCCGCGCAGCTTCGACGTGCTGCATCTGCTCGGTGCGCTGGCGGTGCAAAAGGGCGACCTTGCGGAGGGTATTGCGCTGTTGCGTCAGGCCATCGCGGTCGACCCGGAAAAAGCGAGCGCGCATGCAAATCTGTCCAAGGCGCTGCTTGATGGCAACGACGGCGCGGCGGCACTCGCTGCGGCTGATCGAGCGCTCGCTCTCAAGGCGGACTATCCGGAAGCGTGCTACAACCGGGCGACGGCCTTGCAGTCGCTTGGCCGATCGCAGGAAGCGGTGGCCGCGTACGAAAGGGCGCTCGAGCTGCGTCCCGACTACGCGCACGCGCTCAACAATCTCGGCAACCTCCTGCGCGAGATGCGCCGGCCGGAGCGTGCGCTCGAGTGTCTCGAACGGGCGGTGGCGCAGCAGCCGGAGTTCGTCGGCGCGCTCAACAATTTGGGCCTCGTCCATCTCGATTTGCGGCGCACCGAGCAGGCGTTGGCATTTTTCGACCGCGCACTCGAGGTGACGCCCGACTTCGCTGAAGCCCTGCACAACCGGGGCAATGCGTTGCTGGTTCTGCAACGCTACCCGGAGGCCGCCGACGCCTTCGCGCGGCTCGCCGCCGTGGCTCCCGGATTCGCGTTCGTGTTCGGCAATCTCTTGCAGGCGCGGCTGCACACCTGTGATTGGCGCGATTACCAATCTCTGGTGGAGCGGGTGACGCAGCAGGTCGAGGCCGATGCCTGTGCCGATCTGCCCTTCGCCTTCTTGTGCGTTTCGTCGTCGGCGGCACTGCAGTTGCGTTGTGCGCGGACGTATACGCGGAGGCAGTTTCCGGCGGTCCCGCAGGCGTCCGACGGCGCATGGGCGGCGCGGCCGGACAGCGCTCGAAATACGGTGCTTCGGCAAGAGCCGGCCCCGGCACGGATCCGCGTTGCGTATGTGTCGGGAGATTTTGGTGCGCACGCCGTGTCCTATCTGCTGGCGGGTTTGTTCGAATTGCATGACCGCAGCCGCTTCGAGGTCAGCGCGATATCCTGGGGTCGGCAGTCGGACGGACCGATCCGGGGCAGGCTCGAAGCCGCCTTCGACCGCTTCATCGACGTGACCGGCGAGGGTGACGATGCCATCGTCGCGCTGCTGCGTGACCTCAAAATCGATATCGCGGTGGATCTTGCCGGGCACACCCGCGATCAGCGCACCGGCATCTTCGCGCGCCGCGCGGCGCCCATCCAGGTCAATTATCTGGGGCTGCCGGGCACGATGGGCGCGGACTACATCGACTATCTGATCGCCGACCGCGAGCTCATTCCGGAAGCGCGGCGCGCGGATTATGCGGAACAGGTGGTGTGGATGCCGGAGTGCTACCAGCCGAGTGATGCGGCTCGCGCGGCGGCCGTGACGGCGCCGCGCGCCTCCTTCGGGCTGCCGCCGGCGGGTCTCGTGTTGTGTTCGTTCAACGCCACGCCCAAATTGAATCCATCGTTGTTCGACATCTGGATGCGGCTGCTCGTGGCGGCGCCCGACACGGTGCTGTGGTTGCTCGCGGCGCATCCCGCGGCCGCCGACAACCTGCGCCGTGAGGCGATACGCCGAGGCGTCGCGGCGCATCGCTTGGTATTTGCACCGCGGGTCGGGTACGCCGAGTACTTGGGCCGCTATGCGCACGTGGATTTGTTCCTCGACACGCTGCCCTTCAATGCGGGTGCCACGGCCGGCGATGCCTTGTCGCAAGGTGTCCCGGTGCTGACCTGCGCGGGCGACAGCTTTGCGGCACGCATGAGCGCCAGTCTGCTCACATCGCTTGGACTCGATGCACTGGTGACCCACGACCTCGAGAGCTACGAGGCAACCGCCCTCGAGTTGCTGCGCGGGCCGCAGCGGCTCGCGAAGTTACGCGCGGCGCTCGATGAGATGCGCTCAGGTCATGCCTTCTTCGATACCGACCGCTATCGACGGCATCTTGAATCCGCGTTTCAACACATGTGGCTGCGCCACTCGCAGGGGCTGCTGCCTGAGTCGTTTGCGGTGGACGCCGTGCAGCCCGTCCAGAGCGACTGCTAAGGTCGAGTGGCGCAGTACACGGCGCGCGCGATCGAACGGGCGAGGCAGTCGGCGGCGGCGGAGCCGATGCGGCCGAGCTGCACCGCGCGGCGGTGATTTGTGTCGAGGGCGACGGCGCCGCTCGCGAGCGCGAAGATGGTGTCGCCGTCGAAGGGTGTGTGGGCAGGCCGCACGGCGCGGGCGATACCGTCCTGGGCCATCATGGCGACGCGCTTGCATTGCACCGAATCGAGATCGGCATTACAGGCGATGACGCCGAGCGTGGTATTCGCGCCCGCCTGCAGTCTGCCGAGCGACAGCAGCCGCGAGTCATCCGGTGCCGGGTCGCTGCGCGGACCGGTTGGCAGCGGCGGTGGCGCTGCCCCGAACTCGCCGTCGAGTTCGAAAGCCCACGCCCAATAGGTCCTGCCGTCCGGCATGAACACGGAGCCGATCGAATTCACCGCCACCAGCGCTCCCACCACGATGCCGTCGCCGATCTCGATGGAAGCCGAGCCGATGCCACCCTTGGCGAGACCCGCCATCGCGCCACGGCCGGCACCGACCGATCCCAACGAGAAATCGGCAGCGGCGGTGTCGAGCGCGGTGATCCCTAAACGCCGGTAGGGTGGCTCCATGCCCCACTGCTTGTCACCGCTGTTGCCCAGATCATGCAGCACCGCTGAGGGCACCAAGGGAATCGCCGGTGAACCCTCCTTGAGCTTGAGGCCGATGCCGGCGGCGGACAGCGCTGCCGTCACGCCGTCGGCGGCGGCGAGGCCGAAGACCGAGCCGCCGGCGAGGACCACGGCGTGCGCGCGGCCTATGAGATTCTCGGGCGCCAGCGCGTCGGTTTCGCGAGTTCCCGGGCCGCCGCCGCGCACGTCCACCGAGGCCGCCCAGGCCGCACGGCTGGTGAGGACGGTGACGCCGGATTGCACGCGCTCGTCGGTGCCGTGGCCGACCGCCAAACCGGTGACGTCCGTGATGAGATTTCTCGGTCCGGGCCGATACATGGGTGATCGACCTACTGGGGCTCCGCGGCGATCACGGCCAGGCCTTGCAGCACGAGATCCGGCACGATCTCGCCCCGCGCGCGCATGGTGCCGGTGATCATGCCGGCATCGCCGCCGGTGATGAACAGCTTCGGTTGGACCCCGGTACTTTGCTCGATCACCTCGGCGGCACGATCGGCCATGCCCGCCAGGGCAAAGACGGCGCCGCGGGATAGGGCGCCGATGGTGTTGTTCGCGAGCACTCCCGCCAGTGACGGGGTGCTGTGTTCGGCGGCCTTGGCGATATCACTGGTCTTGCTCATGAGTACTTCGCGCATCATGTGAATGCCCGGCGCAATCAACCCGCCCAGGTGCTGGCCGTTGGCGTCGACGCCATCGACCTTGACGGCCGTACCGGCGTCGACCACGCAGAGCGCCGAGCGCGCCAGCATCCACGCGCCGATGAGCGCCAGCCAGCGATCGGCGCCGAGCAGCGTGGGATCGAGGTAGCCGTTGGTCAGCCCATGAAATTCCTGTCCCGCAGTGATGAACTCGACCTTGACGCCAAACTTCTTCTTGGCGAGCTGCACGAGGGTCTTGGCCATCGCCGGACCGGCCACGTTCGAGACCAGCACGCGGCTTGGGCGTTGGCCCGATTCGAACAAGGCCGCGGTCCAGATTCCCGGCTTGGCGTCCCGGTGCACGATGGCCTGCTGATCGGACAGCCCGGTGCTCGTCAGCCACGCCCATTTGAGGCGGGTGTTGCCCACGTCAATGACCAAGATCATGCTGAATTCGTCACCCTAAAGAGTCGGCGGACCGGCCAACGCGGGGCAAGGATAGCACTTCATCCCGCCGGCACCGGCGAAACGACCCGCGACAGCGCTTCGGTGACGCGTTCGTCGATCTCGGCGGCATGCCGCAGATTGACCGGATAACGCACATGCGCCTCGACGCCGCTCGCTGAATATTGCAGCTGGACCCGCGGGTGGGCATCGGCTGGCGAATCCGACAGCGTGGTGCGCTGGATTTCGCGCGTCTGCCTGAGGATCTCATCATGGTAGTCGGTCAGCGCGAGGGTGACGGCGGCAAGCAGCTGCTCCTTGACGGCGACGTAGTCGCCGCCCACCGGCAGCTTGAGAACCACCTCGCGCCAGGAGACGTTGACCCCGGGGATCTGTTTGAACAAGCCGCTCGCCACTTGGAACACGACTGAGTTCGCAAACGCGACCACCCGCCCGGTGGGGCCCAAGGTGCCCTTGCCGCCCAGTTCCATCAGGTACATTCTGACCAAGCCGAGATCGATGACTTCGCCCGCCACCTCGCCGATCTGCACCCGGTCGCCGACGCGGATGCCGTACTTTCCGATCAGGAAAAAATAGCCGACGATGGAGACCAGCACACTCTGCATGGCGACCGCGATGCCGGCGGTGATGAGCCCGGCGAAGGTGACGATGGAGCTCAACTCGCTGGCGAACGACACGCCGATCACGATCACGACGAGGGACCAAAGCGCAATCCGCCGCAGCAATAGCAGCTGATAGCGGCGGCGCGAATCCTGGATGTAGCGCAGCACCATGCGACGCCACAGCTCAGCGGCGGTGAACAGCACGGCGAGAATCGCGATCACCACTCCCAAGCGGATCGCTAGGGTCTTCAGTGCCTGGCGGTATTGCTCGTCGACGCTGTCACGCCAATTGTGCAGATTGCGGCGGTATTGGCCGAGCAGAACCCGCTCCAGGCCGAGCGGCAGCAGCAACGCGGATACTTGCTTGAACTCAACCGCCAGCCCATCCAATTGGTCATGCACACCGTTGAGGGTGACGCTGTCGGCGCCGGCGGCTTTGGCGGCAAGCGCGTCACCACGCGCCGACAGCGCCTTGATCTCGACGACGAGCGGCGTGCGGATTGCCTCCATCGTGTTTTGCAGCAGGGCGGTGCGCCGGTCGACCTCGGTGATGGTGCCGGCCTTCGCGGATAGGCGGATGGCGTTTGCCGCGAGGTCCCAGAGGCCGAAGCGGCCGACCGTGGTTGCCGGCAGAGCGGCCGCGCCGGCCAGCAAGCCCGCCGTCGCCGCGGCGGATGCGGTCGACACCGGCGCGGCGGCGGCGGCGCCCGGCACAGATCCCGCTGTGGGTACGGCCGATACCGCCGATGGAATCGCCACGGCCATGGCGTCGATCTGGGCCTTCAAGGAATCGGCGCTCGAACCCGGGCGAGATCCAACGACCTCGGCCATGCTGGCGAGAATGCTCTGCTTGGTGGTGATGAGATCGAGTTCGCCCTTGAGTTCGTTGAGTTTCGCGGCCGCCTTCGCTCTTGCGGCGCCGACGCTCACTGCAAGGGCGCGATGCTCGGCATCGAGTTCGCTCTGCACGGAGGCAAGCTGCGCATCGAGACTCGTCTTGTATTGCGCCATCGCCTGCGCGGACATGCCGCTGTCGGTTGCTTGATCCTGCGACGGCGGGGCGACCTTTGCCAGCATATCGGCATCGGCGCGCGCAATGTCGAAGGCCTGCGTCATGACCTTGGCGGCGGTTTGCCGGTTGTCATAAAGAAACAGCATATCGCTGGGCTCGTTGGCTGCCTGCTGCTGAATGCCGAGTGTGCGATACCAATCGATGGCTTGATCGAGAGTCTGCAGGACCTCCTCCGCGGTCATGGGTGGAGTGATGGATGACGCGACCGCGGCGGCCGGCGATGGCGGCGGCGCGGCCGGCGATGGCGACGCGGCCGGCGCTGCGCGAAGGGCCGGCGATGGCGCCGCGGGTGCCGATTGCGCGGTGGCCGCCACGCTGGGATGACATAACATCACGAGCGCCAGGGATGCGGCGCGGGCCAACCACACCCCCATGAGCGGCATTCGCGGGCGATCCTTGTACATGGCGGGGGATGCTACCTGAAGTGCCGCAGCAAGACATGACCCCGTCGTGGCGTCGGTGCGCAGCTATCAGAAGCGCCTTAAAAATCGGCGCGCAACGGTTCCGCCACCATATTATGATTCGCGGTCCTGCGCTGCCATGCGCGGGCGGCTGAATTCGCATCAACGAAGGTAAGAGCTGATGACTCTCCATGTCCGCGGTCTACTGTGCGCCGCTATGCTCGGTGTCTCGAGTTTGTGCGCCGGCGCGGCTCCGCCGGCCGGCGGCGACAAGCCGGACAACAAGAGCGCGGCTTCGCCCGACGCCGACGACTCGCCGCGTTATCTGCGCGATGAGCACAAAACCACGCAGGGCTCGTTGTCGCAGGCCGGTCATGTGAGTTCGTACCAGGCCGAGGCCGGCTTGCTGGTGGTGTATTTGAAGGATCCGCTCGACGATGACCCGCCGCCGCCGAAGGACGAGCGCAGCGGTTCGCCGCCGCCACAGCCGCCCGAGGCGAGCATGTCCTATGTCGCCTACTTCAAGGGCGACAAGGAGGATCCGCATCGTCCGATCACCTTTCTCTACAACGGCGGCCCGGGCTCATCGACGGTGTGGCTGCACATGGGGGCATTCGGGCCGAAGCGCGTGCTGACCCCCGACGACCGGCATATACCGGCGGCGCCCTATCGCGTGGTCGACAATGAATACAGTCTGCTCGATGCCAGCGATCTGGTGTTCATCGATGCGCCAGGCACGGGCTTCGGTCACCTGCGCGGTGCGGACAAGGAGAAGGCTTTCTACGGCATCGATCAAGACGGCCATGCGTTCGCGAATTTCATCGTCAAGTTCCTCTCGGCGCATGCGCGCTGGAACTCGCCGAAGTACCTGTTCGGCGAGAGCTATGGCACGACCCGTTCGGCGGTGTTGGCGAACATCCTCGAGACCGAGAAATCCTTGGATCTGAACGGCGTCGTGCTGTTGTCGCAAATCTTGAATTTCGACAACAGCGTGGATGGGCCGCAATTCAATCCGGGCGTCGAGCTGCCTTATGAGCTGGCGCTGCCCACGTATGCCGCCACGGCGTGGTACCACCACAAGCTTGCCAATCCGCCCGCGGAGCTCGAGCCGCTGCTGCGCGAAGTCGAAAAATTCGCGATGACGGAATATGCCGAGGCGCTCGCGGAGGGCGGCTCGCTGCCGCCGGCGCGCAAGACCGCCATTGCCGCAAAATTGAGCACCTACATCGGCTTGTCCGCCGACTATATCGAACGCGCGGATTTACGGGTAAACGGCGGAGAATTCGAGAAAAATCTGCTCGGCAGCGACGTCACCACCGGACGCCTCGACACGCGCTTCGCCGGGCCGACGATCGATCCCTTGAGCAAGGAAGCCGACTACGACCCGCAATCGGCCGCGATTTCCTCCGCCTACGTATCCGTGTTCAATGACTATGTGCGCAACACGCTCAAATTCGGCGAGAATCTGACCTACAAGCCCGATACCGACGTGGAAAAAAACTGGGACTTCGGCCATCAACCACCCAATGCGCAACAAAAGCTGCCGCTCACGACCAATGTCATGCCGGATCTCGCGGTGGCCATGAAGATCAATCCGGACCTGAAGATCCAGCTGAACGGCGGCTACTATGATCTCGCCACGCCGTACTTCGCGGCAGTCTATGAGCTCGATCATCTGCCCATTCAGGCCTCACTGCGGGGCCACATCGAGAAGCATTTCTATCCGTCGGGTCACATGGTCTATGCCTTGGAACCCGCTTTGAAAGCGCTGCACGCCAATGTCGCGGACTTCATCGATCGAACCAAAAATGCCGTGGTGAGCCATTGATGGCGGTCGACCTCAAGAGCTTGATGAATCATGTGCCTGACTTTCCGAAGCCCGGCGTACTGTTCCGCGACATATCGCCGCTGCTCAAGGAGCATTTGACGGCAACGGTCGAGGCGCTCGACTCGCAGTTCAGCGAGGCGGAATGGGAGGACATCGATCTGCTCGCCGGCATCGAATCGCGGGGCTTCATTCTGGGCGCGGCATTGGCGGTGCATCGACGACGCGGCTTCGTGCTGGTCCGCAAGCAGGGCAAGCTGCCCCCGCCGGTGGTCGACATGGCCTACGACCTCGAATATGGATCGGGGGTGCTGGAGATGCAGCGTGGCTCCGGCCGCGTGCTGTTGATCGACGACGTACTCGCCACGGGCGGCACGATGACGGCGTCCGCGGAGTTGTGCACGCGCGCGGGTTATCAGGTGATGGGGCTGGCGGCGTTGATCGATCTGTCGATCGTCGCCAATTATCGCTGGCGCCACCTGTCGCTGCGGGCGCCGCTCGTTTACTGACATGGCGGAGGGCTTCCCGGCGAAACGCGTGGTGATGGCGCTGCCGGCCGAGTCCGACGGCGTCTTCGAAGCGGCCGCAGTGCCTGTGGTGTACTGCGGCGTCGGCAAGGTCAATGCGGCCATCGTGCTCACACGAGAGCTGTGCCGCTATGCTGAGGCCGGGCAGCCGCCGCCTCTGGTCATCAATTTCGGCACCGCGGGCAGCGCGCAGCACCCCGCCGGCACCCTGATCGCCTGTCATCACTTCGTGCAGCGTGACATGGATGTGCGTGGCTTGGGATTTGCCTTAGGGGTCACGCCTTTCGATCCGACGCCCGCTTCCCTGGCTTTCGAACCGGTATTCACTCATCTGACGGCGGCCGTATGCGGCAGCGGTGACTCGTTCGCGACGAACGGCAGCGAAGCGGTCTGCGGCGTGCTCGACATGGAAGCTTTCGCGCTGGCGAAAGCCTGCCGGATGGCGCGCGCGGGTTTCGCCTGCGTGAAATATGTGACGGATGGGGCCGATCACAGCGCCGCGGCCGATTGGCAGAACAATGTGCACAAGGCTGCGGATGCCTTCCTCGCCCTCTACAGGTCCGTGCAGAACGGGGCTGGTCAGGCTATTCTCGCGCCGTGAACAATTCCACTGACGTCAATTCCGCCTGCGATCACCTTGCCGGCGTCGATCTCGGATTCGTCGAACTCACCTACCTGCAGATGGCGGTGCTCGGTGTCATCCAGGGCATCACGGAGCTGCTGCCCATCAGCAGCACGGCGCATCTGCGCGTGATCCCGGGGATCCTGGGGTGGCGCGATCCGGGGTCGGCATTCTCGGCCGCCATGCAGTTGGCGAGTTTTGTCGCGGTGATTGCCTATTTCAGAAAGGACATCGCCAAGCTGGGGAAGCAAAGTCTGCGAGCGGTCGCGGCGCGACGGTTCGGCTCCAGCGATTTTCGTATCGTGCTCGGGATTCTCATCGGAACGTTGCCGTTGGCGGTGGTGGGATTGCTGCTCAAGCCGTTGTTGAATGGCTGCCACTCGCCGTTGCGGGGATTGCTGGTCATCGGCATCGCCTCGATCCTCATGTCGTTGCTGCTCGCGGTCGCGGAGAAATCCGCACGCCATCGGCGCACGTTCGCCGAGATCACCTTGACGGATGGCATCGTCGTCGGCATCGCTCAGGCATTCGCCGTGGTGCCGGGGGTGTCCCGTTCAGGCGCCACGCTGACCGCGGGTTTGTTTTGCGGCATGCAGCGGGAAACGGCGGCGCGATTTTCATTCCTGTTGGGGCTGCCCGCCGTCACCCTGGCGGGCGTGTTCGAATTGCATGTGCTGCTCAAAGCCGGATTGAACTCGGACGGCTGGATCACCTTGGGTATCGGGCTCGCGACCGCCAGCATCACCGCATTCATCGCGATCTATGCGCTGTTGCATTACCTCGAACGGCGCAGCACGTGGATCTTCGTCTGGTATCGCCTGTTGTTCGGCCTCGCCATCGTCGCGGGTGTGCTCAGCGGACATTTGCGCAATTGATCGGTCGCGGCGCGGCCGCCTGGGCGGCACTGGCGGTGGCCTTGATGACTTCACCGGCGCCGCGCGCAGCGTTCGCGGCGGTGCAGGTCATGGTCGGCGCCACGCCCATCATCAATGGCGCCGCACGGGCGGCCGGCGACATCACGGTGTTGAACGAGAAGCTGGCCTTTGCGCTCGCGGTCGACTCTTCGGTTCCTTACGGTGTGCCGCGCGGCGCGCTCATCGATCTGGCGCCGGTGACGGCCGCCGGTGTCGGCCGGGACCGGGTGGTCTTCGCCGATTTCATCCCCGATCATTGGTCAGCCTGGCCGAATACCTACCAGCACGTCGACATCCTCGAGCGCGGTCCGGAGCGAGCGGCGATCCGCATCGTGCGAGACTGGGGGAAGGTGACGATTGTCACGGTGTATACCCTCCGGGCGAATGCGGATCACATCGAGATCGTGACCACCATGCACAACGGCGGCGAAGTGCCGCTGCCGGGCTTGCTGTCGGGTTTGACGCTGTGGCCCAACAGCGGCTTTTTGTTCAGTGTTCCGGGGATGCAGGGTGTGGCGGAGGCGAAGGTCGATCAGCCGCTTGCGGACCGGGTCGTCGCCTACGATGAAGATTGGGCCATTGCGCTGCATGCGCCGTATGTCGACCATGTCGGTGACGGGTCGATGGACATGTACCTCAAGCACGATCTTGGCGTGGGACAGAGTCGGGAGTTTGCCGGCTGGCTGCAGGTGCTGCCGAGCGGCGATCTCGCGCCGGTGGTTGCGGCCGAGATCGAACAGCGGCATCTCGCATCGGGCGACGTGCACGGCATGGTGCGCGGCGTCGACGGCGCGCCGATCGATCAGCCGGTCGTCGTGGTGGAGCGTAACGGTAAGACTTATGCCTGGGTGCTGGGGCACGAGGGTCGGTACGACGTTCGCCTTCCGGCCGGGAAGTACACGCTGTATGCCACCGCCAGGAATCATTCGGAAAGCCGTCGGAGCGCTGTCGACGTCACGGCGGATTCGATCCACACGCAGGATTTCGTGGGCCTTCGCCAGCCCGGCCGCATTGCCTTCACCGTCACGGCAGCGGGCAGCCATGCGCCGCTCGATGCGCGTATCGTCATCGCCGAAGGCCAGAAGCCCGTGGTCGAGTTCTTGGGGCGGCGGACTTTTTTCACCGCTCTCGAAACCCAGGGTCGCGTCGAATTGCCGATCGCGCCCGGAAAATATGTGTTTGCCGTGTCCTCCGGCGGAGGCTTCTTAGCAAGTGGCCGGCGTATCGACGTGATGGTGGCGCCGCATGCGACCACCATGGTGCCGGTAACACTCGAGCGCACATTCGCCCCCGCGGCGAAGGGCTGGTACTCGGCCGATTTGCATCATCACGCCGATCAGGCCGAAGGAGTCACCCCGGCCGCCTATCTGGCGGCATCCGAATTGGCCGCGGGGCTCGACGTGCTCTTCGTCAGCGACCATGATTCGATCGCCAATCACGCCATCCTGCAAGCCATCGCCGACCGCCGGCACATGCCGTTCATCCCGAGCGTCGAATTCTCGCCATCCTGGGGGCACTTCAATGCTTACCCGCTGGTGGCGGGTCGGAACTTCGACATCGACACCAGCGTGGCCACGGTAGATGAAATTTTCCATGCCGCCAGGCGGATGGGCGCCACCGTCATCCAGGCCAATCATCCGTTCATTCCCTACGGATATCTGCACAGTGTCGCGACCGGAACGGCGCCGGGCGGTTTCAATCCCGCCTTCGAGCTGCTCGAAATCAATGATTCCGCCCCGGAAGACGATGACAAGGTCCTGAATGCGCTGTGGAGCTTTTGGAATGCCGGCGATCGCTACTATTTGAGCGCCGGCACCGACACGCATGATGTGTGGAATTCCGAGTCGGGCAGGGTCCGGGCTTTCGTCCACGTCGATGGCAAGCTCACGGCCGCGTCCTTCGCTGACAATTTACGGGCGGGCCATGGCTATGTCAGCCGTGGGCCGTTGCTCTATCCAGGCACGCCGTTCGGCGAGGAACTCAAGGTCAAACCCGGCGAGTCATTCGCCCTGAATTTTGACTTGGAGTCGGTCGCCGGCTTGAAAAGCGTTGAACTCATCGGCGCGGGTGCGGTGACGGAGACGCGCTCTTTCGGCAGCGGCGTGCATGAATCGCATGTCGAGTTCGACATCGGCAGCCCGGCTGCCCGCTGGTATTCGCTGGTGGTGACGGATGATGCCGGTGCGAAAGCCTATTCGGACCCCATCTGGGTCGAAGCCGTCGCCGCGCCGGGTGGCTGATGGCGAGCAATGGCCGGCCGGCCGGGTAGGCTGACGGTGAGCAGCCCGGCTCAGCTCTGGCGTTGCCAGATCTGAGTCCGACCCAGCCAGGGAACGCCGATGTAGCCGCGCAGCACCAGTCGAGTGCCATCCGCTTCGACATGCATTTTACAGCGGTAAACCGACCCGGATTCCGGATCCAAAATGTCGCCGTCAGCGTATTCCGTGCCGGCCTCGCGCATGTTGCGAATGATGACCAGGCCGATGATGGGCTGATCCTTCCGCTCGTCCTGGCAAGGCACGCAGACCCGGTGCTCGGCGCCCGGCGTGAAAGTCGACTCGATACGACCGAACAATCGGCCGTCATGCGCATAGATCTTGACGATGGCGCGGGGGTTACCCGTCTTGTCATCGAACGTTTTCCACACGCCGAGGGGTGATGGCGACTGGGCCGCACCGGCGAAGTATGGAGCTCCGGCGAAGAGCACCAGACCCAGCAAGCAGGCTCGGACTCTCAAGGACAGCGGATCGCTTCGCATGCTTCAACTATACTCTGCGCTTCTGAAATTTGTCTCCCGGCGGAGTCTCAAAAAGGATGGGTCGAGATGCGCGGCCGCTGGTGGTTCGATGCGGTGCCTTCGGCGACATGATTCTGGTGACCGTCTTGATCCGCGACCTGGCCGCGCGCTTTGGCACGGACGTCGATGTGTTGACGTCCGGTCCGTGGAGCGAGCCGCTGCTCCTAGGTCAACCTGGCGTCGGTGAGGTGATCTGTGTGCGCAGCCGCAAGTCGCCCTACTGGCTGAGCCGCAGCCAACGGCAGGCGGTACGCCGTTTGCGGGCGCGTGGGAATGGACCCGTGTGGTACTGCGATGCAGATCCCGCCGCTCGAGCGTTGCTCACGCGGGCCGGCATCGGTGATCAATTCATCGTCGACGTGCAGCAGCATCCGCTCGAGGCCGGTGAACACGCCACCCAGCAATGGCGGCGTCTGGCGCGAGCGACGCCGGCCTGCGCCGCTCCGGCGGCGGACAGCCACGCCTCACCCATCCCGAGTTTGTCGACCACTGCCGGTGGTTGCCGACTCGAGGTGAGCGAGCGGCAGCGGGCGGATGTCGAAGCGTGGCTGATCGCCCGTCTGGGATGCACGTCACCACCGCCTCTGATCGCCGTGCAAATGGGTAACAAGCGGACCATGCGTCGGGGTTTGAAGCGACTCGCCGCGAATCACAAACACTGGCCGGCGGAGCGCTGGGCGACGGTTTTACGGCATATACGATCGCGCCACCCCACGCACGCCATCCTCTTGCTCGGCGCAGCAACGGAATATGAGCTCAATCAGCAGATCGTGACCGCGACTCGGATCGACGCCCTGTACAACGTCGCGGATGACTTACCCGTGCCGCGGCTGATCGCCGTGCTCGAGCGGGCCCAAGCTCTCCTCACCGTCGATTCAGGACCAGCTCATGCGGCGGCTGCGGTCGGCTGTCCGCAGGTCGTGCTTTTCGGCAGAGCCTCGACATCGCTGTACCGGCCGTGGGGCATGGCCGGCGCGGACGTCAAGGTTCTCACGGGTCAGATCGGCGCGGAGGCGAGCATGCTCGGCATCGAGCCTGCGGCCGTGATCAGGGCGTGGGATGAGCTCACTCATGCGTCAGGCGCAGGGCGCGGAGCATATCCTGGGTGACCAGCACGACACCGTGTCGGGTGACGAAGAAACGCTCGCGGTCGGCGACCGGGTCTTCGCCGATCACCATATCGTCGGGGACCACGCAATTCTCGTCGAGAATGCAGCGGTTGATCCGCACGCGGCGGCCGACCGTCACCGACGGCAGAAGCACCGAGCGGGAGATGCTGCTGCCATCCTCGATGCGCACATCACTCGACAACAGCGATTCCACGACATAGGCGCCGGAGATGATGCAGCCGCCGGCGACCATCGAATTGACGGCCATGCCGCGACGTCCCTCCTCATCCAGCACGAACTTCGCCGGGGGCTGCTGCGCCTGGTAGGTCCAGATCGGCCATTGATGATCGTAGATGTTGAGCTCTGGATTGAGCGAGACGAGCTCCATGTTTGCCTCGTAGAGAGCGTCGACGTTGCCGACGTCACGCCAGTAGTTCTGGGCGCGCGTCTCGACGTCCTCGAACGGATAGGCAAAGACACGGAGTTTGGCGATCGACGGCGGAATGATGTTCTTGCCGAAATCGTGGCTGGATGATTGATTGGCGGCGTCCTCCACCAGCAGTTTCTCCAGCCGGTCGAAGGCGATGACGTAGATACCCATGGAGGCTCGCGCGAGATCGCTGCGGCCGATGAGGGAATCCGGATTCGACGGCTTCTCCGCGAATTTGGTCACTCGATTGCCGTCATCGGTGGTCAGGATGCCGAATTCGTTGGCGCGTTCGATGGGCACGTCCACCACCCCCACGGTAATGTCCGCTTCGCATTGCTCGTGATAGGCGATCATCGGGCCATAGTCCATCTTGTAGATATGGTCTCCGGCCAGGATCAACACATGGGTCGGATGATGCGAACGGATGAATTCGAGATTTTGAAAGACCGAATCGGCCGTGCCGCGGTACCAGTGTGAGCCGATCTGTTGTTGCGCAGGGATCAATTCGACGAACTCGCCGAGTTCACCGCGCAGATAGCTCCAGCCGCGCTGGATGTGTTGGATGAGGGACTGCGCCTTGTACTGGGTGAGCACCGCGATCTGACGGATGCCGGAGTTCACGCAGTTGGACAACACGAAATCGATGATGCGAAACTTGCCACCGAACGGGGTGGCCGGCTTGCAGCGGTGCTCCGTCAGCGCCTTGAGACGTTCGCCCCGACCTCCCGCCATCACAACGGCGAGCGTGCCGCTCGTCAATCGGCTTACATAGCGTCCGGTGTTGTTACGAGCAGCGTGTCGCATATTGTCCTGCATATTATCTAGTGCGGACCCAAACCAGCCATCCCCAAGCCTGCCATAAAGGGCGTGATCGCACCAGGTATTTGGCGGTGTTGATTTCTCGTTTGGTAGACTGCGTCAATGAATTCCTTGAAGCTGTGCCTGTTGAGTTCGGAAATCATGCCGTTTGCAAAAACTGGCGGACTCGCAGATGTCGTCGGTGCCCTGTTGCCGGAACTTGCGCGAGCCGGCCATGACGTGTGTGCATTCATGCCACTGTACGCTGCCGTACGGAGTAAAACACCCGGATTGATGCCGGTGTCCGGCCTACAAGATCTCGGCATGCAAATCGCCGATACGAAGTACGTGTTTGCATTGTGGACTGCGTTCTTTCCAGGCACCAAGATCCCCGTGTACTTCGTCGATTGTCCGGCACTCTTCGATCGCGCGGCGTACTACACGGTCGATCCCGATGAACATCGCCGATTCCTGGTGTTCACCCGTGCGGCGATCGAGAGCACCGTGCGGATGGGGTTGGCGCCGGACGTGTTCCACTGCAACGACTGGCACACGGCATTCGCACCGCTCTTCTTGAAAACTATCTATGCCGAGTGGCCGGAGTTGGCCCACACGCGGTCGATACTCACCGTTCACAACATCGGCTATCAAGGGATCATGCCGGCGGCGGCGGTCGGCGATTTGGCCCTGGGCTCGTTCGCGGCTCGACTGGATGCCGGCGATCGCGGCGCGGGGATCATCAACCCGTTGAAAACGGGAATAAAATTCGCCGATGTGGTGACCACCGTGAGTCCCACTTATGCGCGCGAGATCTGCGATACCCCGCTCGGCATGGGAATGCAGCAAACGTTGCGAGAACGCGGCAACGCGGTGGTGGGCATTCTCAACGGGGTGGAGTACAACGAATGGGACCCGCAGCGCGACACTCATCTGCGCTCTCACTTCAGCGCCGCGGATTTGCGCGGTAAGGTCGAGAATAAGCGGCAACTGTTGGGGTCGACCGGCCTCTCCGTGGGGGCCCATCAGCCGCTCATCAGCATGGTCACCCGCCTGGTCGAGCAGAAAGGGATCGATCTGCTGTTCGAGGCCATGCCGGCGCTGCTCGAGCAGCGCGAGTTCGGTTTCATCGTGCTCGGCAGTGGTGACGAACGCTACGAGGCGTTTTTCCGGGAGCTCGCGCGGCGCCATCCCGGCCGGGTGTGTTTTCATGCCGGCTATGACGAATCCCTGGCGCATCTGATCGAAGCCGGCAGCGATATGTTCCTGATGCCCTCACGCTATGAGCCTTGCGGCCTCAACCAGATGTACAGCCTGCGCTATGGAACCATACCGATCGTGCGCAGAACCGGCGGCCTGGCGGATTCGGTCGAGCACTTCGATCCGGCGACGGGCGTGGGCACCGGTTGCGTGTTCAACGACTATGACGTGCCGGCGGTGCGTTGGGCGGTGGGCACCGCGCTCGGCTGGTTCGAGGATCGCAATCTGTGGAGCCGGTTGATACAGAACGCCATGGCGGAGGATTTTTCTTGGGATCGGCAGGCGCGAAAGTACGACGAGGTTTATCGCAGAGCCGTCGCCGGCGCCAGCAATGCGTAGCGGCGTCCATGAGGCAGCGCGTAACGCCGGACGACGGCTAGATTGACTTGGCCCGCCCACTGCGGCGGCGCCGGTTCGCCGGTCTTAGCCGCGGGAGGCTGCCAGAACCGCCATTCGGTCTTCGCATTGCGGCCGGGTAGCTCGGCCACGACCCAGCTCTCCGGCTGAGCCGCGAGCTGGGCGCGCAGCCTTGCCGTGGCTTCTGCGGTTGGCGGCCCCGGGATCCAATCGACCTGCGTTCGAGTGTACTCGTCGATGAAGGCGCGGGTGGTTTCATCCTGGGCGAAGAGAATCATGGGGTGGCCGATGCTGTCACGGCCGATGGCGTGTCCGAGCGCCTCGAGATTCTGCCAGTCGTCGACGTGGCGATAGATCGACCAGGCGGGTCCGATCAATACGGCACAGTACGCAACCAAGAGCGCCACCGCGGACACCAGCGGCAATCTGCTCCGGCGACCGGCCGTCCTCCAGGCGATGATCGCTGCGCCCGTACAAATCGTCAGCCCGGCGACGGCAAACGACCACCAGACGATGCTGGACGGCATGACGTCTGCCGGATCGAGGTCGAGAATCACGACAGCCGCCACCAGTACCACCACGGCCAGCAACAGCAGCGCCGCGGTTGCGCGCAGGGCCCACAGATCCCACGGGTCGGCGTGCCGCGCGAGTTCGGCGACCCACCAGCCGAGCAGCACGGCCGCCCCCGGCAAGGCGGGAGCGAGATAGATATTCCGCGCGGTGGCGGCGATCGACAGCACCGCCAAGGTGGGAAGAAAGGTGGCGGCGGCAAAACGCACGAGCCGCAGCTCGCGAAAGTCGCCGCGACGCCGCAACCAGGCCCGCCTCACCGCCGCCGCCATCAGCAGCGTCCACGGCCAGAGGTACACCGGCAGCTCGAGCAGATATTTGCCGGGCGAGTTGCGATGCGCCGCCGCGTACTGCAAAGAGTCCGGTGCGTCGACGTGGGTGAAGCGCCCGGCGAGGTTGTTCCAAAAAAATACCTTCAGATGGGCGACACCGTCGGGCGCGGCCGCCACGAATCCAACCCAGGGTAGAATCAACGCCGCTTGCACGAGCAACCCGGCGTAGAGCTCCCAGCGCATGAGTTCGCGCCAACGTCTTTCCCAGACCACGAGGCCAAGCAGGCCGAGGACGGGCACCATGTCGGCCGCGGCACTCTTGCAGAGGAAGCCGATCGCGAGCGCCGCGTGCATCAGCGTGAAGCCGCGCAGTCGCGTCGCGCTCCGGTCCGCATAAAACCCGTCATAGAGGCCGAGTAATGCCAGCGCCACCGCCGCCAGCAAGGGTGCATCCGTGGCCAGCCAGATGCCGACCTGGTAGGACAGCAACAAGGTGCTGATCGCCGCGGCGGCGGCCGCCCCGGCGGTTGCGCCGGCACCGCGGCGGCCGATCAAGCCCACGGCGAAGGCGGTAACCAGCGCATACAGCACATTCGGCAGCCGGGCGACCCAGGCGGCGTCGCCGAGCTGGGAGATCGCAGCACCGGCGATCCAGTAGGCCAACGGTGGCTTTTCGCAGAAGGGCTCGCCCGCGAGCAGCGGTACGGCCTTGTCCGTCTGCCAGCTCATCCGCCAGGAGAGATCGGCCTCGCGCGGCTCGTCCGGCGTCCAGTAACCGCGGCCCAAGATGCCGACACACCAGGAGGCGGCGAGCAGCAGGCCCAAGCCCAGGCCCAAAGTCCAGGTGAACACTGGGTTCTGCAAGCCGAGTCCCCTCGAGCTCATCTGCTCGGCTCGATGGCGCTCCGCGGACAGACACAGTGTACCCGGGTGCCCCCGCCTTTACGTTCCTTGATGCGCAGTGATCCGCCCAGCACACCGGCGCGATATTCCATGATCTTGAGTCCCATGCCCGGATGGAGCCGACCGGGGTCAGGGCCACCGATGCCGACGCCATCATCGGAGATCGCCAGGCTGATGACTTCGTTGGTCGTCGACAGGCTCACGCGGATCGAACGCGCCCGTCCATGCTTGATTGCATTGAGGATGGCTTCCTGGGCGATGAAGTAGAGATGGGTGGCATTCGCATCATCGAGGGTGAGTTCGTGCCGCAGTGCCCGCCGCAGCCTCACCTCGCATCCCGTCGTGGAACGAGTCCAGGCGGCGAGGTTCATGAGGGCGGATGTGATGCCGCCGCGTTCCAGAGTCAACGGCGACAAGCCCATCGCGAGAGTACGGGTGGTCTGGATCGCGTGATTGACCAAGCCGATGATTTCATCCAGATCCGTGTAGGGCACCTTCCGCTCCGCCTCGCTGCGCTGGGCGAGGCTGCGCAGCAGCAGCGAAATACCGGTCAGTTCCTGGCCGAGGCCGTCGTGTAAATCGCTGCCGATGCGCCGCCGTTCGCGATGCGCGATCTCGGTGACCTCTTTCTCGAGCAGCTTGCGCTCGAGCACGTCGCGAATGACATAGAGCCGCTTCGCGAGGCCCGCCCCGTCGATGCTGCCCGACAGAACTTCGCCGGGAAACTTGCTGCCGTCCCGCCGCCGCAAGGTCACCGAGCGCTTGCCATTCTGGGCGTTGAAGCCGGTGACCAGCCGGTCGAAAGCGCGGGCGCGTACCTTCGCATGGGGTTTGCGGGCGAGCAGTTCCAAAATGGACAGTCCCTTCGTCTCGCCGGCCTGGTAACCGAACATGCGGTCGAAGGCGGGGTTCGTGAACTCGACCCGACCCGCAGTATCGATCAACACGACGCCTTCCGACATGGTTTGCAAAATCATTGCAAGCCGCGCCTCATTCTCACGAACCTTGATCTCCATGCTCTTGCGCTCGTCGATGTCGATCGTCACGCCCGTGATGCGCAGCGCCCGACCCGACGAGTCACGCATGCTCGCCATGCCCCGGCTCATCACCCAACGCCAACCGCCGCTACGGGTGCGGACCCGAAATTCGGCCTCGTAGAGCTCGCGATCCCCGGAAATGACCTCGTAATAATTCATCGTCTGATCGAGATCATCGGGGTGTATCGAGGCATCCCAGCGTGACGAATGACCGCGGCCGGAGCAAGGATCGATGCCATGCTGATCGCACCAGTCGTTCGACCAGGTCACCTCGTCGGTGGCGACGATGACATCCCAGAAACCGAAGTCGGCGCTGCGCGCGGCGAGCTCCAGACGCAATGGACCGTGCGCGAATACCGTCTTCAGTCCATGGTTCTTTTCGAAGGCCCAGACGACGCAGCGTTCGCCCTCGAATGCGCTACGGCGCATGATCACCAGCGCGTAGAAGTCCGTGCTGCGTGCATGCACCGTCGTGCGCTGAACTGTGCCGGTGGCGTGCACCCGAGCGTGCAGCGTCGGCAGGCTATCCGGGGCGACGGCCGTCAGCAGCGCGAACAGCGATTCGGGCGGCGGCCCGCCGTCATCAATGCCCAGCGCACCGGCGAGACGTCGGCTGAGGAATCTCAAGTCACCGTCGAAGCCGGTCACCGCGATGCCGTCGGCGATGTCTTCCAGCAGTTCGAATGAATCCAGCTTGAGCCGAGCCGTCGTCACCGCCATATTTCCGCGTCCCGACCTCGAGTCGTTGGAGAACTGTTGGTTGACTATAGCGGTCGCGCGCTAGCGCTGCCAGGGAAAGCTACCGTCCAGGTTTGGCGTCATGGAGGCATTGCCGCGCTCGAAGAAATCGGGCGTGACAGCGCCGGGGTTGCCCCCCAATCGATAGTTCACCGAATACTTGCCGCTGCAGTCGTATCGCGGAAAATGACGATCCAGCGCCTTGTAAAAAATCCGGTCCTGTCCCCAGCTACCATGCCAGACGCTCGAGACGCCGACGGCAACTTCCCGCTTCAAGCAGTAGCTGTTGGTATCGACGTGGTTGATGCCGGTCCAGGCAGGCCATTTGCCGAGGCTTTCGCAATTGTCGTTGAACAGGAAGGTGCCGTCTTTCGCGCAGATCTTGCGCAGACTGTAAGACCAGGCGAGATCTTGAGCTTCGATGGTGTGCACCAAGGACGCCACGTGATCGGGATCGAACCAATTGTCCTGGTCCAAAAAGAGCAGGTAATCCTCGCTCACCAGGTGCGAGGTCGCGGCGAAGATGCGATGACCATAGAAACCGCCGGCACCGACATTGTCCGGCAGCGCCATGAGTCGAATCGCCGGCGAGTCGAACCCGGCTAGAATCTCCTGCACGGCGGGCAGGAATCGCGGCCCGTCGCAGACTACGTACAGATGGGTGGCCGGATAAGTTTGGCAAAGAACGCTTTCGAGACAGCGTTGCAGTTCGGCTGCGCCGGTTGTTGGTACTACGACGACGGCGGATTTCACCACGCGTTCGAGTCTAGGGTACCGGGCGGCGAGACGTCAATTCAACGGCGTGGGGTAGCGAACAGACGGGAGCCCTGCGGCGGCGGCATGATATCGGCTGTCCTTGAAATTGAAGGTGCACGATCGATGTTACGCAGCATGAAAGACATGGAGGATTACGCCATTGTTGCGACCGACGGGATCATCGGCAGGGTGGCGGACTTTTATTTCGACGATGATGCGTGGGCAATCCGCTACTTGGTGGTCGAACTCGACGGCGGTGATGCCGATGAACCGCGTGAAGTGTTGATTTCGCCGATCTCGATCGGTACGCCCAACTGGGTGGACAAACTGCTGCCGGTCAACCTCTCGCAACGGCAGATCGAGAGCAGCCCAGACATCGATACGCACAAACCGATCTCCCGCCAGCAGGAGATGGGGTACCTCGGCTACTACGGGTATGGTCATTATTGGGGTGGCGGGGGTTTATGGGGGGCCGGTGTGTATCCGGACGTGTTACAGGCGGGATTGCAGCCTCAGGCTGCACCGTCCCCCAGGACCGATGTTCCCCAGGAGGATCCGCATCTGCGCAGCGGCAATGCGGTGATGCGCTATTACGTGCACGCCAGCGACGGCGACATCGGCCACGTCGCCGGTTTCCTCGTCGAGGAAAAAACCTGGGCCATCCGCTATCTGGTCGTCAACACCAGCAATTGGTGGGTGGGACATCAAGTGATCCTGCCTCTGGACGCCATCATCGGCATGAGCTGGACGGACTCGATCATGACGGTGTCCCTGACCCGGCATTCCGTCAGGCATTCGCCGCACTATGCCGGCACCACGCTGCTCGACCGGGCGGCCGAAGAGGCCATGCATCATCACTATGCGCGGGGCCCCGGCCGGCCGGCGGCGAGCGCAAATCCCGGCATCAAGTCATGAAGTGTGAACGTATACCGGGGTAGTGGCGACGGCGATCTCGAGGATTAGATTGTCGATGCCGACGATCTTGCGGGCGGTACCCTCGACGGCCCTGCGCTCTGCCTCAACGGTCACGCGTCCCGCGATCGTCACGACGCCTTCCTGCACGTGCACATTGAGGCGGGCGTAATGCAGCGGAGCGCTACGCTTGAACTCGTTGATCAGGGTTTCTGAAATCTGCCGATCCCGATCGATGACACTTCCGTCCAATGACAATCCTCAGTGCTTGATACACGCCGAGGATGCGGGGTCTTGGGTCAGAAATCTGTTCGGTGGCGCACAAAATTGACTAACAAGCGGGCGTCGTGCGGTGACCTGATGCCGGGAACACCGGCGCGGATGTCCGCGGAGAAGCACTCGCGCCGGATCGAGCGTCGGGCGCGCTCGCTGATGAACCCGCGGGCGCGCAGCTCATCGAGCGAAAAGCGCCGGTTCAAGCCGCCGACGGCATAAACGTACTCGGGCATGTAGCCGGAGAACAGCAGGCGGTAGCTCAAGGGCAAGCCGCCGACGATTCGCCGCATCATCTGATAGACGAGCGTGGTGCAATTGACGGTGATGGTGTTGTAGAAGCGTGGCCGGTGCAGTATTCGGTTGGCCTCGCCGACGTAACCCAAGAAAAGCGCCCGCATGGCCGCCCGGGTGAGCCGCAGCCGATACAGGTAGACACGTTCACCGCGGACATTGGTGCGCAGGCGCACCACGTCGAGTTCGTCGGCGGCAATGATGCTGAGTTCGAATTCCTTGAAGAATCCGCCTATTTCCGAAAACTCCTGGGATCTCTTGCGGCGCACTTCGACTGAAAAGGCGACATGGTCGCCGGCCCCGGCGCGTGCGCCGGTGCCGAAGCCGAACGAGATCAGCATGTGCGCGATCGCCGGGCCTCGCCAATAGGACATGATCATGTCGACCGAGCGCAGCTGATTCAGGTCATAGCGACGGGTCTCCCAGCGTGGCGTGTAGTCGCTGGTGGTGCGCCAGTCAAAGTTTCGCACCTGCTGCAAGGTCACCTGGTTGCCATCGACCACCCCCGCGGTGATCCGGGCGACATCATCCAGCCAGTCGGCGTCGTGGGTGGGCTCGAGTCGGACCCACCAGAATATCAATGCGGCCAATCCCAGGCCGAAGCAGGCGACTGCCGGCACGGAGTGGGTGATCCATAGCAGCCCCATCATGCCGGCCGCGAACGCGCTCCAACCGGCGACATAGGCTGCTCGAACGCGGCGGCGGTCGTCGACCCGATATCCCAGGGCGAGCGCCCCCCAGATCGTCAGCGGCAGCATGAGGAGTATGACGGCGACGCGCAGTGCGGTACTCGAGATCAGGTGCCAAGCTCCGGGTTGCCGACGACATGTATATGGTCAGGCGGGAGGCCGGCGACGCGGCGCGCATGGATCGCAGCATAGGCGGACTCGAGGTTCCGGGTGAAGCCTGCCGTGTCGAACAGCGGCGCGGATCGCAGCTTCGCGTCGAGCGCGCTCTTGAGGTCGGCCAGACGCGCCGGGTTCTTGGCGAGCTCGATGGCGCGTCGTTCGTAATCCGCCGGATTCGCGACGATGAGTTCCGGCAGGGCGAGCGCCTGCAGAAGGCTCGACGCCACCCGGCCGGCAAAGGCCTCTCCGGCTTGCGTGAGCACGGGGAGCCCGGACCAGAGGGCGTCACTGGCCGTGGTGCCCGCGTTGTAGGGCAGGGTGTCGAGGAATAAGTCCGCGGTACGATATCGGGCGCGATATTCCGGGCCTGGAAGAGCGCCACCGAACACTAGTCGGCGCGGATCGATGCCGTGCAGTACTGCTGCCGCGCGCAGATTGGCCTCGGCCGTCGGGTGGCCCGAGTAAAGGAATAACACGCTACCGTCGACCGCCGCGAGAATGCGCATCCAGGAGGCAAAAATCGTCGGGTTGATCTTGTAGTTGGCGTTGAAGCAGCAAAACACGAAACCCGTGACAGGCAGCCCCAGCTCGGCGCGGCTGAAGACACGGTCGGCTATGCGTCGCTTGGCATCATTGGCCTGATAGCTCGGCAGGTAGATGATTTTCTCGGCATAAAATTGCCTGCTTGCGGCAGGGATCAGGATCTCATCGGCAATCAGGTAATCCATGTAGCCCGCGCCCAACGTACCCAAATAGCCCAAATAGGACAGTTGGATGGGCGCCGCCCGCAGCGCGAATATCCGCGGCCGGCTCTGCTCCGTGAAGCCACCCAAGTCGACGGCGATATCGACGCTCAAGCTGCGTGACAGTTCGGTGATTTCCCGGTCGCTCCGCGAACGCACATCGATGAATCGATCGAACGCGCCGCCCAAGCGGTGACGTAGCTCATCTTGCGTGTCGGGACCGAATGAGAAGGCGATGATCTCGAACCGGGAGCGGTCATGGCACTCGATCGTTCCGGCCATCAACCGTGCCAGCGCATGTTCGCGAAAATCGGCGGAGAAGTAGCCGACGCGAATTTTCGGCGAATTCCAGGATGACCATGTCGCGGGTGGGCTCGGCGCGAGGTGCTGCGCCATGACCCAGCGTTCTGCTGCGAGGCGTTGCAGGCGTGCCGACCCGGACAGCGCGAGCAGACAAAAGGGCGTGGTGACGAGTTCGCCGCGCTCTACGGCCGACGTGATCTCGCGTAGGTCTGCATCGAAGCCCCGCCAGTCGCATAACTGAAGTTTGAGCTGCAGCCGCATGCCGGGTAACGCACTGTTGCCCGCGCCCGCGCCCGCGCCCGCCCCAGCGCCGGCGCGTAAGGCGATGGCCCGATCGAAGCTCTCGATGGCCTCGGCATAGCGCCGCAAGGTGCGCAGTGCGATACCGCGATTTTCGTGGGCTTGAGCGCCTGCGGGAGCCTGTTCTATAGCGGTGTCATAGGCGCGCAACGCGGCCTCGACCAGGCCACGTTCGAAGAGGGCATTGCCGCGATTGGCATGGGCTTCGGCCCACTGTGGCCGCGCCACGAGCGCGGCATCATAGTCGGCGATGGCAGCCTCGTAGCGGCGCAAGCCGAGCAGGGCATTGCCGCGGTTGAACAAGGACTCCGCATTGTCTGGCCGCAACTCGAGGGCGCGGGTCAGAGACTCGACGGCGGCTGCGTGTTCGCCCAGCGCGCAGGCGGCGATGGCGCGGTTATTGTAGGCATCGACGCAGGCTGGATCGAGCGCAAGCGCCCGGTCGAAACTCAAGATGGCCGCTGCGTGTTGCTCGAGCCCGACCAAGGCATTGCCGCGGTTCAAATGAGCGCTGGCGTAGTCCGGCGCGAGTTCCAGGGCGCGGTCCAAGTCGACGAGCGCGGCGGCATGTTGCTTGAGGTGCAACAAGGCGAGGCCGCGGTTGTGCAGCGCGGCAGTATTGTCCGGACCCAGGTCGAGCACGCGACTGAAGGCCTCCGCGGCGCGCGCGTACTCGTGCATTTCGACCAAGGCGTTGCCGCGGCTCAAGTGGGCGTGAGCATGCTCAGGGTTCCGCGCGAGGGCCGCATCGAAGCTCTCGACCGCGGCTGAAAACCGTCGCAGGTGGAGCAGTGCCACGCCCCGGTTGTGGAGCGGTTCAGGGTTCTGCGGGTCGACCGCGGCCGCGCGCGCGAATTCCGTGGCGGCTCGTTCCGGATCCTGGTTCTGCATCGCGATGATGCCGAGCAGGTTGAGCGCATCGGCGTGCTTCGGCTGCACCTTGAGAACCTGCTTGCAGTGGGTGCGAGCGGTCTCCCATTGTCGGCTCCGATAGGCGGCCAGTGCGCGCTGGAAGGCGACGGCAGCCGGCGGCGCCATCAGGCGATACCGCGCTCTTCGAGGAACTCGCAGAGGATGCGTGCCGTATGGCTCTTGCCCGGTTTGCGGATGATGGTTTCCGGCGCACCCTGCGCGACGATGCGGCCACCGCCGGCGCCGCCCTCGGGTCCCAAATCGATGATCCAGTCGGCCTCGGCCATGATGTCGAGGTTGTGCTCGATGACCACCACGGTATTGCCGGCGTCCACCAGCCGCTGCAGCACCCGCGTCAACTTGTCGACATCCGCCATGTGCAAACCGACCGTCGGTTCGTCCAACACATACACCGCATGCAGCCGTTCGCGCCGGGCGATGTCGAGGCCTAGGGCATCGGTGCGCACCTTCGCGAGTTCCGCGACCAGCTTGATGCGCTGACTTTCGCCGCCCGATAACGTCGGACTGGGTTGACCCAGGCCAAGGTATCCCAGTCCCACATCCGCCAGCAGCTCGAGTGGATGTTTAATGCTGCGCTGGGCGGCGAAGAACTCGACGGCATCCTCGACGCTCATGGCCAGGACGTCGCCGATGCTCCGCCCCTTCCATAAGATCGACAACGTCTCGCGATTGAAGCGCCGCCCGCCGCAGACATCACAAAGAATCTGCACGTCCGGCAGGAAGCTCATCTCGATGCGCTGCATCCCCTGGCCCTCGCAGGCCTCGCAGCGTCCACCCGCGGTGTTGAAGGAAAAACGACTGGCGGTGAAACCGCGGATGCGGGCATCGGTGGTTTCCGCGTACAGGCGGCGAATCGAGTCCCAAAAGCCGATGTAGGTGGCCGGACAGGAGCGTGGCGTCTTGCCGATTGGAGTTTGGTCCACCTCGAGCACCCGGCTCACCGACTGCCAGCCGTCGATGGACTCGCAACCGAAGACGGCGCGCGAACGTGGCTGCAATCGCTCGGCCTTCGAGGGGCGCGCCGTCAGCCGCTGCAGGTTGCCGAGCAGGACGTCGCGCGCCAACGATGATTTACCCGACCCCGAGACGCCGGTGATGACGCTCAAGCGGCCGAGCGGGACGCGGATGCTCGCGCCGCGCAGATTGTGCAGCGTGGCGCCATTGACGTCGATCGACGGTGTGTCCGCGCCCACGGCGCGACGGCGGGAGCGCGAATGTCGATAGGGCGTCGCCAGACAGCGGCCTGTCGGTGAGTCGGCGAGGAGGGCGAGTTCGGTGGCCGTGCCTTGCGCCACGACCCGCCCGCCGCGGTGGCCCGCGCCGGGGCCGAGATCGATCACGTGATCGGCGCGGCGGATCGTCTCCTCGTCGTGTTCAACCACGACGAGGGTGTTGCCCTTGCCGCGCAGGCGATCGAGGGTGGCGAGCAACGCGACGTTGTCGCGCGGATGAAGACCGATGGTCGGCTCATCGAGCACATAGCAGACGCCTTGCAGATTCGAGCCCAACTGGGCGGCGAGGCGGATGCGCTGGGCCTCGCCTCCGGACAAGGTCGGCGCCGCACGATTCAACTGCAGATAACCCAGTCCCACATCGATCAGGAAGGTGGTCCGGCTGTCGAGCTCGGCCAGGAGATCGCGCGCTATCTCGCGTTCGCGGCCGGCCAGTTTGATGTCGGTGAGCGCCTTCGCAAAATCCTTGACCGGCAGCGCCGTGAGCGCAGCGATGGAGCGGCCGCGAAACAAGACGTTGCGAGCGACGGCATTCAGGCGGTCGCCATGGCACTCGGCGCAGGGCGGAAGCGTATCCGCCGCGGGCTCGCTCCAGCGCGACTCCTCGCCGGTCTGCTCCGCATCGAATTCAGCGATCGCGAGGCCGGTGCCGAAACAGGTCGCGCACCATCCATGGCGCGAGTTGAAGGAGAACAGGCGTGGGTCGAGTTCGGGGAAGCCCGTGCCGCAGTTCGGGCAGGCACGTTTGGTCGAGAACACCGCGGGGGTCCTGCCCGCCACTTGAACCACTCCTCGACCGTGTTCGAGCGCGAGGTCTAGCGCAGTCCGCAGTTCCGCCTCGTGCGCCTTGTTCACGGTCAGCGTGGCGACCGGCAGCTCGATATTGTGTTCGACGAAGCGATCGAGCCGCGGCCACTTTGCGGTGGGCAGCCGCTTACCGTCCACATTGAGCTCCTGATAACCCTTGCCGCGCGCCCACTTCGCGAGCGCGGTGTAGAGACCCTTGCGGGCGACGATGAGCGGCGCCAGGACGATAATCTCCTCGCCGCGATAATCCTTGAGGATGCGTGCGGCGATGGCGTCCACCGATTGCGGTTCGATCGCCGCCGCGCACACCGGACAGTACTGCAGCCCGAGCTTGACGTAGAGCAGGCGCAGGAAATGATAGATCTCGGTGAGGGTGGCTACCGTGCTCTTGTGGCCGCCGCGGCTGGTGCGTTGTTCGATCGCCACGGTGGGCGGTATGCCGAAAATGGCATCGACCTCGGGACGAGACGCCGGCTGCACGAATTGGCGGGCGTAGGCGTTGAGCGATTCCAGATAGCGTCGTTGTCCCTCGGCAAACAGGATGTCGAACGCCAGGCTGCTCTTGCCGCTGCCCGACACGCCGGTGATGACGGTGAACTCGTTTTGCCCCAGGTTCACATCCACATTTTTGAGGTTGTGTTCGCGGGCACCGCGGATCTGGATCGCCTGCGGTCCCTTGGCGGGCCGCAGGAGGACGTCAGCGTCTTGAACGCGGTTGGCGAACACCGCCGGACCCTCCGCTTCGACGAGGGCGCGGCCGGTGTATGAGCCGGTGAAGGCCATCACCGTCTCCGGTGTGCCGACGCAGACCACGGAGCCGCCGGCATTGCCCCCCTCGGGACCCAAGTCGATGATCCAGTCGGCGGCACGTATCACGTCGAGGTTGTGCTCGATGACCAGCAGCGAGTGGCCGGCGGCAAGCAAGCGCCGGAACGAGCGCAGCAGTTTCGCCACATCGTCGAAGTGCAGGCCGGTCGTCGGTTCATCGAACAGGAACAGGGAGCCGGCCCGCTCGCGCACCGCGCTCTCGGCCAGGTGCCCCGCCAGTTTCAGGCGTTGAGCCTCGCCTCCGGAGAGAGTCGGCACCGGTTGGCCGAGGCGCAGATAGTCCAAGCCGACGTCGGCGAGCGGTCGAAGACGCACGCCCACCTCGGGGTCGTCGGCAAAAAATTCAAGTGCCGCGGACACCGTCAGGTCGAGGACGTCGGCAATACTGTGCGGCGCGAAGCCCGGACGCGACAGCACACACTCGAGAATCTCCGCCCGGTAACGCCGGCCATTGCAATCGGGACAGCGCAGGTAGACATCCGAGAGGAATTGCATCTCGACGTGCTCGAAGCCGTTGCCGCCGCAGGCGGGGCAGCGTCCATTGCCGGCATTGAAACTGAACGTGCCGGCGGTGTACTTGCGTTCGCGCGCCGTCGGTAACCGGGCGAAGAGATTACGGATGGCATCGAAGGCGCCGACGAAGCTCGCCGGATTCGAACGGGTGGTGCGGCCGATCCGGCTTTGGTCGACCATGATGACGGCCCCGACATGCTCCATGCCGGCGAGTGCGCGATGACGGCCCGGGTTGTCGGTGGGCTCGCCCTTGGCGCGCTTCAACGCCGGCAGCAGCACGTCATGCACGAGGGTGGACTTCCCGGAACCACTGACGCCCGTCAGGCATACGAGCCGCTGCAGCGGGATGTCGACGTCGATGTTCTTCAGATTGTGCTCCGCCGCCCCTTCGAGCCGCAGCGCCGGCGTGTCGGCCGTGAACGCCGGACCTCTCGCGGCGGCGTGGTCAAATTCGACGCGGCGGCGTTGGAACAGATAATCCGCGGTCAGCGACCCTCGCGCCGCGGCGAGTTCCCGCACGGGCCCGTAGAAAACGATCTCGCCGCCGTGTTCGCCGGGGCCGGGACCGATGTCGAGAATCCGGTCCGCCGCCTGCATCACCTTCGGATCATGCTCGACCACCACCAGCGTGTTGCCGGCGTCGCGCAGACGCTGCATCACGCCGACGATGCGACCCACGTCGCGGGCATGCAAGCCGATGGACGGCTCGTCGAGCACGAACAGCGTGCTCACCAGCGAGGTGCCGAGCGCCGTCGTCAGGTTGATCCTTTGCACTTCGCCGCCCGACAGCGTGCGCGACTGACGATCGAGCGACAGGTACCCCAGGCCCACGTCGGTCAGATAGGCAAGACGCGCCCGAATCTCGCGCAGCAGGAGCAGCACCGTGGCATCGAGCGCGGCCGGCAGCTGCAGCGTGGCAAAGAAGCGCCGGCAGTCATCGATGGGCAGCTGCATGAGATCGTGAATGTTGAGACTCGGCTCGCCGATCCGCCACAACAGCGCCTCGGGCTTCAAGCGGGCGCCGTGACAGGCGGTGCATTCGGTGTATGAACGGTAGCGGGAGAGCAGCACACGGATGTGCATCTTGTAGGCTTTGGTCTCCAGCCAGGCAAAGAAGCGCTTGACGCCGTACCAGACGTTCTTGGTCCATTCGCCCTCGCCGTCCAGCACCCAGTTGCGCTGCGCCGCGGTCAGCTCGCGCCACGGCGTGTCCAGCGGGATGGATCGCTTGCGCGCGAACTTCAAGAGATCCGCCTGACACTCCTTGTTCGATTCGGTCTGCCAGGGCTTGATCGCGCCGCCGCGCAGCGACAGCGAGCCGTCGGGAATGACCAGGTCATAGTCGACGCCTATGATGCGGCCGAAGCCGCGACAGGTGTCGCAGGCGCCCAACGGGGAGTTGAAGCTGAACGTGCTCGGGTTCGGTTCCCGGTAGGTGATGTTGCAATCGGCACAATGCAGGTCGGTGGAGAAGCGCCAGGGTGGCGATACATCGGCCGGCGATGCCTCGCCCCGCGAGGCGTCGCCTGGCGAAACGCCGGTCGCCGAGGAGTCCGCCGGCTCAGGCTGCGGGTACACGTCGAGCCGGCCAGACCCGATCTTGAGTGCCGCCTCAATGGCGTCCGACGCCCGTTCAAAATCGACCGTGGACCAGCGAAAACGATCCTGCACGACCTGCAACGTTTCGCCCCGTCGCGCGTGGACCCGGGCGTAACCCTGAGCGGCGAGCAGCGCCTCGACTTCGGCTTGCGAAAAATTCTTCGGCACGTCGATGGGAAAAGTCAGCACGAGCCGCGGATCGCCGGCGGCCGCGGCGCGAACCGCCAGCGCGGCACGGATGGTCTCGGCGGTGTCGCGCCGAACGGGCTCGCCACAGCCCCGGCAGAAGGCAACGGCAGCGCGGGCGAACAGCAGCTTCAAATGATCATTGAGTTCGGTCATCGTGCCGACGGTCGAGCGCGAGGTTCGCACCGGATTGGTCTGATCGATGGCGATCGAGGGCGGAATGCCGTCGATGCGATCCACCGCGGGTTTGTCCATGCGATCGAGGAATTGACGCGCATAGGGCGAAAACGTCTCGACGTAGCGCCGCTGTCCCTCGGCGTACAGCGTGTCGAATACCAGCGACGACTTCCCGGAGCCGCTGACGCCCGTCACCACGATCAACTCGTTGAGCGGCAAATCCAGGTCGAGGTTCTTGAGATTGTTCTGACGTGCGCCGCGGATGCGGATGGCATCAGGGCGGGGGGCATCTAGTGGCGGCATCGCCCCTAGTTTACAGCGAACGCTGGTTGCCTGCCGACGTCAGCGGCCGGCGAATTGCTCCATCATCAAGCCGGTGCCGCCGCGGGTCACGTGGGCGACGATGGCGGTGCGGCGGTGAATCTTGGTCACCAGCCCCAAGTTGATGGCGAAGGCGAGTTGCACTTGCTGACCTTTGCGCAGCCCAAGATTTTCTGTCTCGACGAAGACCCCGTTGGCACTCAAATTTTTCGCCTTGCAAATGCGGCTCTTCTTGCCCGACATCACCACATAGACCGTGGTTCGTGCCCGGTGGCGGGTGTGCAAGCGACGCTCCATCAGTTTCGGCCTCTTTAGCGGGTGGGGACAGGTCTTGGCGCCATTATGCACATCGGGATGTGTTTAGCGAAGCGCTTCGTGATGCATTGCGGCGTTATGTCCAAGGGTCTGCCATGCGCGCTGGCATTAAGGAAAATATCCAGGTGCATCAATATATTATGCAGAACAATATCGCTCCCACGCGAAGCGATAGGCGGCCTCGATGTGGCGCGCGAAACGGCCGCCGTCCATCAGCGGCGAGCGCTCGAGGCGGCCGCGCAGCTCGCGGCGCAAGGTTGCCAGTCGGGCGGGGTCGCGCGCCAGCGCCACAGCAGTTTCAACGAAGCCGGTATCGGAGCCCGCCGCGAGGTCACCCAAGCCCACCTGAGTCAATTGACTCAAGGTGCCGCGGCCCACACAGGTGTCGCCCACCCGTGTGATGGTGGGAACCCCCATCCACAGGGCGTCGAGGCTGGTGGTGTGACCGTTGTACGGCAGGGTGTCGAGTGCGAGATCGATCTTTTGATAACAGCGAAGGTAGCGCGCTCGATCCTGGTGGGGAACGAAGTCCATACGTTCACCGCCAATGCCGTGCCGTTCAAGCCGAGCGGCGAGCCGGGTTCGATGCCGTCCCTCCGGTGCCAGGAGCATCAGCCGGGCGCTCGGCATCGATTGCATGACAGCTCCCCAGAGACGCAACGTAGCGTCGCTCAATTTGCAGGGATTGTTGAGGCAGCCGAAGGTCACGAAGCCACGCGTCGATGCTGGCAGCGGCCCGACGTCGACCGGCGGCGTCAGGGGGTCATAGCACCAGAAGGAATCCGGCAGACGAATACTGCGCTCTACGTAGTCCTGCTCGCAGCCGGGCGGATCCAAACGCGGATCAGTGAGCCGATAGTCCATGGCGCCGAGGCCCGTGGTCCCCGGGTAGGCGAGCCAGGCGATTTGCACCGGAGCGGGCTTACGCGCGAATGTCAGCAGCCGGCCGCCGGCCATGTGCATGGTCAAGTCGACGAGCACGTCGATCTCATCCGCGCGGATGAGCTCCGCCAGTGCGGCATCGTCCAGAGTCCGTACTTCACGCCAGTGATCGGTCAGCGTGGCGATGTGCTGCGTTCGCTGGTCCGGCCGCAGGACGCTCGAGTAGCCGAAGACTTCGACTGCGGCGTGATCATGGGCACGGAGCAGTGGGATGGTGAACAGCGACTGGCAATGCTCGCGGAAGTCGGGCGACACGTAACCCACCTTCAGGCGCCGCAGGGGCTGGCGGTCGCTCCGAAACGATGGCACCACCTGTGCCCAGCGGGCGCCAAAGCGCTGCGCCCAGCGAGCACATTCTGTGCGCACCGGTTCGCAATCGCGGGCTTGAAAACACAGTGCATACGCCAAGTTGCCGTGGGTGACCGGGTTGTCGGGATCGAGTTCCAAAGAGCGGCGAAAGCAACGGATCGCCGCCTCCAGGTCGCCCGCATCCTTGAGAACACTGCCGAGATTGTCGTGCAGCGTGGCATTGTCCGGGCTGCGTTGCAGGCCCTGCCTGAGCACGTCCTCCGCCTCATCGAGACGGCTGAGGGTGCGCAACAGGCAGCCGGCGTTGTTCAGCGCGGCCACGCAGTTGCCGTCCGCGCGGATGGCGGCGGCATAGGATGCGCCCGCGGCGGCGAACTCGCCGAGCTCTCGCTGCATGTTGCCGAGGTTCACCCAGGCATCGACGTGCGCCGGCGAGAGTTCGATCGCCCGACGGTACCACTCGCCGGCTTCGCGCGCGTTGCCGAGGCCGGCGAGGGCGTTGCCCAGATTGAAGGCGGCATCGGTCGACTCGGCATCGTCGGCCAGCGCCTGTCGCAGCACCACCTCGGCGGCGGCGAAGTCGCGCCGGCGACACAGAGCAATGCCGAGATTCACGGCGTGGGCGGTGACGCGCGGTTCTTGGGCGATGGCTGCCCGCAGCAGCTCGATGGCCTCCTCGGTCCGGCCGACCGCCTGCAGTACCGTGCCGAGGTTCGCCATGGCCCCCGCCGCGTGCGGCCGAAGCTGCAGGGCGCGTCTGTAGATGAGCACGGCCTCGGCAAGCTGGCCGCCGCGTTGCAGGCAGTTTCCCAGGTTGTTGAGGGCCGCAAAGTGGTTGGGTTGCAGCTCCAGCGTCCGCCGGTAGGCGCTCGCGGCCGCGGCGTACTGGTGCTGTGATTGCAAGGCGAGCGCCACGGCGAAATGCGCGTCGCCTGCAGCGGGATCTTGCTCGAGTACCCGCCGATAGGCGACTTCGGCCTCGGCGTACCGGCCGAGTGCCTGAAGTGCCTGACCGCGACCCATCTCGAGATTGAGCGGTGCAGGCTGCCCAAGGCTTGTGCGAATGGCGGCGGCCCGCTCGATGAGCTCGAGCGCGGATTGCGCTTCGCCCTCCTGGAGGTCGAGCAGCGCGGTGCGAAACAGGGTGTCGGCATCGGCGGGCTCTTCGCTCAAGAGTTGCTGATAGAGACGGCGTGCTGCGCGCAGATCGCCGGCGCGGTGCCGCGCGGTCGCCATGGCCAACAGCTCCGGGTTCGCGGTCATGGCGGCGGCGAACCTGTCGGCCGAGAAGCTGTCGCTAGAGGCCCCAACGCCGCGATCAGGGGCGCCAAGTCCGGCGCCAGCGAGCGGGCGCGGCCGATGCTCGATGAATAGATCGGTTGACGCACGGCGGTCGCGCTCGCGGTGCGAACCGCCCGCTCCTTGGCAAAAAAGCGCGTGCAGGCGTCGTCCCAGCTCAGCCCAAGAAAATCGATGAGTCGGCGCATTATCGGTTCCGGCGCCGCGACCAATTCTTCGTAGTCGACGTCGATGAAGACTGCGCCCGGCAATGACGCCCGCCAATGCGCCATGAGCGCATGGTAAGCCCGGTAATAGCGGCCCAATTCGGCGAGCTCGTAGGTGAAGTTCAACTCGCCCAAGAACAATTTCGTGTATGCCGAGAAGCAGGTATCGAGCGGGTCGCGCCGGCAGTGGATTATGCGCGCCCGCGGCATGAGCCGATGAATGATGCCGAGGTGGCGAAAATTGGCGAGGTCCTTGTCGATGACGCGCAGCGCGTGCGGCGCCGCGTGGCGCAATCGGGCCGTGACCTGCGTCGCGATTTTCGTCTGTCGTTCAGGAGCCGGATCTGGCGCCGTCGCGGCCGCTTCGAACAGACCGCGCAATTGCAGCTGCTCCCCCGCCCCGTGGACCGCGGGATGCGACGCCAGGATCTGTTCCACCAACGATGACCCGGAGCGCGGCATGCCGACGATGAAGACCGGCAGCTCCGAGAGGCGATCCGGGTCGGCCGTGATCGATGGCGGCGCGGGCCATGCACGTGCGGCGATGGTCTCGAGGGCTTTCGCGGCGAGGTCGGCGTCGTAATCGACGCTGGCCCGTTTCAGTCGATTAGCCGCGTGCCAATGCCTGATGGCGGTCCGTGGCTCGCCCACGTCCAGGTACGATTTGCCGAGAGCAAAATGCAGCAACATACGATCTCGGCTCACACGAGGGCCCGCGAGCAAGCGCTCCATGGCGGCAAGTCGTGGATCGCCCGGCAGGCAATGATCGACGTTGCTCTGGTTGTACCAGGCTTCGGCCAAGGTGGGTTGACGGTCGAGCGCCTGACCGAAGGCGGCCGAGGCCAGCGCGACGCGCCCGAGATGCATCAGCATCACGCCTTTGTCGGACAGCGCCGTGGCCGAGCCGCGCGCTGCAGCCCGATCGAATGACGCGAGCGCTTCGGTATGCCGGCCCGCAACGTCGAGCGCCAGGCCGTGGGCGCGCAACAACTCAGCGGATTCAATACCCTGACTGAAGGCGTCCTCGCAGACCTGGGCGGCGGCCTGGAATTGATCCACCAGCCGGAGCAGATGGGCCTTCAGCGCCAGAAAATTGGCGTCTCCAAGACCGCGTGCTTCGATCGCGCCGAGTCGCTCGAGCGCCGGCCAGTAGCGGCCCATGTGAACTTCGATGTCGGCGGCGCGGAGATGGAATTCCAGCGTTTGCGGTTGGC